>Ga0209596_1003092_pt1 | contig 13287 bp, 11 predicted proteins | sample M_130807_MF_Meta_FD_187314 | JGI IMG/M metagenome (GOLD analysis project Ga0209596, IMG submission 187314) | Freshwater microbial communities from Lake Montjoie, Canada to study carbon cycling - M_130807_MF_MetaG (SPAdes) (version 2) | ecosystem: Environmental > Aquatic > Freshwater > Lake... | reverse complement strand
CATAACAACTAATGGACCATCGTAAACAGTACCCGCTTGCTTATCATTTAAGCTACTTGATTTTCCTTCTTTGTCACGCACTTGTACAACAGGACCTTGATTAATAAATAGTCCTACCATTTGAACAACCTCGTATAAAGATCCGCCACCATTGGTTCTGATGTCTAACACTACCCCATTAACTTTCTCTGCTTTTAATTTAACCAATTCCTTGGCCACATCTTCTGAGCAACGGTTACCATTTTCGCGTTCAAAATCTGCATAAAATTCAGGCAAATAAATATACCCAATTTTATCAGCACCATTTTGAATAACTGCACTTCTTACCAAGCCTTCATCTAATACCACTTCGTCGCGAATAATACTAACTACTTTAATAGTTCCGTCTAATTTTTTTAAAGTTAATCGAACTTCTGTGCCTTTATTTCCACGAATTAATTTAACGGCATCTTCGGTTGCATAGCCTGCTACGTCAACTGGTTCTTCTTTGCCTTGTGCTACTTTAATAATAATATCATTGGCAACAACCTCTCCCGATTTCCAAGCAGCACCACCGGTTTGAACACTGGCAATTTTAATACCACTTTCGTCTTCTTTAAGTTGTGCACCAATTCCGTAAAAACGACGACTCATTTCTTCGTCAAAAGCTCTTTTTTCTATTGGAGGATAATAATCAGTATGTGGATCCATCAAGTTTGTGATGGTATTTAAAAATGCATTAAAACGTTGGTCGTCATTAAAAGTACTTTTAATACGGTCGTACTTTTTATCCATTATTTTCAACACTTTCATTCTCGCTTCTCGCTCTAAACTGGTATCGGCTTTAACCACAAAATCTTTGGTTGTTTTATTCTTTTCACGTTGATCAATAAGGTCTATATATCTTTCTAGAGATAAAAACTTTAAGGTTTTGCGCATCCTATCTTTTTTTTCAGCTTCAGAACTTGCAAACGACAATTTATCGCCATCTAAAACTGCTGTTTCATCAATAGTAAAAATGAATGGCGTTGCTAAAATTTCTTTATATAAACTAACTACTTCTGCTATTCTTTTGGCATATACTGCACTAACTGTTGGAGCAAATAGAATTGGAGCACCATGAATTTCATCGTCAATAGTTGTTTCGAATTTTTTAAAACTATTGATGTCTGATTGAAGAAAAATGATTTTTTCTCCATCAAGTTCTGTTAAATATTTTTTGAAAACCTCTTTAGAAAAAGTATCGTTAATGGTTTTAGGGCTGTAGTGCTCACTTTCCAACAAAGAACCAATGGCTGTTAACAATCTTTGTCTTTGGGTAAGATCTGTGCGATCAAAACGTGTATCAATTACTTTAAACGCAAAGAATAATGCACCAAATAATACAACGGCTGTTAAAACCAATCCTTTTCTACTCTTCATAAATATTTTAAATTTTTGCATGACTAATTTCAAAAATAGCTGAAAATCACCTTTGAATCTTACCTTTTATTGTAATTAACAAAGGTTTTTTAAAAAGAGATTTAAAAAGAATGAAAAATTGAGTTTCGGCAAATGCTTATTTACCCTATTTTTGCAATCCTTTGAAACTAAAAAGTTTTAGAGTATTTACAAATGGAGGGCGTAGCTCAGTAGGTTAGAGCGACAGTTTGTGGCACTGTAGGCCGTGGGTTCGAGACCCATCGTTCTCCCAAATAAAACCCTATAAGCCTATACTTATAGGGTTTTAAATTTTTATAACATGACAATTGCACTTTTCTTAATCCCTTTGATTTCTGCTTTTATTGGCTGGTTCACTAATTGGATTGCCATTAAAATGCTATTCCATCCTAGATTACCCAAAAAAATACTAGGAATTACCTTCCATGGTATTTTTCCAAAAAGACAACAGCAATTTGCGGCAAAACTTGGTAAACTAGTTAGTGAAGAGTTATTGTCCTTTTCAGATATTGAAAAAAAGATAGTCGACCCTAAGAATATCGAACTGCTCATGCCTTATGTAGAAACGCATATTGACCATTTCTTGCGTGTAAAACTACCCGAAGAAATGCCAATGATAAGCATGTTTGTAGGAGATAGAACCATTGCACAGATGAAAACCGTGTTTATTTCAGAATTGGAGTTGCTTTTTCCGCTTTTGATGACTAATTATATGGGGCAATTAGAAAAAGACCTTGACCTAGAAAAAATTGTTGTTGAAAAAGTAAGCAATTTCTCGAGCGATAAACTAGAGGAAATTTTACTAGCAATAATGAGTAAAGAATTTCGTTTTGTAGAAATCATTGGCGGTGTACTTGGTTTTTTGATTGGTTTATTCCAGGTTTTATTAACCCTTTTAAGCTAATCACCGATAATAATTGTACTTAACCCCCGCTATTTTAAAACTTTATCCACTCAAATTTGTCATATTACCGCTTGTACAATGATAAAAGCATAACCATCCATCATTGCACGAACTTTGCCTTACCACAATAAGAATTATATATTATGAAAAAAATAATACTTGCCGCGATTTTAATTTATACATGCAGTATTTCTATTGCGCAGTACCCAACGGGAGGAATGAGAGGCGGCGCCGGCGCTAGTCAGAACATGAATGTTGGCCATTTTTATGGTAAAATCATTGACTCAAAAACCAATAAAGCAGTTGAAGGAGTTACCATTCAATTGACAGGTAATAAGTTTGATACAGTTACTAAAAAAATGAAACTAGTTATACTTTCAACACAAATTACCAAAGCAAATGGAGAGTTTAGTATTGAAAACCTATCCGTAATGGGTAATTTCACTTTAAAAATGTCTTCAATTGGCTATACCAAAATAGAAAAGCCTATTAGTTTTGGCATTAAGTTTCCTCAAGCCGGACAAGGCCAACCCGATATGCAAAAACTATTAGGGATGGTTGATAAAGATTTGGGCAATATTAAAATAGAGCAAGACGCAACCAATCTTGGAAATGTAACCGTTAATTCTACTGCTAAGCCTTTGTTTGAAATGGGAATTGACCGTAAAATTTTTAATGTAGATAAAAACTTAATGAGTGCTGGTCAAACCGCAACAGAAATTATGAAGAATATTCCTTCATTAAATGTTGATATTGACGGAAACGTAACTATGCGTAATGCCTCTCCTACTATTTTCATTGATAACAGACCAACTACATTAACACTCGATCAAATACCTGCTGAAATTATTGACAAAGTAGAATTAATTACCAACCCTTCTGCTAAATATGATGCATCTGGTGGTAATGCAGGTATTTTAAATATTGTTTTAAAGAAAAATAAAAAAAGTGGCTACAATGGCGGATTACGCACAGGTATTGACTCTCGTGGAAAACTCAATTTGGGAGGCGATTTAAGTATTCGTCAAACTAAAACCAATATTTCATTAAGTGGCAATTTCAATGAACGTAAATCTATTTCTGAAGGAAATGCAGACCGTTATAACTATTTATCAATGCCTAGTTATATACACCAAAACACTAATAGCGTTGGTGGTGGATATTTTGGTTTCTTTAGAGGAAGTGTAGATTACTTGTTAAATAATAGAAACACTTTTACAGTTGGAGTAAATTATGTAACTGGAGAAATGAATAGCGACCAAATGCAAAGAGTAGATTCTACCATTAAAGGCACAAATACTTCTTTTAATAAAATTGCAAGTTCAAATAGAGGCTTATTTGAAAACTTTGGAACGCAATTAAGTTATAAACACAATTACGAAAAAGCAGGTGAAAGTTTATCTGGAGACTTAAACATAAACTCTAGTAATAATAATAACGAGAGTAATATTATTACGCAAACTTATAATTTAGATAATAGTTTAAAAGGAACCGGATTAAAACAAAAAACCTTAGGTGGTGGTGTAAGTAAAAACTATACCCTACAATTAGACTATGAAAATGAATTGGGTGAAGATGCAAAATTTGAAGCAGGTGGACGCGGCTCCATTCGCGACTTCAGCAACGGAAGTGACCAATACCGTTTCAGTTCAACACTAAACGATTACTACTTGGTTCCATTAATTAGTAGTAAATATAAATTCAATGACCAAGTTTATGCTGGCTATGCAAACTATTCTTTTAAAGCAAAAAAATGGAGTTACCAATTGGGTTTCAGAGTTGAAAGCTCTAGTTACACTGGTACTTTATTAAAACAAACTGGTTTTGACTCGTCTAATTTTTCGGTGAAATATCCATTGAGTTTATTCCCTAGTGCTTTTGCTACCTATAAAATTAATGCCACGCAAGATTTTCAATTGAACTATTCAAGACGTGTGAATCGTCCTAACTTCTTTCAACTAATGCCTTTCCCTGATTATTCAGATCCGCAAAATATTAATATTGGTAATGCAAAATTAAAACCAGAGTTCACCAATTCATTTGAAGCATCTTACAATAATGCTTACAAAAAAGGCGCTAATTTTTTAGCAACTGTTTATTTCAAATACAGTACCAATTTAATTACCCGTTATGTTTATCGCGATAAAAATGGTTTATCATCGGGTGATAGCGCCTACTTCAATACTTATATTAATGCAGATAATAGCATGACTTATGGGTTAGAATTGTCTAATAAAATGTCTGTAAACAAATGGTGGGACCTTACTTTAAGCTTCAACTTATTCAATTCAAAAATCAACTCTAGCATTGCAGGTCAATCAATTGACAATTCACTTTTAAGTTGGTTTAGTAAAATGAATAGTACTTTTAAAGTATCTAAAACATGGTCAGTACAATTAAGTGCAGACTACCAAGCAAAAACAATTTTACCTCCTGGAGGTAGTAGTAACCAAATGCAAGGTCGTGGAAGTAGTGGTGGAATGAGTGGAATGTGGGGTGGTCCTCAAACAACTTCTCAAGGATATAACTATCCACGTTATTCTGCAGACCTAGCCATTAAAAAAGACTGGACTTGGAAGAACGGAAAATCTGGTTCATTAAGTTTGAGTGTGAATGATATTTTTAAAACACAGGTTTCAAAAACTTATTCTGAAAGTATTTATTTTAATCAAACTAGTTCTAGAACTAGAGACCAACAACAAGGACGTTTAACTTTCAGTTACCGTTTTGGTAAGTTTGATGCAACTTTATTTAAACGCAAAAATACCAAAGCAGATATGGGATCTGGTGGAATGGATATGATGCAATAATCTATCAATCATTACAAATAAAAAAAGCTTGACTGTTATGCAGTCAAGCTTTTTTTGTATACTATTGAACTGATCACTAAAATGACCACCAATTTAAATTTAGTCTTGCTTACCTGTAAGCATAGGCACAAATGAAAATGCCTCAAATGATTCTTGCACAATAGTTCCATCGGCCATTTTAGTAATGCGCAACATGCGTTGTATATCGCCTTCGTTTAAAGGTATAACCATCATGCCACCTACTTTTAATTGTTCAATTAATTTTGGTGGAATCATTGGAGCTGCGGCTGTAATAATAATTTTATCAAAAGGCGCATACGCTGGCAAGCCCTGAAAACCATCGCCATAAAAGAATTTAATATTGGGATATTTTGGGCGGAGATAATAATTTTTTTGTTCGTCGTATAATTTTTTCTGGCGTTCAATGGTATAAACCCATGCGCCCATTTCTGCTAAAACACTTGACTGATAAACACTCCCAGTGCCTATTTCAAGTACTTTGTCGTTTTTTTTAACTTGTAATAATTGAGATTGATAAGCAACTGTATAGGGTTGCGAAATGGTTTGATTCGCGCCAATTTCAAAGGCACGATCTTCGTAAGCAATTTTATCGAATGCAGAATCTAAAAAAAAATGCCTTGGAATAGTATTGATAGCTTCTAACACTATTTCATCGGTAATTCCTTTTGTTCTTAATAATTCTACCAATCTTTTTCTAAACCCTTTATGTTGGTAGGTATCTAAATAATCTTTTCTCATAAACAAAACGAATATAACACATCTGTTGAATGATGCTTATGATGTGAATAGAAAGATTATTGTAAATGCATATCCACAATAATGCGTTTAATTTTTTGCTCCAATTCGGCATATACCCCATCAAAATCGGCTTTATTGGCTAGTGTAGATGTAACACTGAAATAAAACTTAATTTTTGGTTCGGTGCCAGAAGGTCGGGCAGATATTTTTGAACCATCAGCAGTAATAAATTGTAGCACATTGCTTTTGGGTAAAAGAATCGGCCAGGTTTCTCCAGTTGAAGGATTCGATCCTTTTTGTAATTCATAATCTAATAATTGAATTACTTGTGCGCCATCAATTGTTGCAGGTGGATTATTTCTAAACCCATCCATCATATCGGCAATTTCCTTTTGGCCATTCATGCCTTTTTTGGTGATGCTAATTAGGTTTTCGTAATAGAAACCGTATTGCTGATAGAGTTCAATCATCTTTTCAAACAAGGTCTTTCCTTGCTCTTTGGCATAGGCTGCCATTTCGCACATTAGGGCTACCGCACTAACGGCATCTTTGTCTCTAATTTGATTGCCAATCATTAAACCAAAACTTTCCTCTCCTCCTATTACATAATTTTCTTGGTGCTCTTTTTCTTTAATTAATTCTGCAATCCATTTAAAACCTGTTAATACATTATAACAGGCAACATCATTTGCAGCTGCCAATGCATTGATCATTTCTGTAGTTACAATGGTGGTAATAACCATATCGTTGGGTTGCGCAATCCCCTTGGCTTTGCGGGCTTCTAACATATAGGCAAATGCCAATACCGCCGTTTGGTTGCCATTCATTAATACCCATTGGCCTTTATGGTTTTTTACACCAATACCAACGCGGTCTGCATCGGGATCGGTACCCAATAAAATATCGGCATCAAGTGCTTTTGCTTTACTAAGTCCAATACTCATGGTTTCGGACTCTTCTGGATTAGGATATATTACTGTAGGAAAATTACCATCAGGAACAGATTGCTCTTCAACAATGGTAACATTGGTAAAACCAAAATCTTTTAAAATCTGCGGCACTAATGTAATACCCGTTCCATGAATTGGGGTGTATACAATTTTAAGGTCGTGTTGTTTGGCAATTACTTCTGGATATACGCTTAGGCCTTTCACCATTTTTAAATAGGCGTCATCCATTTCCTTACCCATGATGGAAATATTCAATTCTCCACCGGTCCATTTTACCTCATCAATACTAGTGACTGCTTCTACTTCTTTAATAACGTTTTTATCGTGCGGAGGTACTAATTGTCCACCATCATTCCAATAAGCTTTGTACCCATTGTATTCTTTGGGATTGTGCGATGCAGTGCATACCACGCCGCCTTTACAGCCCAAATGCCTAATGGCAAAACTCAATTCTGGTGTAGGCCTTAGTGCTTCAAATAAATACACTTTAATGCCATTGGCTGCAAATACATTGGCTGTTGTTTCTGCAAAAAAACGACTATTGTTTCTACTATCATGCCCTATAGCCATTTTAATGCTTTCGGAAGGATAGTTTTTTTTTAAGTAATTGGCAAACCCTTGCGTTGCCATTCCAATGGTATACTTATTTATTCGGTTAGTGCCAACGCCCATAATTCCGCGTAATCCACCTGTACCAAATTCTAAACTTTTATAAAAAGCATCCGCTAAATCGTCTGGATTATTGGCTTGCATATTGGCAATAGCCTCTTTGGTTGCTTGGTCGTAATTTCCATTTGACCAATTATTTACCCTTTCTTGAATTACTGCGTCCATATTGTATTATTATATTGAAATCCAAAAATATTAAAAAAATATTTAATCTATTGCATAGTAACCCACTAAATCACGTAGGCACCCATAACTTGACCGTCTGCTACTTCTACTTCAATATGATTTTCTGGGGTTGTAGCTACAGAAATACCCACATAATCGGGTTTAACAGGATATAATTTATACATACGCTCCACCAGCACCAGGGTTTGTATGGTTCTAGGATAGAATTCTAGCAAGGGTTTTAGTGCATACAATAATGTTTTACCACTATTGGCCACATCATCAATTAACACCAAGTTTAAATCTGTAAGGTTGCTGTTTTCGCTTAAAACCACGTCTTGGGGTAATTGCTTATTGAGTGTAACAGATATGATAGATATTTTATTGCTGATATAAGGCTTTAATAATTCGGCAATTTTTTGGGCTATCACTAACCCATTGGTACGCACCCCTATCAAAATAACCTCAGCGGAGCTACCACTTAAGTTTTCTGCTAGTTCTAATGCCATTCGGTGTAATTTTTGGTTGGCAGATGCTTGGTTGAGGATGATTTTTTTTTCTGACATAGTCAATATTTATATTTCAAAAATAAGCACAATAAAATCAACCAACAATCCAATTTACAACAAAGCAAAACTGCTAACTTTAACACCTGAATATTTTAGCTATGCCAATACTCCAACAAATACTTTTTGTGGCATTATTTATTGCTGCTACATGGCTATTTGCTAAAAAAGTAGGTGAAATTAAGCGGAATATCTTTTTGGGAAGACCCGAAGACAGAACCGACAACGCTTCGAAACGCTGGAAAAATGTTTTATTATTGGCTTTAGGTCAAAAGAAAATGTTTAAAAACCCATTAGTAGCCGTGTTGCATTTAATTATTTACGGCGGATTTATCATTATCAATATTGAGGTTTTAGAAATATTGTTAGATGGACTTTTAGGCACACACCGTTTATTCTTGCCAATGCTGGGTAATTATTATGCTTTTATTATTAATGTATTTGAGAGTTTGGCAGTTTTGGTAATAATTGTATGTGTGATTTTTTTAACCAGACGAAATATCATCAAGCTCAAACGCTTTGCCAATAAAGACTTGGATGGATGGCCGCAATCAGACGCTAACTATATTTTATTTATTGAAATTGTTTTAATGAGTTTGTTTTTATTAATGAATGCTACAGACCAAGCCATACAATTAAATGGTAGCGAACATTATAAAGCAACCGGAACACTCTTCTTCTCATCATTTATTAGCCCCTATTTTTCTTCTATGCCATTAACTAGTTTAATAGTATTTGAAAGAACTTGTTGGTGGCTACATATTGTTGGCATTTTTAGTTTTTTAAATTATCTACCCTATTCTAAACATTTGCATATTGTATTGGCTTTTCCAAATGCTTATTATGCCCGTTTAAATGCTGTTGGACAATTAAACAATATGCCATCGGTACAAAACGAAGTCTTGTATGCCATGCAGCCAGAATTGGCACCAACCAACGCTAATACGCCAGAAAAATTTGGTGCAAAGGACGTATTTGATTTGAGTTGGAAAAACTTAATGGATGCCTACAGTTGCACAGAATGTGGTAGATGCACCACTGCCTGTCCAGCAAATATGACGGGCAAATTATTGAGCCCTCGAAAAATTATGATGGCCACCAGGGATCGACTAGAAGAAGTAGGCAATATTATTAACCAAAATAAAGCCTTTATAGACGACGGAAAATCTTTGATACAAAATTATATAAGCATCGAAGAATTGCGCGCCTGTACCACCTGTAATGCTTGTGTAGAGGAATGTCCGGTAAGTATATCGCCTTTAGATATTATTATAGAACTAAGGCGTTCACTAATTATGGAAGATAGTAATGCGCCGCAAGAATGGAGTAGTACATTTAGTAATATTGAAAATAATTTTGCGCCATGGAAATTTGCGCCAGACGATCGAGCTAATTGGATCAATGAAATGCCAAATAATTAATCCAAATAACTTTCAACTAACTTTACATAAATCTTTCCAATATGAAAGTAAATACCATGGCTGAAATGCTTGCAAATGGCCAAACACCCGAGGTATTATTTTGGGTGGGCTGTGCAGGAAGTTTCGACCAACGTGCACAAAAAATAACCAAAGCATTTGCAACCATACTTAATAAAGTGGGCATTAATTATGCTGTTTTGGGAAAAGAAGAAGCATGTACTGGTGATCCTGCACGACGAGCAGGAAATGAATTTTTATTTCAAATGATGGCGTACCAGAATATTCAAATTTTAAATGGATATGGTATAAAAAAAATCATCACCACTTGTCCGCATTGCTTTAATACATTTAAAAACGAATATCCAGAATTGGGTGGCAGTTACGAAGTAATTCATCATACCAGTTTTTTACAGCAATTGATTGATGAAGGAAAAATAAAACTAAAAGAAGGTGGCGAATTTAAGGGCAAGAAAATTGTTTACCACGATAGTTGTTATTTAGGAAGGTCTAATAATATTTACGAAGCGCCACGAAAAGTATTAGAAGCCCTAGATGCAGAACTAGTAGAAATGAAACGTTGTAAAAGCAATGGTTTGTGTTGTGGAGCAGGTGGTGCGCAAATGTTTAAAGAAGACGAACCAGGCAACAAACGCATTAATACCGAACGCACAGACGAAGCCTTAGCAACAGGCGCTGCATTTATTGCGTCGGCCTGTCCTTTCTGTAATACAATGATGACAGATGGCGTAAAAAACAGAGAAAAAGAAAATGAAGTAGCCGTTTTAGATATTGCCGAAATGATTGCCGCTTCTATGGAATAACCAATAAATTTTTAAACATGAGTTTTGAATACAGCAACTTAATTCCAGCAGATTTTCATGCAAATTCAAAAGTTTGGATTTACCAAAGTACCCGATTGTTTTCTATCAGCGAAGCTTTTGAAATAGAAGAAAAACTTACCAACTATTTAGCCAATTGGAAAACACATGGCACACCGGTAAAAGGTTATGCCAATTTATTCTTTGGGCAGTTTATTGTAATCATGGCCGATGAATCTGTAGCACATGTTGGTGGATGCAGTACCGACACTTTGTTTAGAATGGTTCAAGACCTAGAACTTAATTACAAAGTATCCTTACTTAATCGTCAGAGCTTGGCTTTTTTAATAAAAGACAAGGTACAAATGCTCCCAATGAGTCAAATTAAACACGGCATTGAAAATGGCTTTTTAAACCCAGACACCCTTTATTTTAATAATTTGGCCGCCACAAAAAATGAGTTGCTAAACAATTGGATCATACCAATGAAAGACAGTTGGTTAAACACTCATTTAAAAACCACTTAATAATCAAAATGTATATAGTATACGGAATTCCCAATTGCAACACCGTTAAAGACACCATTAGTTTTTTAAAAACAAACCAAATTGAATATACTTTTCACGATTATAAAAAGAAAGGTATTACCCAAGAAAAATTACAAGATTGGTGTAAACAAAAAGGATGGGAAGTGTTGCTGAATAAAAAAGGTAGTACTTGGCGTGCTTACGATATTAACCACCAACGAAAAATTGTAAATGAAAAAACAGCCATTGACTTTTTATTAGAAAAGCAATCCGCTATTAAACGCCCTATCATTGAATTAGATGGAAAGATTGTAATGATTGGATTCGACGAAACTAGTTATACCCTATTTTTTATTAGATAATTATTTTAAAATAGCGGCTAGTGTTTGAATGAGTTCTTCGCCTCTTAAATTTTTACCAATAATTTTTCCGTTAGGGTCAATGAGCATATTGGCGGGAACGCTTTGTATTTTGTACAATTGCGCAACTGCATTGCTCCAATATTGCAAATCACTTAAATGCGTCCAGGTTAATCCATCGTCTTTAATTGCTTGCAACCACCTTGATTTATCTTGATCTAGTGAAATACCCAATACTGTAAAATTTTTGGCTTTAAAAAGGTTGTAAGCCTTAACAACATTAGGATTTTCTTGTCGGCAAGGTCCACACCAACTAGCCCAGAAATCTACTAAAACATATTTGCCTTTAAAAGAAGCTAATGAAACCATTTTCCCTTCTGTATCTTTTTGAGAGAAAGGAATGGCCATTGATCCAACAGCCCCAAGTTTTGCTTCGTCAATTGCTTTTTCTAAAATTTTGGTATAAGCAGAAATTTTAGCCCCTGCAGATAATAATTTATAACTAGGTTCTACCAGTAAAATACCACTAGCCCCTTCAAACAAAGGGCTTATCACGTATAACACAAAAGGACTTACAGGAGAATTGGGTTTTAGTTTAGCAAAGTCTGCTGCTGTTTGAATAACACCTGTTTTATTGGTATTAAATTCATTCATTAAACCATTGCGCTTGGTAGCATCTTTTTCTTGGTTGATAGCAGCCGCTAATGAATTTAACCTATCTCTAAACGGATTGAACTGTTGTTTAAAATATTCGTAGTCTACTTGCAATTGAGATCCACTCATATTTAAACCAGTAGTTAAATCGCCTACAATTTGTAAAGTATCATTATATAAGAAAACGTCTATCCCTTCTTTGTATCCTACAAATGCTAGTTGAAAAACATCGGCTTCATTTAGTTTGCCAGTAATTGTAAATTGGCCGTTTCGTACAATGGTATTGGCAATAGTTGTACCTGTAGTACCTCCTTTTAAAGACACCTGTGTACTATCTTTTAACCCTTTAATAGCTGCTTTAATTACAAAATCTTTCGTGCTAGTTTGGGCGAAAGACAATATTGGTAGCAATAAAAAAATAAATAATTGACGCATATTATTTTGAATGACGTTTTTGTAAAATATCCATAACATCTGTTAATCGATACCCTTTGGCATTTAATAAAATTAAGTAATGAAACAATAAGTCGGCCGATTCGTTTAAAAATAAATCTTGGTCATTGTCTTTTGCTTCAATAACTAGTTCAACCGCTTCTTCACCCACTTTTTGGGCAATTTTATTTAATCCTTTGGCAAATAGACTTGCCACATAAGACTCATCGGGCGTTGCTTGTTTGCGCAATTGAATAATATCTTCTAAATAAGACAAGAAATTATTGCTATGGTTTTTTTCCATCCAACAAGTGTCGGCACCGGTATGGCAAACAGGACCCAGTGGATGCACCTTAATTAATAAGGTGTCATTATCACAATCAACCGATATGGTTTTTAATTCTAAATAATTACCCGATTCCTCTCCTTTTGTCCACAAACGTTGTTTGCTCCTACTAAAAAAAGTTACTCGACCTAGTGCTTCTGTTTTTTCAAGTGCTTCCTGGTTCATAAAACCTAGCATTAACACTTTATCGGTATTAAAGTCTTGAATAATGGCGGGCACTAATCCATCTGCGTATTTTGAAAAATCTATATTCATGATTCTTGTATTAAATTCTAACAATAATGCCTTTTTCGTTTAAATAAGCTTTCAAATCAGGAATGGCTATTTCCTTAAAATGAAAAATGCTAGCAGCCAGTGCCGCATCTGCTTTTGCTGTTGTAAATACATCAACAAAATGATCCATTGTTCCACCACCGCCAGATGCAATAATTGGTACGGGCAATGTTTCTACCAGTGTTGCTGTAATGTCTAGGGCAAAACCTTGTTTG
>Ga0209596_1003089_pt1 | contig 13298 bp, 12 predicted proteins | sample M_130807_MF_Meta_FD_187314 | JGI IMG/M metagenome (GOLD analysis project Ga0209596, IMG submission 187314) | Freshwater microbial communities from Lake Montjoie, Canada to study carbon cycling - M_130807_MF_MetaG (SPAdes) (version 2) | ecosystem: Environmental > Aquatic > Freshwater > Lake... | reverse complement strand
AAAGTAGATGTAGAAGAAGGATTTGACAGATATTATGCCTGGCTTAGTAATAGCACATTTTGGTCTAGCAAGACAGTACAGTAATCTAAGAGATGAGTTACTAGATGCTACAGACCGTGCCCTCAAAGACGGTAAACTAGTCGGTGGTCATTATACACGGTCATTTGAAGAATGGCTTAAACACCGCACCAAAACAAAATATGCTATAACTGTACATAGTGGTACACAAGCATTAGAAATTATTGCACGTTGGAAAAAGATTAAACATAGTGATACTATGGAGGGAAATCCTACGATTCGAATCCCCAATCTAACTTATCCAGCCACATTAAATGCCTTTCTAACAGCTGGATGGGATGTTGAATTAGCTGATACTGACAAGAACGGTGTTATTAACATTGAGTTTGGTAGAGGTGGGATATATGATTGTGTAATGGGATTCGCTGGCTGTAAACCATGGCCTAATGCTAGCTATTCAAATGCATATGGTGTAATAGTTGATGGAGCACAACATTGGTTAGCATCTGAGGGTGATGTGGGTAGTGGTATGTCAATAAGTTTTGACCCTACAAAGAACTTACCCAGCTCGGGTAACGGTGGTGCTATTGTTACCAATGATGAAAAATTATATCTATATGCGTCAAGTTATAGAGATAACAACAAGCCTTATTTTCACGATGCTGGATCTAATAGTAAGATGAGCGAACAAGATTGTGCTCAAATTCTAGTTAGAACAAAATATATAGATGAGTGGCAGAAGCGTAGAAGTGATATAGCAAAATACTGGTGTGATAAATTTAAAGATTTACCAATAAATTGTTTATCAGATACAAAAGACCCTCATGCCCATCAAAAGTTTGTGATGTACCTAGCCGATAGAAATTCATTACACACTCATTTACTTTCTGACGGAATAGACAGTAAAATACATTATGAATATGTGTTGGGTGATTTACCAATTGGGAAAGAATTAACTAAACCTGATCTATTAAGTAATAGTGTGTTGTTGTCTAGGGGAGTACTGAGTCTTCCCTTATATCCAGAATTGAATGACCAAGAAGTAGAATATATTGCAAGTAAGGTTATAGAGTTTTATAAATAGCTAATGAAGATATTCCCAATTAAAGTAGAAAAAGCAATTCAATCAGACTATAAATTTATTGAATGGAAGATACATAATGTATGTAACCATAATTGTAGTTTTTGCGGGACCCAACATAAAGACGGAAGTCAACGATGGTTTAGCTTAGAAAAATACAAAGAGTATACTGATAAATTAGTTGAAGCATGCGGAGATGTGCCATTTTGGATACAAATTACAGGTGGTGAACCTACTTTATACCCTGATCTTATTCCTTTACTAGCATATATAAAGTCTAAAGGGGCAATGATAAGTATGATATCAAATGGCTCACGAACTATCAGATGGTGGAAAGAATTGCAAGAATCAAAATTAATGGATTATTTGTTTTTAACATATCATAGTGAACAAACAAATGATTATCATCATATTGCAGAAGTTGCAAATTTATTTCACAATGATCCCACAGAAGTAATATGTTTGATTACTCATGTATATAACACATTAGACACCGCATTTGAAGCACAGGACTATTTAATTAAAAATACCGGAGCAACCATAACGGTTAAAGCAATGATGGGAGATCAGGATATATATTCAAAATATACAACAGAAGAAATAACTAAGTTGAAATCTGAAAATTGGATACCCGGATTAGGCAAAGATACCAAAGTAAAATCTTTAATAGACCCTAAATATAAAATAAATCATAATCTAAAAATAACATATAGTAACAACCTTTCTTTTAATAGTGAACCCCAACAGTTGATGAAGCAACAACAAAATAAATTTTTAGGTTGGGATTGTAATATAGGATCATTTACAATGAGAATTGACCATGACGTTATCTATCGAGGTGTGTGCGAACAGGGTGAAAAACGTAGTATATATGATAATATATCATTTATTGATAACTATATACCCTGTAAAATTGAACAATGTTTTTGTGGAACTGATATGATAGCCACCAAAATACTTCCTAAGAATAAATATCCCCGGGCATAAATAAGAATACTATGTGGATACTATCAATACTACCCGACGCCGCAATACATATAATCTTTGGATTAGGTATTTTGGGCACAATAGCAGGATTCGTCCTAGGATTCATTCCTTTTGTCAAAACATATCAATTTGCTATACAAATTTGTAGCATTATTGTACTTGTCTTTGGTGTATATCTTGAGGGCGGATTAGCCGACTATAAAGAGTGGGAACTTAGAGTCAAAGAGATGGAAGCTAAAGTAGCACAAGCTGAAGCTAAATCAGCTACTACAAATGTAGAGATCCAAGAAAAAGTTGTAGAAAAGACTAAGGTTATCCGTGAAAAGGGTCGTGATGTTATTAAGTACATTGATAAAGAAGTAGTCAAAAAAGAGGAAGTTATCAAGTATATTGAGAACTGCCCTGTACCTAAAGAAATCATAGACCTACATAATCAAGCTACTGAGTTGAATAAGGCGGCTACAAAATGAAATATCTTTTAATTATTTTATTATTAGCCGGCTGCTCTACAACAGTACCAGTAAAACAAAAGTTCCCCAATGCTACCCCTGAACTGATGAAAAAATGTGAAAGTCTTAAAAAGATTGAGGGCGATAAAGTAGCTATTACAGAAATGCTTAAAGTTATTGTACATAACTATTCACTTTACTATGAATGTTCAACTAAGGTAGATGGATGGCAAGATTGGTATAATGAACAGAAAAAGATATTTGATAACGTAAAATAATAGCATATTATGAAGTATTTTATATTATTGACTGTATTGCTAGCCGGCTGTGCCACCAATAATGACTTTGAGTTATACCTAGAAGCACAAAAATCCATAAGTAGAGATGCCACAATGAGTGAAGCGGCTAGGATAAGTGTATTGATTGAGATGACAAAGAGTTCAGACAATCAAGTAAAAATGGAAGCAATACGTGCTTTGCAAGAGATACAGCGTAGTAAGACCCCTATAATTATTGAAGCTCCAAAGAAGAATTGGTTCGGCTTTTGATAAATACTCTATAGGTCTAGGATTTTACATGTCACAGGAATTTAACAATACAAGCGGTTCAGCAAATAATGCTAATGCAGATCCATTAAGTACGGCTTTTGCTAATGTAGCCAATAATGTTTTTTCTTTCCCAACAAGTGATTCAAACGTTCCTGCAGTAGTTGAAGTAGTCAATCCTACAAACCAATCTAGCCCTACTAGTAACACCAATAATCTTAATATTGGTAATGTTTATATCACTAATAGATTTGATAGTAGAGCAAACAATCCGGTACTTATTAGACAAAAGCAAAAAGTTACAAAACCATTAGAACTTACACCAATAGATACATCTACTTCTACATTGGCTCTTGCTAATAGTACAATTACATATGGCAGTCAAGAATACATTAATATTGGTGAAACACCTAATGATGGCAACGGTGATCCGTTAAGGGTAGCGTTTGGTAAAATTAATAATAATTTTACTAACTTATTTTTTACAACTACCACTACAACTACATCGTATACATATGGTATATCTCAAAATCAAGTTATACTTGAAGTTCCAATAACACAGTTTTATCAGGGTGAATTTCAAATTCGCTCAAGCAATCCAAGTAACGCTGACATGCAAGATATTACCCTTACCTCTAGTATCACTAACAATCAGAATAATGTAAGATTTAGTGGCCACTCGACATTATTTGACGGTAATGCTATTTGTAGATATGACATGGATGTATTAGATAGTAATGTTAGAATTTTGATAAACCCATTAGTAAATGAAGATTTAGAGCATTTTATATCAGCATTTGTAACATATCCAATATCAATGACTACTCCTGGACTTGAAATTCAATTAGACGGTTATGCTACTGGTTATTTAATGGGAACTGAAAACGGATTAATATTAACGACGGAATCAGAATGAGAGCAAAAGAATTTATAACTGAACAAAGCAATCTACCTGATAGAATTACTAAACCAATGCCTGCTACATGGGTAATACCAGAATTGCAAAATCAAAATGCATATTTACAGTATAGATTTTCAATAGCACTAGCTGGAGCAAAAGCCGCCCGTAACGGGGATATACCTAAGCTAGATAAAGATACAGTTTGGGGAGAAAATCAAATTGTTTCAGGTTATATGAATCCAGACATAGCAGAAGATATTGATTTTGCTTTAGCTGAAATGGGTCTTAAAGGAAAAGAATTAGTTACATCTGAACATAGTGAAGAAACAGGTGATACTGGTATAAGTAGTCCAATAAAAGCATTTAAGGGATATAAAAGAAAATGAGAGCAAATGAATTTGTATCCGAATCTAAAATTGGTAAACTAGGAAATAGAAAACAAATATCAACTATTGGTTTACACAAGTTTCGTGATGAAAACTGTGCTGACCGTACATATGAGTTGAATAGAATAATGATGGCTGTAGCTGTAACAGATGGGACTTTTGTACCAGACATTGACGGTGAGAGCTGGGCCGGAAGATATAATATTGCTGTACCTTACACGCAAGAAGAACAAAATATGTTATTGATGGCATATAAAGCGGCCGGATCTGAATTTCACGATTTAAATAAGGGCGACTTAAAAAGTAAAGAGTTGGCAAGTACTAACACTCAAAGTACAGTTAAACCTTTTAAAGGCTACAAAAGAAAATAATTTAAGCCAAGTCAATCAGAATAAGTAATTATATCAAATTACAGGATTATAAATGATTGACATCAACAACACGCTTGACCTAATTAAACTAAAATTTTACAACGAATGGTTATACATTGCCCATATATATGAAGAAGGTGATAGTCAAATGCATAAAGATTTGACTAAATCGGTGGTTGAACAATATATCGATCCGTTATCATTACAGAAAAACGCAAAAATAATTGATTTAGGTTGTGGTCCAGGATACTTCTTAGACTTAATGAAAGAACGAGGCTATACCGATCTTACCGGAGTAACACTAAGTCCCGGAGATGTTAAAATATGTGAAGATAAAGGTCATACAGTTAAAAAATATGATTTCAGTTTTCTACCACAAAAAGACGGATATTATGATGAATCAATAGATTTTATCTTCTTACGTCAAACACTAGAACATAGTCCATACCCTATCTTTACATTAATGGAATACAATCGTGTTCTTAAGCAAGGTAGTAAGATTTATATTGAAGTACCCGCAATTAATCAAAATCGTAGACATGAATGGAATAACAATCACTATAGTGTTCTAGGCAATGAACAACTAGCCGCATTGTTAAATCGTACCGGATTTGCTCTTAATACATTTGATAATTTTCAATTTGAGTTAAATATTCCAGTAGAAGATGGAGTAAAAGTGGATATGAACGATCCTAATACATATACGACCGTTCATGAGAATTATCTATGTATTGTTGCTACGAAAGAACGACCTTTAGATATCAAATAAACTCAAGCACTCTTAGGAGTGCTTTTTAATAACATTCCTGGGTTACTTATATAAATACTTGTTATGAGTAATGCACCATCACTAGTAAAGAATCCTTATACTAAAACAGTTTTTAAAACTGATAAAGAACTACAGGATTTTATTAAATGCTGTGATCCAGATACAGGTTATCTATACTTTATGGATAACTTCTTTATGATACAACACCCTACTAAAGGTAGTATGGTTTATCATCCGTGGGCTTATCAAAAACGATTGATTGAAACCTATCATAACTATAGATTTTCAATTAGCTTGATGCCACGACAATCAGGTAAATCAACTTCAGCCGCTGGATACTTACTATGGTACGCAATGTTTTGTCCTGACAGTACTATTTTAGTTGCGGCACACAAGTATACAGGTGCTCAGGAGATTATGCAACGTATTCGCTACGCATATGAAAACTGTCCTGATTATATTAAAGCAGGGGTAACAACTTACAACAAAGGCTCATTAGATTTTGAGAACGGTAGTCGTATTGTTAGTGCTACAACTACTGAAAATACAGGTCGTGGTATGTCTATCACATTATTATACTTGGATGAGTTCGCATTCGTTAGACCGAGTATTGCTAAAGAATTCTGGACAGCTATTACACCAACACTATCTACTGGTGGTAAAGCTATTATTACAAGTACACCAAATAGTGATGAGGATCAATTTGCTTATATTTGGAAAGGTGCTAACAAGACAGAAGATGATTTTGGAAACACAACCGAAATTGGCGTTAACGGATTTAGAGCATATAGAGCACATTGGAGTGAACAACCAGGACGAGATCAAAAGTGGGCAGATGAAATAAAAGCACAGCTAGGTGATGATCGTTTTAACCGAGAGATTGGTTGCGAATTCATTATTGCTGATGAAACGTTGATTAATCCAAATACATTGATAGCTATGGAAGGGATAGAACCTGTAAATCGTATAGGACAAGTTCGTTGGTATGAAAAACCTAAGAAAGGTAATATCTATTGTGTAGGATTGGATCCAAGTCTTGGTACAGGAGGAGACCCTTCTGCTATACAAATTTTTGAAGCAAATACTACTACACAAGTGGGTGAATGGAAACATAACAAAACAGATATCCCTAGTCAAATCAAGCTAATAGCACAAATAAACAAATATATAGCAGAATGTACTAATGAACCTAATAACATCTATTATAGTATTGAATGTAACGGGATCGGAGAAGCCGCTATCATATCATTAAATGAATATGGGGAAAGTAATATCCCGGGTATCTTTATCAGTGAAGCAGGTAAAGGTCGTAGAGGATTCAATACTACTAATAAAAGCAAACTAGCAAGTTGTGCCAAATTCAAAACATTAGTCGAAAGCAAGAAAATGACTGTAAATAGTCGTAGTCTTATAAGTGAAATGAAAGCGTTTGTAGCACACGGTGGAAGTTATGCCGCTAAAATAGGTGACACCGACGATTTAATTATGGCTAGCTTATTAGTGACACGTATGTTACAGCATTTAAGTGATTATCACGTTAATTTAGAGACACAGATACGTGACCACGACGAGTATATAGCACCGTTGCCCTTCTTTGCGGTCATAAGCTAAGAGGTAAAAGATAAATACAATATGGCTAAAAATCAAGAATCAATCAACCGCTCATTATTTGAACTATTACGTAGCAGAGGTTATGCCCCTACATTATTAGATACTTCTGGTAAGGAAATTCCAGTTCCAGAAGAAGCTGAAGTCTTTCAGTTTAAGTTTACTAAAGACGGAGAAGAATACGGTACAGTAACAGCATCTATTGATGGATTACATAAGTTAATAATTTACTTTGGTGATGATGTTGCTAATAGTGAAAAAGAAGCTTCTGCTAGCGGAGATGATTCATGGTACAAACTATTGAATCATCTAAAGCGTTTCTCACAGCAACACCAATTGAGTTTTGAAGTTAAAAACAGAGACCATTTAAAATATGATATGGCAAAAAGGGAACATATGAAAAAGCAAGAAAGAATATCAGAAGGCTACTACCCAATGGGTAAGAGTCGCAGTTACAATGACAATGTCCCAACTGTTAAAATTGTTATTGAACACACTCGTCAAATTGAAGAAGGTGAACAGCGTTATCGTAATGTAAATCGTATATTCTTAGAAAATACACATGGTGAAAGAATTCTTGCTCCCACAACTAAACCGGGGGTTGCACAGATATATGCCCGTCATTTAGCTGAAGGTGGTATGCCACATGATGACCGTTGGAATCATATTATTGGTCTATGTGAAGAATATAACAAGATGGGTGCTTTTGTTCGTGCCATACGTAATAATCAGTTCAACGAATCAGCACAACAATTAGTTAATGAAGGTATTAATCATTATCAAAGTTTAAGAGAATCATTAAGTAAGATGCGTGGTACACGTGGTTATAATGCGTACTTTGAATCATATACTCCTCCGTTAATGGAAGATGAGACAGAAGAAAACAACTTGAATGAGTTGTTTGTACAAGAAACATTGGATCCACGTATTGAAAGTGTAATGCCAATATTAAGCAAGTTACATAAAAAAGTAGCTGAGATGAAAGAAGTTAATGAATTAAGCGAATGGGCTGACAATTTAATTGATGAAGGCGTAGCCGTAGATGCATACATGGCAGGCAAGAGTCCAGCACTTGCTCATTTTGCTGACCAATTAGACAAAGATGTTGATGAAGATGATTTAGATGAAGGTCTAATGGATAAAATTAAAGGTGTTGCAACTAAAGGAATGAACTGGGCAACAAATAAAGCACAACCTGCAGCCGCTCCTGCTGCCCCGGCCGCAGTAGTTCCAAATGCAGCCACACAAGCAAGAATTGCAGCCGCTCCACAAGGATATGATCCAAATACTGGCAAACCACAAGTTGCTGCCCGTGCAGTTCCCGGAGCAGTGCAAAAAGGTGGCACAATGGATATGAGTAAAAAAGTTACGCCGGTAGCACGACCAGCGGCAGCACCAGCACAGAGTGATTACGATTACTCTCCTCAAGAAGTTCAACAAATGAATCAACAGATTGCCGCTATGGACCCTTCAACATTGGCGCAAGTTGCCGCAAGAACAAACTTAGATCCAACAGTTACAGCCGCAGTTAAAGCCGAAGTGACAAGAAGAAAAACTCCACCAGCTGCTCAACCAAATGCAGGAGCTCCTGTAGAAGAAGGTATGGTAGATACAATTAAGTCAGGTGTTAAAAAAGGTATGGACACAGTCAAAAAAGTTGGCGGTGAAGTATTAGACAAGTTAGGTGGCGGAAGTGAAGAACAACTAATTAGAGATTTACAAAAAGCAGCCGGTGTTAAGGTAACTGGTAAAAAACCAGAACCCAAAGATAAAGATGTTGAAGAAGGATTTATGGGTGCATTAGCAGGCGGTGGACTTGGCCTTTTAGCTAGCGGCGGTAATCCACTAGTAGGTGCGGCCGGCGCATATGCAGGTCACAAAATACAACAACAAGGAATTAAAGATCCGGACGCTGAATATAAAAAAGCACAACAACTTAAACAGCAACAAACAAAAGATGTTGGAGAAGGATTAGACGATGCCCAAAAAGCCGATCAGAAAATCAAAACCCCTGCAGTAGATCGTAAAGAAAAGGGCGGTGACTGGAAAGTCACTACACAAGATTTAGCTAAAGCTGATGAAAAGAATATGACTAGTTCAGCTGGAATGGCCGCGTTACAGAAGAAATTATTTAATATAGAAAAGTCTTGAAAGAATTATAATCATGTCTACCAAAAATTACACAAAACCTAAAGTAATGATTACTGAAACCCGCACATATAAGTTGTGGGAAAGTGCTGGCCGTAAAATAGTTGAAGCTCAATTAACTCCTGATCAAATTAAACAAATCTTTCAATATGCACAAAACATTGAAACTGCCGGTGGTACTAATCGTACAATGATTGGTAAAGGCAAAGATGCCGCAACCCTAGTAGGTCAAGCTTGGGAAGAATTAAAAAATAAAGCACAAACTTCTAAACCCATCGATGGGTTTGAGAAAAAATATGATGCGATAGCAGACAGATTAAAACAAGCAACCGGCGGTGACCAAGGTGCAATGAAGTATGTACAGAAATATCGTGACTTTGCTAAAAAGCATCCGATAGCACAAGGTGTAATATATGCCGCACTTATTGCTGCTATAGGTCTAAGTGGTGCGGGTGTAGGCGGTGCGGCGGCATTAGGCTTATTCAAAATGACAGATAAGTTATTGCAAGGTGAGAAATTCACCAGTGCAGCCTGGAGTGGTGCTAAGACTGGTGCATTGGCATATGGTGCAAGTCAACTTGCTCAATATTTTCAAAATCCCAAAGTTCCTTTACCCGACGAAATTGACAGTGTTAAATTACCCAATGGTACTGACTATGTAGTTAAACAAGGTGATACATTAAGTCAAATTGCTCAAAAGTACGGAGTTAGTGTTGAAGAATTAATGAAAGCTAATAATGGTGCAACAACGGTAACTCCTACTGGTCAGTCTATGACATGGAACGATCCTAATGCATTATCCGATGTTAACCCAATGGGTGATGCAGTACCATCAGGTACTGGGGTACAACAAGATTATGATGTAAAGACATCACCTAAGATTTCTAATCCAGATAGAATAGATGTTGGTCAAAAATTAAATATACCCGGTGCAACTGGTTCAAGTCCATATCAAGGTGGTGTAGGCACTGCCGGTGACACCTGGGACAAGATTGGGTCGGGTAAATATCCGTACGACCAGATATCAGCTAATCAGGCTGCAAAATATGGAATTGATACTGGTGGTTTAGGTGATGCTAGTAAAGCCGGTGGTAAGATAGCATCTGATGCGGCAGGTCCAAGTCAAGCAATGATTGACCAAATGCGTAATCAGAATCTATTTAGAATGCAAGATCAGGCTGATGCCGCGTTCTATGCAGATAAACCTGATGATTTTGGAATAAATCCTCGTAACAATGACGCAGTGGGAACCGGAATGCCTGGGTCAGCAAATACCACAGCACCCGCACAACCTGCAGGAGCAAGTTATAATCCTGATTATCTAAATAAAGTAATCAACGGTGAGATTACTCGTCCTAAGATTAGCGCAGAAAAAGCACAAGCCGCATTAGATTGGCAATCACAGAACGGTGGACAAGTTCCTAGTGCCGCACCAAGTGTAATGAACGGCGATGGCCCCGGAGGATTTAGTAAAGAATATCTTCAAAAGGCAGCGGACCCTGATCGTGTAGGTAGATACATGATTAGTCCTGAGAAAGCACAGGAGTTGTTAAACCAAACAACTACTCCGGCTTCTAACACAGTATCAGGTTTAACTCCTGACCAAAGGGCAAATCCTGCGTTCCAAGAAGCATATCAAAAAGTAATTCAACAGTACGCTGATCAACCGAGTCAACGTGGAGTACGTCAAAAAGCTATAGCGGCAGGCAAAGAGGCACTGGCAGCACTTGCTAATTCACCAGTAAATGAAAGTGTTCAATTATCTGAATCACAAATCTTTTTATTGATAGGTAAAATTGTTGAAAGACAAAGACGTATTGATGAAGGTATCATGGATACACTCAAAGGTGCTGCCGAAAAAACAGCAAATTGGGCTAAAACAAAAGGTCAAAATCTAACAACTAAAATAACTGCTGATAAATTGTTGCAAGCATGGAAGAAAGCCCAGAGTCCAACAGATAGTGATGCTGTTGCTAAAGTTATGATTGATGCAGGTGTACCGCAAGAAACTGTTACTAATTTAATGAAGAACTTTGTACAAGGTCCTTCAGCTGGAACAAATACAAACGTTTGGCAAGGTGCTGATAGAAGTATACCTGCTATTCAAAGAAAGCAACAAGGTCAATCATTTGCCGCTACACCTAACGCTTCAGGTCAAACTACTACACCGCAAGGTCAGACCACGACCCCCTCACCTACAAATCAAGAACAAGAACCTGAACAAGGTAATTTACCTTTAAGATATTATGGTGCTGGTAATTATTATCGCAATGGTGATGGTAGTAATATAAAATCAGTCAAACCAACTATGCAGTCTCAGCAACAAGCAAAATTAAAAGCATCAACAACACCAACACCAGCTCCAACAACACCGCAAGGATCTACATACGATCCTTCTAACGCTGCGGCAACTAGATTAGCTAAAGGTCAGGCAGCTCAACAACAAGCACTAAAACAAATGGCTGCTACAAAACAAGCAAATTCTCCTGCATCCCAACAAAATTCTGCCATTAAAGCCGCGGCAGCAGCCGCAATGGCTAAACCAGGATTTCAACAAACTGCGGCTGATAAACTTGCTATTAAACAGGCAACCGCAATTGATAATACTATACCAATGCCAAAAAATACAACCCCAACTACAAAAGTAGCAGAAGGTGAATTTGCAGGTAAGTATGCTACAGGTGTAGCAGGACAATGGCGTAACAAAGGTCCTAAAGCTAACAAGCCAGCAACAATTGGTGATTTAGTTGGTGAAAGTGAAGAAAACAAAAATAATAACAAAGAAGATAGATTTTCAAGATTCATGGACAGAAAATACAAAAAAAGTGAAGAAGTGGGTAGAGTAAATAATCCTCCAATTAAAGGGACACCAAATACAGCCAAGACTGGATATTATCCTACTCCCAAACCCCCTGTTAAGAAATTAGATACACCATTAGCTAATGAAACAGTAGCTGAAGGTTCAGAGGACTTAGCAAGAATACTACATATTGCTGGAATTAAAAAATAAGATTTGGATATAATTACATGAAAATTTCATCATTGTTACGTGAAGCTGAAAAACCTAATCAAGGCACTGTTAACCAGTTGCCAGTTGATAAGGATTTAATATATAGAGCTAGGAATAAATATCCAGGCTATTCTCCAGAACAGGCAATGATATTATTAATTTCGGATGAAATGAAAAATCAGGAAAAAACTGATTCAGTTCAAAACAAATTAATTGACACACAAAAGCGTGAGAACGAGCGTCTAAGAGGAGCAGTAGATTCATTGGGTCAAGAACTACAAGATTTTGAACAACAATCAATTGAAACAGACCGTGAAGTTGAAAGATTAAAACAATTAAGTAGCACACTAACTACTGGTGGAACAGACACAAAACGTAAGGCAAAAGTAAGTGCAGATGATTTGGAAAAACTCCAACAAGATTTAGAAACATTAAAAACTAAACCTGGCATGGATCCAAAAAAGTTTCAGAATATAGAATTACAAATTAAACAAATTGCCAACAATCCTTCGGTTGATGATAAAGATTTAGCAAAAGTAAATTCTTTAGTAATAACATTAAACAATCAAAAAAATGTTGGTGATGAATTATATAAAAGACTTGAAGACCAATTAGTTCTCACACAACAAGATTTGAATAAAAAAGAAGGTAGATTTTCAAGATATATTGAAAAGAAAAAAGGCGAAGTAGGTGACATGCAACAAACACATGCCGCTGATATTAAAAAATATTCCGACATTGTTAAAGGTTATCAACAAGAGATTCAGAGCTTTGATAAACAAATGAGTGGATTGACTGCACAATTGGAAAAAGTTCAACAAGAAGTTCAAAAAGAAAGAGGTATTTCAGTTCAATTAAGAGCTGGTACACAACAGGATGCACAAGATATTAGTGACATGAAAGACCAAATTCAAGGTCAACTTGAGTTAATTACTAATATATCTGATAAAGTCACTAGGCAAGCCCCTAACGCCTCTAACGATACTAATATACAAGAACCAACAGGCGCAGGCCCGCAAGCTAGT
>Ga0209596_1003088_pt1 | contig 13301 bp, 38 predicted proteins | sample M_130807_MF_Meta_FD_187314 | JGI IMG/M metagenome (GOLD analysis project Ga0209596, IMG submission 187314) | Freshwater microbial communities from Lake Montjoie, Canada to study carbon cycling - M_130807_MF_MetaG (SPAdes) (version 2) | ecosystem: Environmental > Aquatic > Freshwater > Lake... | reverse complement strand
ACCTCTTCAAAATGGTATACCTCAAAGCGGACATCAAATGAATCGTATAGTCTATGATTAAAATATACTACCATACTCGAACCAGGTACCACATCGTCTAGATATACCTTTAATTGATTACCCTCTCGAAGCTGACTGAAGTCAGGCACATATTCAGAAGTAGATTGGAGTAAATCTGCTTCTTTTAGTTTAAAGATATGCCATGCTTGGAACTCTGCCACTGTCCATACTTCTCTTTGGACTAAATCATATGCCAATTCTGCTGTCACTCGTTCAAGGTTCATTATCGTTCTCCTTATATTGGACAGTATTGACGAATGGTTGTCTATTCATTCTCTGGATCTATGACAATCAGAGTCTCTAATACATGTCGGCCAGGCATGTTGTGTTTAACTAAGAGACGATTCTTGGAATCGATACGTTCTTGAGCCTCACGCATGTCGAAGAACACCAGGCGTGTAAGACGTGAGTAGTCACCTTCTTGGTATCTTATTCCATACATAAAGTGACGGACGGTTGAACCTATTTTGTTCATTTGTTCTTTTAGTTTGAAGATATTCCATACCGAGTACTCGTCTGATGTCCATACTCCTCTTTGAAGTAAATCATATGCTAGTTCTGCTGTCACTTGGTCAAGGTTCATTGTGATTAACCATTGAGCCATTTATCAGCTGTTCGGTCCTGAGCATATTCGATTCCATAAGTGAATGAATTGCTCTCGACCGCGATTACGATATTCACGAATTCTTCTTTTGTTAATCGATTGGTCTTAACCGCATCAAACACATATGAGAGGTATTGCTTCATACCAATCAGTGTGCTAATGTGATGGACCATTGAGCCATATTCAACATCTTTCATATGATGTTACTCCTTGATGAGGACGAGGGTGGCACCGACGGTGTAGGAATCGCTATAACGAATATAGGCGTCACCCATTCGGAGCAGCTCTGCTTTCAGCCATTCCTTATCCACTTCGAATTCCGGGTTATCCAGGAAGAAGAGGTCGAGAGTGGTCTCGAACGCGAAACCGGCAATCTTGGCTTTGATAATCATTTTGTTCTCCTTACTCTGCAAGACGAATACGCTGGTCTTCATAAAAGAACAAAGTCGTACCCGAATAGGAATTGAACCCGGTGTAGTTACCCTGAACAACTGTATAGTCTTCGTACTGATCGACGTCAGTGAGGTACAAGACCCAGGGACCGTTTTGAATGGTCATGCCCTTTCGGAGTTGAGTGCGGGGTATGCTTTTCATGTTAAATCAGTCCTTCGGTTTCACTGTACTTCTCGAGTTCGAGTTCGATGGCGTAGACCAGGGAGTCAAGTGCACTGAACTGGTCGAAAGCGGTGTCAAGCACCTGAATGAGTTCGTTGTCATCGTGCTTATGAGCCAGTTCGATGGCTTTGATAAGAAGCTGAGTCATCTTGCTTTTACTACGTTCCATGCTGTTCTCCTTAATCGCACAGGCTGACGAACTTGAAGCCTTCCGGCATGTTCCAGCTCTTAGGGTACTCTTCCGCTTCCGCCACTCGAAAGCGAGCAAAGGTGATGGCGTGCTGGGAATCGTTGTGACCCTGCATCAGAACGTCGATGTCGCCTTCGGCCTTCTGAATCTTCTTCAACTGCTTAATCAAGTCGCTAATCGTCATGTCTGTTCTCCTTAAGCTTTCAGGACAAGAACCAAGTGGCCAACGTCGAGGACATCATGGTCATCAGACGTCTCGAAGCGCCCATCAATAGCAATATACTCGTCGGTGTAGACGTCGTACACTGTGACAGTATCATGGAGGCGAATGGGGGGCATGGCTCTGAGGACTTGAAAAAGTTCGTGATAAGTCATGTCGTTTCCTTTATTCATTTGATGTAGCAATTCTACACTTTATGATAAAATATGTACACTGGTTTAGAAAGTCCCAGGGCGAATACGCTTGTTGTACTGCGTATAGAACTCGCAAATGAAACCCTCGACGTCGTCCTTCTCGGTGAGTGGGGACTTGAAGTCACCGTCGAGTACCCAGTACCGATAAGCCTGGGAAGGACCAAATTCACCACCAATCTTGTGGCTGGTGTAGATGGCATGAAGGTCCTGGTCGGTGAACTTATAGGTCATCTTCATACTCCTCTTCTTCGAAGACTTCAGACAGAACTTCCTTGGCAAAGCGCTTGACATCGCGTTCGGACAGTTCCTGCAACAGCGCCTCAACCAACCACTTGGGGTCCAGGGCACCCTGGTCCATTTGCTCCAGGATGGCGCAGGTGTAGGCTCGGGTTTTGCTCTCGTCTACTCGCATGATATACTCCTTAGGCTTTGTCTTCTTGAAGAAGGTCGGGATAGGCCTCGCGAACCTCAGTCGCCAGTTCCTGGTCGGAATAGGCCAAGAGAGACTCGGTCAGCGCCGTGGCAGCGATCTCACGGATAGTCTTCATATCCATGTCATGAATAAGACAAGTAACGTAAGATTCAATCAGGTCAAGTTTCTGTTGCGAGTGCATATTCATTCCTTTTTCCATATTGTGAAGCCATTCTACACTTTATGATAAAATAAGTACACCAGTTAGCGATTCGCCAGTTCATGCTCCAGGGTAACCTGGGCCTGGTGCTCCAGGTCTATAATCTTGAACCTGAGATCGGTATGGTACTTATTCAGGTCCTTGATGCGTTGCTTCGTCTGAAGCACCTCTTCGTATAGGTCGTCGAGTTGCTCTTGGAGTTGCAAGTAGCTGGGGTTATACATGTAGTCAGTCGCAGTGACGCTTTTCATCGGTCATTCCCCTTGTGCTTCGTTTTGCGATTGTACTTCGTCCGGTCCCGCTGCACCTTGTGTCGGAACAGGCTGCCGGTGCAGTAGAGCTCAGTGGCTCGCATACGCTTTGGCTTGGTCATCTGGTGTTTCCTTTTTGAATATAGGAGTATAGTATACTTCCTATGATTTAATGTACACCTAACTGCCGCCCCATTTAACAGCCACGACACCAACCGGCATCTTGTCATCTCGAGACAACTTCAAGACCTTGTACTCGCCATCGGCGATGGCCTTGTCGTACTCTTCATGATACCCTTTGTAGTCGTATTCGTTCACAAAGATCTCACGGCAGTCTTCCAGGGTCTTAGCCTTGATGACGACCATCCCTGGGTAATAATCAGACAAGACTTCTTCGATGATGTAGAGGTTCATATGTACTCCTTAGGTGAAGTCGTGGCCTTCACAGTAGGCCGCATTCTCCGTGTTGTCCCAGGGCTGGTGCGATTTAACGCGGTCACGTTCGCGAAGTTCATTCTGCAACGCATACATCAAGCCTCTCACTTCATGCTCGGTCATCTCGCCCATGTGGCAACCAATCGTGTACATCGCGATGGGGAGGTACTTGCTGGGGTCACCCTGGATGTCCATGATGCGAGCCGGTTCAAGGGTGTACTGTTTGCGCATGGTTCTTTCTCCTTACTTGGCTTCTTGGTAACCGGCGGTATCCAGGATGGTGAGCACCTCCGCAGGAACTCGCCACCGGCCACCATTGAATTGGCCTTCGACGTTCACGGTCACGTTCAACTTGCCAATCTTGATGATATGCCCGGTCATCTCGCGACCATACCTGGTGTTGTAAAAGCTGACGCGGTCGCCAATCTCGTAGGCCCGAGCCTGCTTGGCGCGAAGCATCTTAATCATGCGAATGGCCTGGTGATTCACTTCCATCAGTTCGTCAATCGTCAGACCGGAGAGGTTCACTTTGCTCATGTCGATTCCTTTATCCATTTGATGTAGCAATTCTACACTTTATGATTAAATAAGTACACCAGTCATTAGGCCACGGCCTTAACCGTGACCTCCATGATGGTCATTTCACGCGCCATAGTCTTGGACCGAAGTTCGCTTTTGCAGTGGTCCAAATTGCGCTTGGCGCTGGCAACAGCGTACTCAGCATTCTCGACCGCGGTCCGCTGCTTGCGCACTTGGGATTCTACCTCAAACATAGGCATGGTCATTAACGCGGCAAGTTTGCCCTTACCAGTCTCCAGAGCTTTGGTGGCCTTGGCCAGTTTCTGCTCGTGCTCGGCAATGTGCTGAGTAAAGCTCTCAGCGTCACGAGCCAGCTCAACCTTAAAGCTCTCGACTCGCGCCTTGGCCTCGGCCAAAGTCTTAAAAGGAGTCGCCTTCATGAAGTTGGCGCTCAACGTGAAACCGCCATAATTGGCAAAGGACATGAACTTGGAGTTGGTCTTGATGAGGTAAGCCATGATGTTGGTTCCTTTATTCATTTGGTGAGACCATTCTACACTTTATGATTAAATAAGTACACCATTCAGGTCATCGACCGTCAGACCAATTTGACCCAGGGCCTGTTTGGCCAAGGAGGATTCACGGTCAAACGCTTCCACTTCCCAGGGAAGGGCACGATAAGCCTTGTACCCATTACGGACTTCTACGGGCTTGTTGTTCCAATAACGGACCCAACGGCCATTGGACACTTGTGTGATGAGTCTTCCCTGGTGATACTGTTCGGCATGAACCAGTTCATGCGCCAGGGTGGTGATGGCAACCGACAGGGGTAACCGGCAATCGAGTTCAACCATGCGTTGGTTCGACCAGTATTGACCACTCTTGGAGCGCTTGCGAATGGCAGTCACACGAAACGTGGTATCCTGGTGATAGTTGAGAATCTTACGGAATTCAGGTTCCATAAGCTTGATGAGTTCCGCAATCGGATAAGAGGTCTTGAAGTGACCATGCCATGCAGTATTCGACACCAGGATTCGTGGGGAAGAATTGAACAGCTTGTTCATTTCGCATCACCTTTTTTCATATTGTGAAGCCATTCTACACTTTATGATAAAATAAGTACACCAGCCCCAGGTGACCCAGGGCTGGTGCAGGTCCGCCTAGCGCTGGCGGAACTGAGTGACTCGAGCAATCTCCTTCCAACGCTGGGGGTGAGCACGGTACGTGTCGGCCAGCTTGATGACCATGCGCAGGGTCAGTTCGCGAAGCATCAGGTGATTCTCGAACAAGAAGTCAAGAATCTGCTTTTCTTCACCAGGGTTGATGCCACGGTCACGGAGCATACCCTGGGACACGACCTGCTTGATGCGAATCAGGTAGTCGCGGACCGACTTCATACCGGTGTCGATGTAGTGAGCCCGGCTAATCATAGCCTCAAAGTGGTCCTTAAGGCGATGACCGGACTCGACCGACCAGTCAAAGTCAAAGTTCGTGATGAAGATGACCGTGCCTTCGAAGTCGAAGGACCAAGGAAGGGGCGAGCCCTCATCGTCTGTCATACGAGTCTCGGCACCCCAGCAGATTCGTCGACGCTCGGTGGTGTCGCACGCAGCTTTGAGCAGGTTAAGAGCGTCGGTGTCAAAGAACACGCTGTCGCAGTCATCGAAGACCACTACGTTACCGGGCTTGCGGTAGTTGTAGAGAGTCTTGTATAGACCAGTAGGACGCATGAAACCTTTGACGATGACCGTCTTCTTACCGGCCGGGTCATAGTCGTTGACTGCCTTCTCAATGGTGAAGGACTTACCCAGGCCAGCGGGGCCTGAGACGATGAGGGCACGCGTGGTGCCGTTGCAGGCCGAGTTGGCCATGATGTCGATGATGTCGAAGCGGTCCTTGAGCTTCTTGTCAATCTGTTCGTCGGTTTCGCGAGTGGCCAACTCGACTGGAGCTGACATGCGAGCCGCAGAGAAAGCGGTAGTGACAGAACCATTCTTGTTCATATTACGTCGGCCGTTCTTAGGTACGCCACGGGGCATAAGATGTCTCCGGTGTTTGATTATGAAGCTATACTATACTTTAAAAGAATTAATGTACACCACCTGGTGATGTGTTACCACACCACCTCAGGCATCGCCAGGAACTTATCAATAGAACCATAGGCGAGACCCAGGGAATAGTCCAGGTACTGATTGTCACCACCCGTCTGGTGAGCATCATGCAACCACCGGACCGTGGTTGCACGGTCAATGCGATTGTCGTCCATCATGCGTTCCACCATGTGGTCGAACTCCACCCACGCCTTCGCCTGTTCTTCAAGGCGTTCACGCTCACGCTGGTCGGCCGTGTTGCACAGGAAGTCCCACTCTTTCTGACGTTCCTCATTCGTCGCCGCTTCCAACCACTCGTAATAGTAGTTCCCTGGGCGGCGGCCATAGGCGTCCTTGTGCAGGTCGCTGAAGGAGTAGATGTCGTAGGTGTAGGTGGTTTCCATGTCGATTCCTTTATTCATTTGATGTAGCAATTCTACACTTTATGATTAAATAAGTACACCAGTTTATGTGGACTCTTTCGCCCAGGGACAATGCGTGTCCCACAGTGCGTCAACCTGAGGGCCAAAGCCCAGGTCTTTCAACTCGTTCATCTTAGTCGACAAGATGTCGGCCGCTTCAAGGCCGCGTTGCCACACGCCGTGGTCGTCGCTGTATGCGTAGTACCAATCGTGGAAGACCATGCGTTCTTCCAACTCCGTCAGCATCATGTCAATCTCCGCCATCCTACCCATGCGTATCTCCTCTTAGATGTTCATCCATTCTTGCTGGTCGTCCCACTGACGAGCCAGCTCGTTGTCGAGCTCCGACATCATCTGGTCCCAGGTGAACAGGCTTTCCCATCCGCCTGCACGGACGTACCTGGACCAGAGGGACATGACTTCATCTTTTTTCATGGTGACTCCAACTCAACAATATGGTGCTATTCTATATTTTATGAACAAATATGTACACCAGCCTGGTGTTCGAGATTCACCAGGATTCACGTCCCTGGGCTAAAAGCCGTAAATGCGTTACATAACCCATTGATTTATAATGGTGAAATGTCAGAAACCTGGTGATTCTTAGCTCTTACCGAGTTACCACCCTGGTGATGGGGTGAAATGCGAGCTGCGCATCTAAGTTATTGATAGTCCGTGAAAAAAGCCCTGGGAAATCAATGGGTTAGTTCAGTCGTAGTTGGATGTTTTGAACCAGGGTGGATGTTTTGAACCAGGGTGGATGTTTTGAACCAGGGTCCTGGTGATGGAATCAAAGACGGCTTCGACGTAGGCCTTTTTCAAGGACATAAGCAAGAACGTTTAGTTCACGAATCAACTCGTATGGAAGTGGTGTACACTTCGTAGCGTTGTTTTGCATATGCGTGATGAACTTAAGACATACGTCTACGATTGACTGATTGTCTGATCTGCATTGCCTTATCAGCGCGTCCATTTGTGAGATCTCCATGCCATACTTGTCCATTTCGTCCAGTATGTCACCTATGAGGCGGTGCTTTTCTTGAGATTGCTTCTTAGATTTGAATTCAATCACGTTACTCATATTATCTCCATTAAGTGTGCGTTAGGCAGGACCAGCGTTAGGCAGGACATACACAGGCAGGACCAGCGTTAGGCAGGACTCACTCTATTACATGAGCAGATACGGGATGACCAAGGACTTGAGTTGTGTATGCACTTCGTGTATTACCTGCAATTAAATGATGCTCTCCTGTTTCAGGATTGCGCAGAATAATAGGGCGCTGAACTTTTTTATCTGCGCCGTAAAGAGTGGGAGCTCTTTGCTTTTTATCTTTATCTAGAGATTCCCAGGATTCAGTATTGCCTACTTTACGTAAGTCTTGGCGAGAAAAGTCTTTTGGCTTACCTTTTTTTATTGCTTTATTCCATTCATCTTTATTGGAAAGCTGACTCATTCGTTTTGCCGCCCAATCAGGTAAGAATGGGGTTTCTTTATGGCCAGTTAACTGATGCTCAACTTCATCATGTTCACTATTTGCGTCAGGAGCAATCCAGTTGATTCGCCCTTTATATTCTTCTGTAAACTGTTGAAACGTTTTCATAATTGACCTCTTTAAGATACAATTATTTATTCCAGAGTGCTCTTACTCGTTCCCATTCTTTACGGTCGCAGTCATGGCCAAGAGGAAGCCAACCGCCTTGCGGATTGTGCATCCGTTCCCTGTCATCATTTCCAAATTCTTCTTCAAGTTCCCGTTCAATAAGAGACCTGACACTAGGCGGAAACTTATCCCAGTTAGCGATAAGCCAATCAGCACATTCACTGACAATATAAGTCATTCGCCCGAGGCAGTAACGAAAAGCAGAAGTCGCCATCAGCCCGTTCATACCCCATGCTTCTTCGATAGTCAATTCTGGTTTAATCTTTTTCATATCAAATTCCTCGGTTAATCACTTCAAGCATAAAAGCATAAATTTAATGCGACCGGGACAATTCCATCGGTCAGAGATATACCAAAACTCAGCCTTTATATCATCCATATTTTCGGTATTTTCTACATAATACGCATAGGTTTTATAGGTTTTTCCGGATTCAGTTAGTTCAGGATCAGTCTTACGAAACCATTCTAATCTTTTTAGCAAATGCTTCTTACACTTCTGAAAATGACTTAGATAGTTATCACGAGCAAACCGTTTGAAAGCTAGATTAATGTTACGATTGATTTCTTGTGGTCTCATTCTCTCTTCTCCGTAGGCTTCCAGTTCATTACCGCTGCTAAATTGCACGACCTCAATTGCGCTCTCCGTGCTGCATAAAATGCCTCTTGCGTTCGTTCTACACACATTCTTTTCCACTCGGCACCGTAGCCTTGCTCGTCGGCACAGGCTTGATTCTGAGCAAGACGTTCCCACGTTTCTTCCGCAAGTACACTTTGCTCATTCATTGTTCATCCCCAAAGTGTTCCCAAATTCTCGCCGCAGCTTCATATGCTGGACCGTTTTCATCTTTCCTAACTTGTGCAATACATCCCTGCAAAATCAACTCAGCGAACTTTTCCACAAAAGATACAGGATGCCCAAAATCTGGACTTACCGCAGTAGCATCCCAAGCCTGTTCTGCAAGTTTATAAATTCGCTCATTCATTCTTCCTCCTTAATGCCAAATGTGTTTCACACCGATGCAAAGATTTCCTTCTTTGCTATTACGATGACGAGCAGCAGAAGTAAAGCTGTCGCCCTCACCGCACTTGTCAATGGTGCGGAGCAAATCGCGGAAAGTTGCACCAATAAGCTCCCGAGAAGAAGCCCGTCCTTCAAGGATCAGTTCACCGTCCTTGAACACTCGGCAACCATATTCGGTGCCGAGCCAAGTAACTTTTGTAGTGTACATCGTAAGATCCTCGTTTCAATTTATAAGTCAATTATAATCTATAAATTAAAATAAGTAAACAACTTTCTTTCTTAATTCTTCCCCTCCGCTTTCTCGATCCATTGAATTGCCCGACGCGCATAAATTGTCCGACGCTCATTGTCTGACGCATGAGCTACCGCTAAACTTGCCATAGATGCCGTGATTGCCGCCGCGCTGCGCCACGCACTCGCGCTACCGAAGGACCCTGCGAAATGACACCAAGCGGTGATTGATGGTGCATCTATTGCCATCGCTGCCGCATCCGCCGCCTCTTGCGTTCGCTTGGCACACATATTAGCCCACACCTCGCTGTAAAACCTCTGGTTGGCGTAGGACTGATGCTGGACTAGCCGCTCCCACATCTTTTCAGTCATATTCTTTCCCTCCGCTGCCCTCAACGCCGCCCACGCCCTTCCCGCCATCTCCACCATGTCTTCCGCCATGTAGGTCGCCGCCCGCGCCGCCGCCAGCGCCGCGTCGTCTTCGGGCGCTTCAGGGAAGCTAGCCCACACCGCCTCTGACACAGGCACCCAAGCCACATCCGCCGCCTGTTCCGCCGCGTAAGCCGCCTCCCACGCTGTGTCCTGCGTTCTCTCTTCGAGCATCCGTGCCCACTCTGAGCCGAAGCCATGAGCGTCAGCAAATGGCTGGTACTGGGCTAAACGTTCCCATATTTCATCAAGTGTCATTATTCTTCTCCAACCTCTTCAACACGATGGCAAGTGTTACACCGAGTCTTCAACCAGCCATTATCTTCAATAACCTTGCCTTTGTTACCGCAGAGTTCACAGATACGACTGCTCATTGATTCAGCCATTGAAATTGCACCAGTAGTGTATTCATCTCCCCCGTGAACATAGAACCTAAGTGTGCCAAACTTTTCTTTAACTTGCATAGCGACGACTTGAGGTACATCAGCGTTATAATCTAGATGAGCTTGAATGTTGCAACAAAGTACGGCTATAAGATCATACCAACCGTCACCGCATTCAAATCCCCAGCACATAGCAGTTTCTTTAGGCAACCCGTTTCTTTGTGCAAAGATTTTAGGAAAGTCTTCACACATTTGTTTATCTAATTCTGGACTCATTTTTTCGTTTACTCGTCGCCGTCTTTGATTATTTGGCTTTGGTATTCAACTTTGCCAACAACAATCTCAAACTGAGAATCGTCTATCCAGACCTTAACCAAAATCCATTCCTGTCCTTTGTCATTAGGCATCATCCAATCAACATCTTCACAGATCAAACGATCAATGCACTCACGAACAAAATTTGGAAAATGCGACGGATATTTTGGTCGGCCAAACTTACCTTTCTTCACTACGTCACTATCATTCATTCTTCAATCTCCTTTTTCATTCTTCAATTCCAAAATGTTGTTTAATGCGTTCACCAATTATACTTTTGCCATTTTCAACAGAATGATCTGCAATAGCAACACACTCTTGAATAATGAATTGAGCAAAATCTATGACCTCTTGTTGATCTGCATAACCTGAAACAAAGTAGTTCGGAGGTGTTTCGTTATCTATGTAGTTCAGTAAATGCGCCTTCAAACCAAGTTCAATAATTCGTTTGTTCATTCTGTTCCACCTTTCTCTCCACTGTACTGTTAATGATTTACCTGTAGTATAAACAATGTCAAAACTATCATTCGCAATGTATTTCCGATTGCGATTGCAATTTACATATTCGCCTCGATCATCAATATAAACCTGTCGCATAAGAGTGAAGGTATGATCCACATTACCATCAACGACGACTCGGGTAGTAATTTTGCGTTTGGTCATTCTTCAACCCTTGTTTCAATTTATAAGTCAATTATAATCTATAGATTATAAAGTTTAATTATAATCTATAGATTATAAAACGTCAATAATTTTTTTAATACCAAAATGTTCTTTTAACCGGTTAGGATATTCGCTGGCAGGAATTCTATGATCTACAAAATCTTGAATGGCTATGCTACATTCCCGCACAATCAACTCAGACAACTTCTCTGCAAACGATACAGGATGCCCAAAATCTGGGCTTACCGCAGTAGCATCCCAAGCCTGTTCTGCAAGTTCTTTAATTCGTTCGTTCATCGTAATTCCTTAATTGCTTGCTTAACGTACTTCTTTTCATAATTTGAAAAGCACTTAATGATATCTTCATCGCGCAAATAATGACGATTCCTGAGTTCGTGTTCGGCGATAAATTCTTCGACTTCGTCTAACAATGCATTAAACTTTTCTGGTTTCATTCTTTATTCCTTGCGCGGATTGCATCACCATAGGTTCCGCCACCTTCACATAAAATATGATCGACTAATTGAGCGCACGCCTCACGCTCGTTCTCTCGTTCTTCTTTTAGTCTATCAGCAAACTTTTCTGCAAGAGCATCAAAGAATATTTTAGCACTCTCTTCAGCATCCCCTTCAAATACCATCACACCACCATTAAAGTCAAGTCGCCCAATATTGTGATCTCCATTGTGAAACACAACATTATAATCTGGCTTCAAATCAAAAAGAGAAAGGGAGTTAGTATTGGTGTGTGCTACTAAGTCCTTGATATTCATCATAGAATAATCAGTAATTTCTGTAATTTCTTTCATAGATTCTTTGCCTTTATTCTGTTCTTCCATCCAGCGAACAGCCATCGTAAAGATATAGAGTTCGCTTAGACGATACGCAGGATAGTTAGAAAAACGCTTAAATGCTTCTAGGATTTCTTCTTCGGATAGTTCTTTCATTAAGAATCTCTTACTCTATCTAAGAATAACCGGAGTACCATTTCTTCAAACAATTCCTCGTTGCTCGTTAACTTGTAAGCGTTTAGCAAATGCTTATCGCCCATCTCAGAAATTTTCAATCGTTTCCCGTCTCGTGTTCTCCACCATCCGGGTTCAAGATCGTCCTCGTCATACCCATCATACCCTTCGTCTTCAGCCCAACTCATTATGAACCTCTTAATCTAAAGATTTCTTTACATAATTTTTGATTTAACTCAGACACCTTAAGTTCCAGTTCTTCAATCCTGTTAGCGGCTTCAGCAATACAAGCATTTGCCACACCATCATCAGACTGTACATCTTCTGATAAAATTCGAAGAGCTTTGATGAGAGTGTTAGATTTAGTCTTCATTTTAACTTACTCCATTTTACCAAATGGTTAATAATGTCCATTGTCTCTTCACCAAGAGGAGTGCCGCCTCTGGTTTCTTCCCAATGTTTTTTTGCTTCCTCTAAAGAAAGGTTTCTACACCCCGCTTGAATTCGTTTAATCCCATCAGCGCAATCAACATAAACAAAGAAGTATCCATCAGATCGTCTGATTCCATGTACCCGAGCGTCACCAAATACCCGAGCGTCACCAAATACCCAAGCGCTACCAGATACACAAGCGTCACCAAATACCCAAGCGTCATTAAATACCCAAGCTTTACCAAATACACAAGCGTTACCGGATACCCGAGCGTCACCAAATACCCAAGCGTTACCGGTTACCTGAGCGTTACCGGATACCCGAGCGCTATCATATAGCTGAGCGTTACCAGATATACGAGCGTAACCGTATACCCGAGCGTCACCAGATACCTGAGCACTGCCGTCCACCTGAGCTGTGTCCGCCACCCAACCGCCTCCATTGGGGTGCTGATGGGCAGCTACCGGTCCATTACCGTCCTGAAAGTCATATGTAGTCATTTTTTTTCACCAAAATTTGTATGATAAAGCCATTATATAATAATTGTAAAAAAAAAATAAACTCTTATTTTTACATCCAACGAGGTTCAAACCAACCGAGAGTCGTCTTCATAGCCAAAAGATGGTTCTCAATCTCTACGATATCCTTCTCACGGTCGCTAGTAAAGACACCAAAAGAATTGCCATTACGGTTACGGTTATCTAATTCCATTTCCAACAATGCGATACTGTCTTTGAGTTCATCAACTACAATTTGACTTACTTGGTCTTCAAACAATGTGATTGTCACTTCCATCATGTGTTCCCCCTGTCACGAATTAGATCGGCGATATGTTTAGACATTAAGGCGATTGGCATATTAATGCCAAAGTTATTTGGATTAAATGGCAACGAAGATAACCGTTGATGAGCTTCGTTAAGTGCAGAATAATTCATCCATTCATCCTCGGCTATTTTGGCACACGCCTCG
>Ga0209596_1003087_pt1 | contig 13313 bp, 11 predicted proteins | sample M_130807_MF_Meta_FD_187314 | JGI IMG/M metagenome (GOLD analysis project Ga0209596, IMG submission 187314) | Freshwater microbial communities from Lake Montjoie, Canada to study carbon cycling - M_130807_MF_MetaG (SPAdes) (version 2) | ecosystem: Environmental > Aquatic > Freshwater > Lake... | reverse complement strand
CATGGCGTGCCGTCACTCGCGACGTGGCCTCCGAAACCGGTGTCCGTATTGCCAAGTGGCTGGGCGATGGCTGCATGATCGTTGCTGTTGACCAGCGAGATGCCATTACGTTCGCTCTCGAGCTTCAGAAGCGCTCTGGAGCCGCCTGTGCGCCCCTGTCCATCCGCGTTGGCATGGCTTCTGGGCTGGCCTTGCTGTTTGAGGGCGACGACTACATCGGAACTGCTGTCAACATGGCTGCTCGCCTCTGTGATGCCGCCGGGTCATTCGAGGTCATCATCCCAAGCGAGCACATCGAGAACCTGCCAGAAGGCGTTGTAGTGACCCCACATGAACCGATGTCTCTACGTGGACTGAACGAAGCAATCCCTGTGGTCTCACTGACTGGCGAAGCTACAAATGCAGCCCGTAACGACACCGGCGAACTGTGGACTCGTTCGCCGTTCGTTCTGTAGCTACTAGCTACGCGAGCGATACGTGGCTTTTGAGCCCGATGCGTCTTTGTTCAGACGTCGCGTGAGATGTAATCCCTCAAGAATGAACTCAACAGCGCTTGCCAACATGGCAGGTGATTCGTTACCGCCTGTAAGAACTTTCACTGGTGGCATGAGCGCTGGAATCTGAGTAAGAAGTGCAATCAATTCGCCAGACGAAATGTCTTCGCCAGCATGCGCAACTGCGCCTTCTTCAAATGCAGTGAGAACATCGCGCATCATTTCACCAGGAGCCAGTTCCTTGTACACAGTGAGAACTGCGCCAGAGATGAGCTGCTGAAGAATGCCACTTTCACGGCCTTCCTCTAGTGATTCAATTTCCACTTTTCCGCCAGTAGATGATGCCAAGGCATCAAGATCACTAATGCGTGGCGCTACTTCGCGCTCCCCTGCTCGTAATGCTCGTCGTACGGCGTTGGCACTAAGAATTTCGAAGTTGGACACTGACAAACGCACGCTGACACCACTGCGCTGATTGACATGACTGCTGACGCGAGCTTGGTGAGAGAACGTGGCGATGATGCGCTCCATGAATTCAGGCATGGTGACTTTGACATCGCCAATTGAAGCCGCACGCGACTCTTGACGCATGATGGCAATTTCGGTGTCGACTTCCAGCGGATAATGCGTACGAATCTGGCTACCGAAACGGTCTTTCAGCGGCGTAATGATGCGTCCACGGTTTGTGTAGTCCTCTGGGTTTGCTGACGCAACCAACATGACATCGAGCGGAAGACGAATCTTGTAACCGCGAATTTGCACATCGCGTTCTTCGAGAACGTTCAGCAAACCAACTTGAATTCGTTCTGCAAGGTCTGGCAATTCGTTGATCGCAAAAATTCCACGGTTCGTACGAGGCACTAAGCCGTAATGCAATGTGAGTTCGTCACTGAGGTAACGACCTTCTGCAACTTTGATGGGGTCAACTTCACCAATGAGGTCAGCAATTGATGTATCTGGCGTTGCCAATTTTTCACCGAATCGTTCGCTGCGGTGCACCCATGAAATAGGAGCGTTCTCGCCCTCTGCTGCAATCACGTCACGTGCGTGACGCGAGACCGGGTTGTATGGGTCATCGTTAATTTCGCTACCTGCGATGATTGGCATCCACTCGTCGAGAAGATCAGTGAGTGTACGAATCATTCGCGTCTTTGCTTGACCGCGTTCACCGAGGAACACAACATCGTGTCCTGCAAGTAACGCATTTTCTAGTTGGGGCATCACGGTGTTTTCATACCCCATGACACCTTCAAACAAAGGCAGGCCAGCAGAGATATTGCGCACGGCATTTGCGCGCAATTCTTCTTTGACAGGAATGGATTTCCAGCCTGAGGCACGAAGTGCCGCCAAGGTGACAGGAAGAGATGCGGGGACAGCAGGAATTGTCATGGAATCGACAGTACCCGAGAGCGCCAGTGAGCCCCCAGCCGAAACGGCTTATTTGCGAGCAAGATCCTTGCGGTTTGCAAACTTGGCCTTGCGGTAGTCCTTGTTCATGAGGGCAATGACGTCGATGGAAATTTCCTTCGGGCATGCTGCTTCACATTCGCCATGGTTTGTGCACGAACCAAAGCGCTCGTCCATGGTTTCCACCATTGCTTCAACGCGCGAATACCTCTCAGCCTGACCCTGAGGCAGACGGCTGAGGTGGGCAATTTTTGCACCGGTGAACAAGTTGGCAGCGCCGTTCGGACATGCGGCAACGCATGCCCCGCAACCGATGCATGCAGCTGAGTCCATCGCAGCGTCAGCCACAATTTTGGAAATGGGAATCAGGTTTGCGTCTGGTGCTCCGCCGGTTTCGGCAGTGATGTACCCACCCGATTCAATGATGCGGTCAAATGCAGAACGGTCAACCATGAGGTCTTTGATAATGGGGAATGCTGAAGCGCGCCATGGCTCGATTGTGATGGTGTCGTTGCTCTTGAACTGACGCATGTGCAATTGACATGATGCTGTTCCGCGTTGTGGTCCGTGAGCTTGTCCGTCAATCATGAGTGAACATGTACCGCAAATACCTTCACGGCAGTCATGGTCGAATACCACTGCCTCTTTGCCCTCTGTGATGAGTTTGTCGTTCAAGAGATCGAGCATCTCCAGGAACGAGGCTTCGTCAGTGATTTCGTCGACCACGTGGGTTTCGAAATTACCCTTTGCTGCAGGACCAGCCTGACGCCAAATGCGCAATGTGATGTTTTTGAGGTGATTACTCATTTGTAACTCCGGGTTGCGAGGTGAACTGTTTCAAATTCAAGTGGTTCAACGTTCAGGTTTGGTGTCATTGGGTCGCCGCCCCATTGCCATGCGGCAACGTGGCAGTAGTTCACATCGTCACGAAGTGCTTCGCCTTCGTCAGTCTGGTATTCAGAACGGAAGTGGCCACCACAGCTCTCATTACGGTCAAGAGCATCGCGACACATCAGCATGCCCAATTGGAAGAAGTCGTCGACACGACCAGCTTTTTCTAGGGTCTGATTCAGACTGTCACCATCACCGGTCACGCGTAGGTCTGTTTTGAATTCTTGATAGAGCGCAGGAAGAAGTTCCAATGCCTTTTTCAATCCTTCTTCAGTACGTTCCATTCCGCAATAATCCCAGATGATTTTCCCGAGTTCACGGTGGAAGTAATCAGGTGATTTTGTTCCGTTAATTGCAAGGTATGCGTTGTAACGCACACGTGCAGCTTCTTCAGCGGCTTTGAACTCAGGGTGATCGATGCCTGGCATTGGTTTGTTCAACAACGGAGCAAGTCCGTTTCCGATTGTGTACGGCAATACGAAGTATCCATCTGAAAGACCTTGCATCAGTGCAGAAGCACCAAGACGGTTTGCGCCATGATCAGAGAAGTTTGCTTCGCCAGCTGCGTACAAACCAGGAATGTTTGTTTGCAACTCATAGTCAACCCACAGACCGCCCATTGTGTAATGGCTCGCTGGGTAAATACGCATTGGTGTTTCGTAAGGATTTTCGCCCGCAATACGTTCGTACATTTCAAACAAGTTGCCATAGCGCTCTTGCACTACATCATGGCCAAGGCGCTCGATTGCTTCGGAAAAGTCAAGGTACACGCCATTCTTCTTTGCACCGACGCCTTGTCCATTGTCAACAAGACGTTTTGCTGCACGCGAGGAAACGTCACGTGGAGCCAAGTTGCCGAACGACGGATACAAACGCTCGAGGTAATAGTCACGTTCTTCTTCTGGAATATCGCGAGCAAGACGTGTCTCGTTTGGATTAACAGGAACCCATACGCGGCCATCATTACGCAACGACTCTGACATCAACGTGAGTTTTGACTGGCTGTCATCACTTTGAGGAATACAGGTTGGGTGAATTTGTGTGTAGCACGGGTTCGCAAACAATGCACCCTTGCGATGTGCGCGCCATGCAGCGGTGACATTGCATGCCATTGCATTTGTTGACAAAAAGAATGCGTTTCCGTATCCGCCTGTTGCCAAGACCACTGCATGTGCTGCATGTGATGTGATTTCACCTGTTATGAGATCACGGACAACAATGCCGGATGCGCGACCATCAATAACGACAACATCAATCAATTCGGTGCGGTTGAACAAACGAATACCACCAAGACCAACTTGGCGTGAGAATTGCTGATACGCGCCAAGCAGCAATTGCTGACCAGTTTGGCCACGGGCGTAAAAAGTACGACTGACCTGAGCTCCACCAAATGAACGGTTATCTAAAAGACCACCGTATTCACGCGCAAATGGCACTCCCTGGGCCACCATTTGGTCAATGATGTCGATGCTGACTTGCGCCAAACGATGCACGTTTGCCTCGCGTGAACGGAAGTCGCCGCCTTTGACGGTGTCGTAGAACAAACGGTGAACGCTGTCGCCATCACCCTTGTAGTTCTTTGCACCATTGATGCCACCTTGTGCAGCAATGGAGTGAGCGCGGCGAGCCGAGTCATGAAATGTAAACGCATCAACTTGATATCCGAGTTCGGCAAGTGTTGCTGCGGCTGATGCGCCAGCAAGACCGGTGCCTACAACAATGACTTTGAATTTGCGTTTGTTGTTGGGGTTCACCAACTTCATGTTTTGTTTGTAGTTGTCCCATTTGTCTTCAACGGGGCCTTCAGGAATTTTGCTGTCAAGCGTGACCGTGTTCTTTGCGAACAGTTCATCAGTGAGAGTCATGATCGTGTCTTTCTTCTTCGAGGCGTGTCGGTCAGCCGACAATGCCAGCCATCACGGCGATAGGGAATGAAACGTTGCCGATGACGACAATTGAGGCAAAGCCGGTAGCAAATGCACGAGTCCAACTGTTGAAGCGAGGGTTGTTCAAGCCAAAGGACTGAAAAATGCTCCATGCACCGTGGAACAAGTGGATTCCCAACAAAATATTTGCAATGACATAGAAGAAGGCAACTGGAGTGCGCTGAAATGAGTACACGATGCTGGCATAGACCGCCTTCACCGATTCCTCATCACCCGGATGCGTGACCATTGTGCCCACGTGCGAGTTCACGACACCGAAGGTCAGATCGAGTAGGTGCCAGACAAGAAATGCCAGAACGATGATTCCTGTCCACCGCATGGTTCGGCTAGCAAAATTGGCAATCTGATAATCGCGCTTGCTTTGGTACTTCATAGGCCGTGCATTGCTATTCAAGCGGGTCAAAGACCATGCCGCGTGGAGGTGGAGGAACAGCATGGAAATGAGACCACCGCGAAGAATCCAGAGAACCCAGCCTTTTGGCGCGAGGGGATATAGCAATGTCTGCAAGAAATGGGCGTAGTGGTCAAGACCTGCTGCTCCGGCATACATCTTTAGGTTGCCGATCATGTGGAACAGGACAAAACCCATCATGGCGACGCCCGTGATTCCCATCACGTACTTCTTGCCCACCGCTGTGGAATAAAGATCAAGGAGAAATGGGCGCTGCTTACGCTTGTGGGTGGCGGTTCCGGTGACCGGGCCTCGGTGAGATGTAACTACTTGTGCCATGTAAATAAGGTCTCCCTGCGGGCCGGGCGGGCCGGCTGTGCAAATGCACTTGAAACGGTAGCCCGAGAGAGCCCCAAGGGCACAACTTGACCATTTCGTTCTGACGTGACTCTTTTTACTACTGTTGCGATGTTCCATACAGCGGGCGTCTGAAAGTCAGAGCGCCCCAGAACTTGCCAGGAGACAATTAAGTGTCAGGATTATTTGCTGCCGAAGGCGGCTATCAAGAGTTCGTGCTCAAGGGCGGAGAATGGGCGGTGTTGTGGCTTTCAGCTGCAGCGGCCGTGCTTGCTATCGCTGTTGGGTTCTATCTCGCCCGTTTAGTCATGGCTGCCGACGAAGGCACGCCGAAGATGAAAGAAATTGCACTCGCAATTCAAGAAGGTGCAAACGCTTACTTAAGGCGCCAGTTCAAGACCATCATCATGATTTTGATCCCTCTTGCGGTCATCGTATTCGTCACGTCAACTGCAATCATTAAGGGTGAAGGAGCTGGCGCTAGTGAAGCGTTGTCGTTCATGCAAGCCGGAATTTGGCGCACCGTCGCTTTCATTCTTGGCTGTGCTGCTTCAGGGTTTACTGGCTACATCGGAATGACTTTGGCGACGCGCGGAAACGTACGTACAGCCGCTGCTGCTCTGACTGGTTCAATGCCAGACGCTCTCACCGTTGCATTCCGCACCGGTGGTGTTGCCGGAATGTTCACCGTTGGCCTCGGACTAAGCGGTGCGACATTAATCATCATGTTGTTCCAGAACACATCAAGCGTCATTCTTGTTGGATTCGGTTTTGGTGGATCACTTCTTGCATTGTTCTTGCGTGTTGGTGGAGGAATCTTTACCAAGGCTGCAGACGTTGGTGCTGACCTCGTTGGAAAAGTAGAAGCAGGAATTCCTGAAGACGACCCACGCAACCCAGCAACAATCGCCGACAACGTTGGTGACAACGTTGGTGACTGTGCCGGAATGGCCGCTGACCTCTTCGAGTCATATGAAGTAACACTTGTTGCTTCGATCATTCTTGGTGTTGCAGCGTTCAACTCAATTGGTTTGAACCCAGCAATGGGACTTGTGTTCCCACTTGCAGCTCGCGCTATCGGCGTGATCGCATCGATCTTTGGTGTATTCGCCGTGAAGGCAAAACCTGATGAGACAGATGCATTGAAGCCAATCAACAAGGGCTTCCTTGTAGCTGGTGTACTGACACTTGCCGGAACACTTGCATTGTCGCTGACCTATGTCGGTAACGAAAAAGGTGTCGCTGGTGAAGGCATCAAGTTGATGGGTGGAGCCGGTTGGCGAGTATTTGGTGCGGTCGCAGTTGGTCTGCTTCTTGCGCAACTTGTGAGCCGTCTCACTGAGTACTACACAGCAACTCATCATGGTCCAGTACAAGAAATTGCTGAATCAGCAGAGACTGGTCCTGCAACTGCAATTCTTTCGGGTACTGCATTTGGACTTGAGTCAAGTGTGTACGCAGTTCTTGCAATTGCAATCGCAATTGGCGTGGCTTTGGCACTTGGCGGCGGAAACCTTACGTTCTCGCTCTACCTCGTTGCATTGTGCGGAATGGGAATGCTTGCAACAACAGGCGTCATCGTGTCGGAAGACACCTTTGGCCCTGTGTCAGATAACGCTGCAGGTATTGCAGAAATGTCTGGCGAGTTCCACGGTGAACCACAAAAGATCATGGTTGCTCTCGACGCAGTGGGTAACACCACAAAGGCAGTAACCAAAGGCTTTGCCATCGGTTCAGCTGTTATTGCTGCTGTTGCATTGTTCGCTTCGTTCATCGAAACAGCTGGTGCTGAATTGTTGATCAAGGCCGAGAACTTGGCTGACGGAGTTTTCAAAGCTCCTGAGCTTGCTATCAACGTTGCTGATCCGAAGATCTTCATTGGTCTTCTCATCGGTGGTTCTGTGCCGTTCTTGTTCTCAGCACTTTCTATTCGCGCCGTAGGCCGCACAGCTGGTGTTGTTGTTCAAGAAGTTCGCCGTCAGTTCGCTGACGGAATGATCATGGCTGGTACGAAGAAGCCAGAGTACGGCCCCGTCATTGACATTTGTACTGAAGCTTCACTTCGTGAATTGGCAACACCTGCACTTCTTGCAGTGTTGACTCCAGTCATCGTTGGATTCGGAATTGGTTGGCAAGCACTTGGTGGATTCCTCGCTGCTGTCATCTTGACCGGCCAGCTCATGGCGAACTACCTCAGCAATGCTGGCGGTGCATGGGACAATGCAAAGAAGTACATCGAAGACGGCAACCACGGCGGTAAGGGCTCAGAGCCTTACAAGGCTGCTGTTATTGCTGACACTGTTGGTGACCCATTCAAAGACACAGCTGGTCCTGCATTGAACCCGCTGATCAAGGTGATGAACCTTGTGTCGTTGTTGACACTTCCAGCAATCATCAGTACTCAGAACAACGACGGCCAGCGCTTGCTTATTGCAGCTGCAGCCTTAGTAGTTCTTGCTGCATCGGTGATTCGTTCATCTCGCCAAAAAACAACTTTTGGTCCAGCAACTAACTAATTAGCTATTCATCAAAAGGCCCGAGCCATGTGCTCGGGCCTTTTGTATTTTCCGAACTAACCTCATTTAAATGCTTGCTCTCTTGAACCCCGAAAGTCTCCTCACTAGCGGAGGCATTTTTCTTCTTGCAGCGATTGTGTTTGCAGAGTCAGGGTTACTGATCGGATTCTTTCTACCCGGTGACTCACTGCTGTTCATCGCAGGCTTTCTCGCTAGTCCAGCAGGTCAAGAAGCAACAGGAAAAGATGTCTTGCCAAACATTGTGATCGTGATGGCAGTTGCCGCGGCGATGGCAATTATCGGCGATCAAGTTGGTTATCTCATCGGAAAGAAGTTGGGGCCGGCAGTGTTTGCACGTCCGAAATCACGCCTGTTTGATCCTGCACATGTAGTTCGCGCTAATGAATTTTTTGCCAAGTACGGTTCGCGCACCATCATCATCGCCCGCTTTGTTCCTGTCGTTCGTACATTCGTTCCAGTGGTTGCTGGTGTCGGCGAGATGGACTACAAAACGTTTGTCCGCTTCAACATCATTGGCGGACTTGCATGGGGTGCAGGCATTCCCCTTCTTGGCTATTTCCTCGGAAAAATTGATTTCGTAAAGAACAACATTGAAGTTGCAATCTTGGCCATCGTTCTTGTGTCGCTGTTGCCAGTGATTATTGAATTCGTCAAACACCGCCGCTCCGCACAGTAACGAAGGGCACAACACCATGCGATATCTCAGCCTTGATTGGATTGACGCCATGCAGGCCCACGTGGCCTCAAGTGAGTCACTGGCAGACCTTGCCTCAACACATTCCATTGGTGTCACACAGGTCGTTACAGACGGTCCTGAAGGCTCCGTTCTGTATCACTTGCAGGTGGGAAATGGCCTTGCCCGCTTTGCCTCTGGACCTGCACCTGAGGAAGATGTGCGTATGGAACAGACCTGGGAGACAGCGGTCGGCGTTGCCACTGGGTCAATGCCAGCCCAAGAAGCCTTCATCAAGGGCCATGTGCGCATTACCGGCGATACTCAGTGCCTCATGGATGCGGTGCCCGTCTTTGCCGCCCTTGACGCCGCATTCGAAGCTGTGCGCGCGCTGACCACGTACGAATAAACAGTTACGTGGTTCGGAAATAGGGGTTTGCCGGATTAGCCATTGCAGCGAGTGCCTGAGCAATGTCAGGGCCAGCATCGCGGGCCTGTTGAAGCGCTGCAAAAGTTGCATCTCGATTGTTTACAAATACCATTTCTTCATTGTCAGCAGATGGGTTCACCCATACCGCAACAATGAGGACGAGCGAATCAACGTTGCCATCGAATAGAGATGCCTGATGTGCGAGTCCGACCCCGGCAGCAACACCAGCTTGAGCGCCACCCCATGTCAACTCGCCATGACGATCATTTGCGATTGCAGCTTTGTTAACAAACAATGTAAATGGAACCACTGGAATGTTTGGTTGCGCGACCGCCACAAACGGAACGTGTCCTTCACGCGGAGTCGCAAGTGCTGTGGCCCATGCAGTGCCAACAGGGCCATCGCGAAGTCCGAGAACCACATTTATGTGTGCTGCGTTGGCGCCGTTGCCGACAAAACCTTCGCCAATCTTCATGATGGCAATCTGCCGTAACGACCCAAACGTAATTCATCATTTGAATTGGTACCCGGCTTCGTGTCGTATGCAAGCAATGCAACATGGCGTGGAACTGTGCCTGACACGCGCGACACACGGTGGTAGCTATTGCGTCCGTTAAACACCATGAGTGTTCCGGGCGTCATTGGCTCAGTCCGAACGAGGTCAGGACGATCACCACGACGAACGGCGGCAACTGTGTCTGCGTTCTCTTCGGTCGCGGAACGAATACGCGATGCATTTTCAAAATGTCCACCTTCAGAGGACGTTTGTAATGCAATGGAAACGACAAAGTCTGTCTGATCAAAATGCCAACCCAGTTCATGACCATCTCGCATGACAGCAAGATTCAACGCACCGAATGGATCTGCATAGCGAAACAATTTCTCTTGGCCCAGAATTTTTGCAACAAATTCCATGAGTGGATCCCACTCATACACCGAGCGAATCACACTGTCTGATGGGAATTGGTCGTACGCAACTACTTCAAGATCTGCATTTACAGTGGTGTGATACGCCACTTTTGCTAATTCATCACATTCCGCAATAAGCCCTGGAATCGCATTATCGCGAATGAAACCAGGAAGAATCGCAATGTTTTCTTTTGTGAATGTGTCGCTCAGTTCCCTGTGCAATTCAGCACTATCTAGCGGCCACCTGTCTGTATCGACGAGTGCCGCGACGCTCATTAAATGAGGCCTAGCTTCTTTACTTCGTCACGCTCTTCAACGAGTTCTGCAACTGAAGCATCAATACGCGAACGGCTGAAGTCATCAATGTCGAGACCTTGAACGATGCTGTACTTGCCGTCTTTACATACGCATGGGAATGAAGAAATGATGCCTTCAGGAACGCCGTAACTTCCGTCTGATGGAATTGCCATTGACACCCAGTCACCAGGGGCAGTGCCGAGAACCCATGAGTTCATGTGATCAATCGCAGCGTTTGCCGCTGATGCTGCAGATGACAAACCGCGTGCCTTGATAATGGCCGCTCCGCGCTTTGCAACAGTTGGGATGAAATCATTTTCGATCCATGCCTGATCGTTGACCAATGCAGCTGCATTCTTGCCATCAACTTCGCAATGGAATAGGTCTGGGTATTGAGTACTTGAGTGGTTGCCCCAAATGGTCATCTTCGTAATCGAAGTGACTGGCTTGCCCACTTTGACTGCTAACTGTGTCATAGCGCGGTTGTGATCAAGGCGAGTCATGGCAGTAAAGCGGCTGGGGTCAAGACCTTGAGCATTGTTCATTGCAATCACTGCATTGGTATTTGCGGGGTTGCCAACGACCAAGATTTTCACGTCTTTCTTTGCGGCTACGCCGAGTGCCTTACCTTGTGGCTTGAAAATTCCGCCGTTTGCGCTAAGCAAGTCACCGCGTTCCATGCCATCTTTACGTGGCATTGCACCAACAAGGAACGCAGCATCAATGTCACCGAATGCAGTTTCAGCATTGTCGGTGCAAACAACACCAGCAAGAAGCGGGAACGCACAGTCGTCAAGTTCCATGCGCACGCCTTCAAGCGCGCCAAGTGCAGGAGTGATTTCCAACAGTTGAAGAATGACTGGCTGATTAGGACCGAATACTGCGCCTGAAGCGATACGGAAAAGGAGGCTGTAGCCAATTTGGCCGGCTGCGCCGGTAACGGCAATACGAACTGGTGATGTCATGACCCTAAGCGTAGGCAATCCGGGGTAGTTGTTCCCAATGGAAGACACATTTTGCCCCGAGAATTATCGGCCAATGGCCTGCAAAATAAGTGCAACATAGTTGTCCTGGCCTACTGCATTGGGGTGGATACCGTCTGAATTGAACCATTCAGGATGCGGCTTTGACAATGTGTACCAATCAAGGATGGACACATTGGAATGCGTGGCCGGAAGATTGTTGATAACCGTGTTGTTCAACTTCTCTGACGCGTGACCTGGCACATGCATAGTCAAAATGACAACGCGCTTAAGATCTGAAAGTGGTTTAAGAATACGTTCAAATGTCGCTGCCTTTGTAATGCCATTTGTACCCAAATGGATGACAACAACGTCCCCCAATTCTTTTACCGACTTGTAGTAATTGAAAATCTGTAATGCGTCTATAACTTGTCTGTTCTTCGATGCGTCAACCGTAATGCCGTAGGACTTCAACTTTTTTGCTGATCCCAACATCACAGAATCACCCACTGCAAACACGTCCATTTTTCCGCGGGGAATTGTGGTCGTGGAACCTAATGGAACCGTCGTGACCCCAGACGCAATGGTTGTTGTTGTGATGCGAGTAACTGCGCCTTCATTGTCGTTGAGGCCAGCTGTGATGTCATCAGGCATCACACGTGCACCCGCCATGCTGACCACACTGAACACTGGAACAACAGCCAAAGTCCCAAGCACAATTCCCAACGGGCCACGCATTGTTCCACCGCGTGCGCGCCACGAACGATAGGTAGCCAATGCCTTACCCGTGCGAATCGGCGTTTCGATGAACTGATATGACACTTCAGTGATGACAATTGTGATGGCCATCAGTGCGATGAACTCGCGCGCATCTAACGAATTTCCCGCGGCCTTGCGATACGCCTGGAAAACAGTCCAGTGATACAAGTACAAACCGTATGAACGTTTGCCAAGCCACACCAACAGAGGTGTTCCAATGACGTATTTACCTAACCGAGAACGAGGATGAGTCACGGTCGCAATTGCAACAACTGTGGCAATTGCGACAGCAATGAAACCACCGCGATACAACAGGTCGTAACCAGTCATACCAACGTCAGCCACTTCAACCACTTCACGAAACTTCCAGCACATGAAGCCGAGCGCTATCAACGCAAGCATTCCCGCCATGTCAAGACCATTTGCGTTTGAACCAGCTCGTCCACGACGTAACGCCCATGGTCTCCACATCGTGGCAAGTGCGGCACCAAGCAATAACCCGCTGGCGCGAGTGATGGTGCCAAGGTATAAAAAATCAATGCGGACAACGCGATGTCCGAAGATCGACATGAATTGCTCTGGCGTGGTTGCAAACGTATCGATGGGGCCAGAGCGATAAATCATTGCTGTTGCTACTGCGATCGCAATAGCCAACGCTGTGAACACAAGACCCAGTATCGGCAATGTCTTTGGCCTGATTCGACGCAGCAATACGAACATAATGAGCGGCCACACGATGTAGTACTGCTCTTCCACCGCCAGCGACCACAGATGTCGAAGCGGTGCAAAAGCGAAAGCAGACGTGTACGACGAGCCGCTCCAAATTTGGAACCAATTTGAGACATATAGAAAGCCACCCACGACATCGCCACGCAACATGCCGAGTCGGTCGTGATCAAACAACGCACAATACACAGTGGTTCCAAGCAACAATGTGAACAATGCGGGCAGTAATCGTCGAGCACGACGCATCCAGAAATTGCCTAGTGATACCGTGCCAGAACGTTCACGCTCGGCAATGAGAAGCAACGTGATGAGATAGCCAGAGATAACAAAGAAAACCTCGACACCGAGAAAACCGCCACCCAACCACTGATGATTAGCGTGATACACAATCACTGCAATAACTGCGAGCGCTCGCAGGCCATCGAGTGCAGGAACGTACGGAACAACAGGCCCTCTGCGCGTTCCCCACGCCGGCGTTCCGCCAAGTTCTGCGTATTGGTCGTTCTGATTACTCATGGATGAAACGGGTCATGC
>Ga0209596_1003086_pt1 | contig 13316 bp, 8 predicted proteins | sample M_130807_MF_Meta_FD_187314 | JGI IMG/M metagenome (GOLD analysis project Ga0209596, IMG submission 187314) | Freshwater microbial communities from Lake Montjoie, Canada to study carbon cycling - M_130807_MF_MetaG (SPAdes) (version 2) | ecosystem: Environmental > Aquatic > Freshwater > Lake... | reverse complement strand
GTGATTGACGAATTTCGAAAGTTTGCACCAACCGTCGAACTCTCACCCGGCCGAGCCAACCTTGTGGCCTGGTTTGTCAACAAGGTTCCAATCCCGCATGGCATGCGCATTTTGCAGATCCCTACAGCAGAACCTGCCGTTAAGTTTGAACTCAACGACGAGTTTGTCGCTCGTGCTCGCGCTGAGGGTTACATCTTATGGATCTGGCCAAGTGATTCGAAATGGGAAAACACGGCAGGTTACACAGAACTACTTCGTCTTAAAGTTGATGGCATCGATGCTGCAAACCCGACCGAAGCGATGACTGCACTCAACTCTTTCGTGGCTGAAAAATCACAGGGCTAAAAACCCTGCGTCTAGTCGCAACAGCTGTCTCGCCACCCACAACCTGTGCATTTAAAGTGCGCGTGTTCTGGGGACAGATTGCTCCCACATAATGGGCACTCAGCAAACGTGCCGAACCGCGTGCGACACGATGACTCCTGATTCTCGACGGATTGCGTTGCTGGTGATGTTGTCATCCCCAAAGTCTTATCTCAAGCAGCAATACAAAGGTGGATACCCTTTGTCATAGGCATTGGGTACTAGCGTTTCAACGGTTTCTCTTGCCTATGAACACGCCTACAACTTCGTCCACCACTCCTCGACCCGGCAGTGCCCGTGCCGCACTCGCTACGCGGGATTTTCGATGGATGTGGTACGCCAATCTTGCGTCAAGTAGCGGAACATGGATGCAAAATGTTGTGCTTCCTGCGTACGTGTACGAAAGAACTCATCGTGCCTCTCTTGTGGGTGTCTTTATTTTTGCCCAACTCGGGCCACTTCTACTGCTCTCTATTCCGGGTGGTGTTTTGGCAGATCGATTCGATCGTCGCCGCTGGTTGATTTCGTCTCAAATAGTTCAATTGGTATTTTCAGTGCTCCTCGGAATCTGTGCCGCATCGGATTCGCGAATCGCATTATTGTTTTTGATGCAATTCGGTGTTGGCATTGGTGGTGCGCTCAACGCGCCCACATGGTCTGCTGTATTGCCCACGTTAGTGAAAGCAGAAGACCTACCGGGGGCTATCTCGCTGAACAGTACCGTTGTCAACGGTTCTCGAATTGTGGCTCCAATCATCGTGGCAATTCTCTCTGTCTACGGTGTGACTTCCGCGGAATTCTTTTTTATTAATGCAGTCACCTATTTGGCTGTCATCTTTACCCTGACCAAAATCACCATTCCAAAGTTGTCGACCCCGGCTGCTTCTGGTTGGAGAAGTTTCACTTTTGGGATTCAGTTTGTGCGCAGCCACCCTGTATCAAAAAGAATTCTTTTATCGATGACAAGTTTTTCGTTCCTGTCGCTCACATATGTCGGCTTGTTTCCTGCAGTCTCGCAACTCAACTTCGGCATTGAGGCAAAGTCGGCTGCCTACAAGTGGCTCTACGCCACGTGGGGACTCGGAGCATGTCTTGGCGGCCTCGCAGTCGGCACCATTTTCGTCGGGGCAGACCCGCGTGTGCTTATCCGCCGCGGGTTTGCATCGTTCTCACTTGCGCTAGCAATGTTCGCGGTCGTGCGAACGCCAGTGCCTGCTTTCATCGTGGCATTCTTTTTAGGAATCGCCTATTTCTTTACAGCCACGTCATTGTTATCCGTATTGCAGAGTCGTCTTGAATCACAAGTTCGTGGCAGAGTGATGGCGCTGTGGTTCATGGCGTTTGGCGGAACAGTTCCGCTTGGCAACATGGTGTTTGGTCGAGTCATCGATGTATACGGCGCACGCTGGGTGCTCGTTGCGGGGGCTGCATGGGCGATGTTTTTAGCGTGGTGGTGCAATATTAAGCGAATCGACGCTGCGTAATATCAATCAACAAGCGCCTGCACAACTCTCTCTAACTGGGCGACTCGTGAGCCTTTCACCAAGATTGCTGCTTCGTCTCCGACATTGGCGAGACGCGAAATCACATCTTGAAATGACAATGCGGGCGAGCCATATAGATCGGTTTCAATAGCAAGCAGTTCGATTCCTAACTGCTTTGCCATCGCGGCAATACGAGCATGCGACTCTGGAGCATCGGCTACTTCAGCCATGACACCAACAACTGCAATGCGACGCATCACGTCAAGCGATGCAAGCGTCAGGAGTGCCGCTTCCATAGAAGTGGGATTGGCGTTATATGAGTCATCAATAACCAAGGCCCCTGAAGCCATAAACCGTCGTTCCATTCGCGACCCGCTGATATTGACTGTCTCTAGAGAACGACACGCCTTGGATAATTCGATGCCAACAAGAACTGCAACTGCGAGCGCAGCAACTGCATTCGAAGCCATGTGTAGGCCCGGAGCAGGACAACGAAACACCGCAGTCTCCCCCGTCACTTTGTGGTGAACCTCGGCAATAATTCGCCCTTCGTCATCGGTCGCCATCACCTGAAATCTGACATCTGCTTTTTTGTGCATGCCATACGTAAGCACCGACGCATGCGTGAGAGGACGCATTGCAACAACTAACTCATCGTCAGCGTTTAACACTGCCCAGCCATTTTTAGGCAATGCCTGTACGAGTTCTGCTTTTGCTTTTTGTACACCGGCAATACCGTCTACGCGTTCGGTGTGGGCTTCGCCAATGCGAGTGACGACTCCGATATCTGGGGACGCAACAGAACAGAGCCGTGCGATTTCTCCAAATCCTCGCATTCCCATTTCAAGTACGACCGCTTCGGTGTCTGTTGGTGCACCCAGCAACGTGACAGGCAAACCAATATCGTTATTGAAAGATTTTTGACTAGCAACGACATGTTTAAAATTTGCGCTCAGTACTGCCTGAGTAAAATCTTTTGTGCTGGTTTTTCCGACTGAACCAGTGATTGCCACCACGCGACCTTCGGCTTGCATCAGTTGCTCACGCGCATACGAACCAAGAGCTAACAGGGCCTGTTGCGTCTCGTCCACTTCTATGACCGTGAGCGGCCATCCATCTTTGGGACACTGTGCTCGATTGACGATGGCTACCGCGGCCACTCCCGCGACCTGTTGAACAAAATCATGACCGTCACGTTGCGCGTGCAATGCCACAAATGCCTGACCCGGCTCAATCTGTCGGGAGTCAAAACAGACTCCATCAATATCTACGTCGTCGCCCACCAATGTTCCGCCAACCTCAATAGCAGCAACAGATGCCCTGATGATCATGGAGCGAACCTTATCGGCGGCTACCGTCTGAGCAGATGAACACTCCTGATTCGCGTGCCACAGTGGTCGTTTTATTCGGCGGACAATCAGCAGAGCACGATGTCAGTTGCGTCACAGCAGCCCACGTCATGAGGGCTGCTGACCCCGAAAAATACAGACTGGTTCCGATTGGCATCACCCGGCAAGGGCAATGGGTGCTAGCAACGCCAGATGCTTCCGCTCAGCGACTTGAGGCAACGGGAACCCCAACAACTGCGTCCGTGATTCCTACGTTAGGCAACGACATTGTGGTGATGCCATTGCTACATGGCCCGCTCGGCGAAGACGGAACCGTGCAAGGACTCCTTGAGGTGCTTAATGTGCCATATGTCGGCAGCGGTGTGCTTTCGAGTGCGATTGCGATGGACAAAGCGATCGCCAAGGACATCTGCGCTAGTCATGGCATCGCCCAGCCTCGCTACGCAGCGATTCGTCAAACTGATGTGACGCCGACACGTCTCCAAGAAATTTCGACAACTCTTGGACTGCCGCTTTTTGTCAAGCCTGCCAATATGGGTTCCTCCGTTGGAGTTTCAAAAGCAACGAACATGCCAGAACTTATCGCTGCCGCAAATACTGCACTCGCTTACGACGAATGGATTCTTATTGAGGAAGCAATCGTTGGACGAGAGATCGAAGTTTCAGTTCTTGGCAATCAATCTGCTCGCACCTCGGTGCCAGGAGAAATCATTCCCGGAAACGACTTTTACGACTACGACGACAAATACATTGACGATGGCGCCCAACTTCTTATCCCTGCGCCACTAACAACCTTGCAGACAACTGAGGTTCAACAACTTGCTCTTAAAATCTTCTCGGCACTCAGATGTGACGGCATGGCACGCGTTGATTTCTTCTTTGAAGAAAACGGCCGTGGCTTCTTGTGCAACGAAGTCAATACGATTCCGGGATTCACTCCCATCTCGATGTATCCAAAGCTCTGGCAGGCTTCTGGTGTTGAATACCCTGCCCTAATTGACGAACTGATGCTGCTTGCGCGTCAACGTCATTCGCGCCGCAAGCGAAACACGCAACGCTAAAAAAATCTACGCTCCGGCAGCTGGAATATTGATTGTGTCGCCGACAAGCAACAATGCACCGGTGTCGGTCCAGTTGTTAGCAGCGAGAAGTGCCACCGTTGACACACAGAACTTGCGACGAATCGTAAAGACAGAGTCTCCTTTGGCAACAACGTAAGTGCCCGCTGGTCGCGTTCCACACTTTGTCAAGGTCGGGTCTGTTGAAGCAGCTGGCGCAGAGCCCCCTGTTGCAGCGCCCCCTGTTGCCGGATCAACTGTTGCAGGTGTATCGATTGGAGCAATCGCCTGTGGTGGAATTTTAATAATTTGTCCCGGATACGGAAACTGTGCAGGACTCACCCAGCCGTTGTACGCCAATAGCGCAGTGACCGAGATTCCGTAGCGATTGGCCACAGCAATCGGAGAATCATTGGCAACAACTGTGTAGGACTGTTCTGATCCCACTGCATTGAGCGGATACGTCGTCGTTGTGCCCGGCAAAGTGCTTGACACGGGTGGAATCGTTGCGAAGTTTGTGGGTTGCACTGGCACCACGGTGGTTGCGACACCGAGCGTGTCGGCTCCGCATGCCGAAATTGCCAACGAGACCCCCACCATCACTGCCGCGGTGACAACCACATGCACTGGAATTCGACGTCGAAGAAAGACTCGCACAGCCCTCAACAGTAGGTGCTGGAGGCTCGCCGATGGTGGCGCATGGGACAAGTTGAGCCCAAAATAATGCGAATTACATTAATGGTCTGGCGGTCGGCAGCACTGGTGACGGCAAATCAGAACTGCCCATCAGGTATTCGTCGACACCTCGAGCACACGAACGCCCCTCGGCAATTGCCCACACAATGAGGCTCTGCCCACGACCCATGTCGCCGGCTGCAAATACTCCTGGCACATTTGTCATGTAGTTGTCGTCGCGCGCCACGTTGCCTCGCTCATCAAGAGCTACTCCCAGTTCGCTGAGCCATGAGCCTTTTTCTGGGCCGACAAATCCGAGAGCGAGCAACACAAGATCGGCTGGCAACTCTTGTTCTGTCCCGGCAATTTTTTCAAACTTACCGTCACGCATCTCGACTTCGTGCAACAACAGTGCCTTGACATTGCCGTTGCCGTCGTCAATAAATTTCTCAGTGTTCACGCTAAAAATTCTTTCGCCGCCTTCTTCGTGCGCGGATGATGTGCGATAAATCAGACTCCACTGCGGCCACGGATTATTGACTCCGCGAACATCTGGTGGTTGAGCCATGATCTCAAGTTGCGTTGTGCTGGCTGCACCTTGACGATGTGCGGTGCCCAAACAGTCAGCGCCCGTATCACCACCACCGATAATGATGACGTGTTTTCCTTCGGCAGAGATTGCTGGCTCACTAAAGTCGCCTTCCTGTACTTTGTTAGCAATCGGCAAATACTCCATGGCCTGATAAATGCCTCGCAACTCTCGACCAGGCACGGGCAGGTCACGCCATGCGGTTGCTCCACACGCCAACACCACAACATCATGACCAGCACGCAAGATATCGATATTGAGCAGGCCGCCAACGTCGGCGTTGGTGCGAAACTCTGTTCCTTCGGCTTTCATCTGTTCAATTCGTCGCTCGATCTGATGCTTTTCCATCTTGAACTCAGGGATTCCGTAACGCAGGAGACCGCCGATTCTGTCCGCTCGCTCCAACACCACAACATCATGACCAGCACGACTCAATTGCTGCGCTACTGCAAGCCCCGCTGGTCCACTTCCGATAACTGCAATGCGCTTGCCAGTTTTTGTGCTGCAGATCTGAGGCTCAATCCAACCGTTTTCCCACGCCATATCGACAATCGAAACTTCTACTTGTTTGATTGAGACAGGTTTCTGATTGATTCCGAGTACGCACGCCGACTCACATGGTGCTGGACACAAGCGACCCGTGAATTCTGGAAAATTATTTGTTGCATGAAGACGATCGATCGCTTCACGCCAATGCTGGCGATACACCAAGTCGTTCCAGTCTGGAATTAAGTTGCCAAGTGGACATCCGTTGTTGCAAAACGGAATTCCGCAATCCATGCAACGACCTGCTTGTTCGCGCAGGTCATCTTCGGGAAATGGCTGATACACCTCACGCCAGTCGCGCAAACGCACTTGTACAGGGCGACGAATTGCGCCTGAGCGATCCCATTTCAAAAAACCTGTTGTTTCACCCACGGGCGACCTCCATTACTCGAACTGCGGTCTCATCCTCAGACCAACCTTGCGTCTGTGCGGTCGCAAGAACTCCCAGCACGCGTTTGTAGTCGCCTGGCATAACTTTGCGGAAGTTGACCACCTGTGTTGACCAGTTAGCCAAGATGGACGCACCGATCTGTGAGCCCGTGTATTGAAAATGACGTTCAATAATGTTGTGCAACCACTCTGCGTCTGCACCCTGAACAACTTCGAGCTCTACCATCTCGTTATTCACATTGCCCGAAAATTCATCATCTGGGTCATAGACATAGGCAACACCGCCAGACATTCCAGCAGCAAAGTTGCGGCCCGTCGCACCGAGTACGACGACGTTTCCACCCGTCATGTATTCGCAACCATGGTCTCCGATTCCTTCGACCACTGCCGTCGCACCAGAGTTGCGCACGCAAAAACGTTCGCCCACTGTTCCGCGCAGAAATATTTCGCCACTTGTAGCGCCATACCCAATCACGTTTCCGGCAATCACGTTGTCTTCGGCGATAAATGTTGAATCTCGATGCGGGTGCACTATCAGTCGACCGCCTGATAATCCCTTGCCGAGATAATCATTAGAGTCACCCTCAAGGCGCATTTCAATTCCGCTCGGAACGAACGCCCCAAAACTTTGACCCGCTGACCCAACGAAATGAATCGAAATGGTTCCGTCAGGCAGCCCCGCTCCGCCCCATTTCTGAGTGACGACGCTTCCAAGCATTGTTCCGACAGTGCGATGCACATTGCGAATCGGCATCTCAATCGATACTTTGCTCGCGTTTTCAATCGCTGTTGCAGAGAGAGCGATCAATTGATTATCAAGGGCAAGTTCTAGCCCGTGATCTTGGGCGACTGATCGCAGCAGTGTCTGGTTGTACGGATTCTTGGGCACAGCCAAGAGAGGTGATATATCAAGGCCATGCAACTTCCAGTGATCGACTGCGCTGCGTGCGTCGATCATTTCGACATGTCCAACCGCTTCTGCAATGCTGCGGAATCCGAGTGCCGCTAAGTTCTCCCGAACTTCTTGGGCAATAAACTCAAAAAAGTTCACGACAAATTCTGGTTTGCCGCTAAAACGTGACCGTAGCTCCGGATTTTGTGTGGCAATACCGACCGGACATGTGTCGAGGTGACATACACGCATCATGATGCAACCACTCACAACAAGTGGCGCTGTTGCAAAGCCAAATTCTTCTGCACCCAAAAGCGTCGCAATCACCACGTCACGACCGGTCTTCATTTGTCCGTCTGTCTGCACCACAATACGGTCGCGTAGGCCGTTGAGTAACAACGTTTGTTGCGTCTCAGCAAGACCGAGTTCCCACGGCGCACCTGCATGCTTGAGCGACGTCAATGGTGATGCACCGGTACCGCCGTCATGACCCGAGATCAGCACCACGTCTGCTTTGGCTTTGCTGACTCCAGCAGCAACTGTGCCGACCCCAACCTCGGCAACTAGTTTCACATGAATGCGTGCTGCAGGGTTTGAGTTTTTCAAGTCATGAATGAGTTGCTTCAGGTCTTCAATGGAATAAATGTCATGATGCGGTGGCGGACTAATGAGTCCGACTCCTGGCGTGCTGTGACGCGTCTTTGCGATCCATGGATACACCTTGTATCCAGGCAATTGACCGCCTTCACCAGGTTTTGCGCCTTGTGCCATTTTGATCTGCAAATCATCAGCATTTACTAAGTACTCACTCGTCACGCCAAAGCGACCAGAAGCGACTTGCTTGATTGCACTACGTTTGGAGTCTCCGTTTGGCATCGGAACAAATCTCTCTGCATCTTCGCCGCCCTCGCCTGTATTGCTCTTTGCGCCAATACGGTTCATGGCAATAGCTAGTGTCTCATGTGCTTCTGCTGAGATCGATCCGTAGCTCATCGCACCTGTTGAGAAGCGCTTGACTATTTCTGAAACTGGTTCTACTTCGTCTATTGAAATGGCTGGTCGAATATCGGATCGGAACTCAAAGAGTCCACGCAATGTCGACAAGGTACGGGCCTGGTCGTCTACAAGTGACGTGTACTGCTTAAAAATGTCGTACCGTTTGGCGCGAGTGGAGTGTTGCAATCGATATACCGTGTCAGGGTTAAACAAATGGTGCTCGCCCTCACGCCGCCACTGATACTCGCCACCCAGATCCAACTCACGGTGAGCACGCAACTCTGGTCGATCCGGATGCGCCATCGCATGCCGCGAGGCGACTTCGCTCGCAATTTCATTCAGCCCGATTCCGCCCAAACGAGAGACTGTACCGACGAAAAACTCATCAACAAGTTCTGTCGAAAGGCCAATTGCTTCAAAGATTTGTGCACCCGTGTATGAGGCGACTGTCGATACACCCATTTTTGACATCACCTTTAAGATGCCTTTGCCAGATGCTTTGATGTAATTCGAAACAGCCTTGTGCGGATCCATCTCACCGAGTGAGTGCAATCCCCGACCATCGTCAGCCGCAACCATCGCTTCAATCGATTCGAACGCGAGATACGGGTTAATTGCGCCAGCCCCGTATCCGACCAAAAGAGCCATGTGATGCACTTCTCGCGCATCGCCTGCTTCAACTATGAGACCAACTTGCGTGCGAGTTTTCTCACGAATCAAGTGGTGGTGTACTGCACTCGTCAACAGTAACGACGGAATCGGCGCAAACACTTCGTCGCTGTTGCGATCTGAAAGCACAACAATACGAATGCCATCAGTGATTGCATCAGAAACTTCATCTCGCACGCGATTCAATGCCTCGCGCAAGCCTTCTCCGCCATCTGCGACGCGATACAAACCGCTTACCACAATTGATCGCAAATCAGGATGTGTCTTGTCATCGTTAATGTGAATAATCTTTGCCAGATCATCGTTGTCTAAAATTGGAAACGGCAACGATAACTGACGACAACTGTCAGGACCTGGCGCCAGCAGATTGCCTTCTGGTCCCACACTTGTTCCGATAGCAGTCACAACTGCTTCACGAATGGCATCAAGCGGCGGGTTCGTCACTTGGGCAAACAACTGTGAAAAGTAATCAAAGAGCAGTCGAGGCCTCTCCGACAGCACTGCAATCGGAGTATCTGTGCCCATTGAGCCAATCGGTTCGGTTCCGGTGCGTGCAGTTGGAGCAAGGATGATTTTCAGTTCTTCGTGTGTGTATCCGAACATCTGCTGACGTCGAGTTACGCTGTCACGACTGTGCACTACATGCTCTCGCGCTGGCAAGTCATCTAGTTCTGTTAGGCCATCCTGCAGCCACTTCTCGTACGGATGCTGTGCTGCCAACTCCATTTTGATTTCATCATCGTCAATTATGCGACCCTGCGCAGTGTCAATCAGCAACATTCGCCCTGGCTGTAGACGCCCTTTTTTGATGACGCGACTTGGCTCAATGTCTAGAACTCCAGTCTCGCTTGCAAGTACCACGAAACCGTCTGACGTCACCCAATACCGACCAGGTCGCAAGCCATTGCGATCTAATACTGCACCAATGACGGTTCCGTCAGTAAAGGCGATGTCCGCGGGTCCATCCCACGGTTCCATCAATGACGAGTGGAACTTATAAAAAGCGCGCTTGCTTGGATCCATTCGATCATTGTGTTCCCATGCTTCAGGAATCATCATCAACAGCGCATGCGGCAACGAACGACCCGCAAGATGCAATAGTTCGAGTACCTCATCAAAACTTGCGCTGTCGCTCATGCTCGGCGTACAGATCGGAAACGCCCGATCAAGACCCGGTATCAATTCGCTTTCAAGCAATGCTTCACGCGTCGCCATCCAGTTACGGTTTCCTTGAACGGTATTGATTTCGCCGTTGTGGGCGATGTACCGATACGGATGTGCGAGCGGCCACGACGGAAACGTGTTTGTGCTGAATCTGCTGTGCACCAACACCAAGGCTGACTCAATGCGTTCGTCAGAAAGATCGGGAAAGAACTCTTGCAGCTCTGGTGTGGTGAGCATGCCTTTATAAATGAATGTTCGTGATGACAAGGATGCAAAATATGTGCGCATCGCATCAGTCAATTCATGCTCAATACGCTTGCGCACAATAAACAATTTGCGATCAAGATCAATTCCTGTTGCACCATCCGGGTCGTCAATAAAATATTGATAGAACGACGGCATCACAGCCAAAGCACTCGCACCCAAACACTTTGGTTCAACAGGAACCTGGCGCCATCCCAATGGCCGCAGACCTTCTTCGCGACTAATGCGCTCAACTGTGTCAATCGCTTTGTTCGCGTCTGCTGCACCTGCAGGCAAAAACGCTAGCCCTGCGGCATACGCCCCCAACTTGGGCAATGCAAAATCAACGACTCCACGAAAGAACTTGTCCGGAATCTGAAACAGCACTCCGGCACCATCACCCGTTGCCGCCTCTGCTCCGGTTGCGCCACGATGCTCCATGTTGCACAACGCGCCAAGACCCAACGACACCAACTCACGACTTTGTGTGCCCGCAATATTGACGACGAACGACACTCCGCATGAGTCGTGCTCAAATCGTGGGTCGTAGAGCCCAGATGCAGGTGGAAGATCGTGATTCATGCGTTGTCCTTATTAAGCGGAGAGTCCCAGCCAAAGACTGAGTGTGTACCCCCGAGACAACGCTGGCCCGAGAAACTTAAGGCTACAGACACCACGCCATGCGTGCCAAACTTATTTGCACAATTTCGTGCTGGGGTTCCTACTTCGGGTCGATGTAGGCAGGTGCGCGTTTTTCAAAGTCGCTCATGACGGCTTCACGTTGGTTGTGCCCGCCGATCATCCTGCCAATCGTGCGCCTTTCGGCCTCAAATTGAGCCGCCGCGTACTCCACTGTCATGCGATTCAGGAGTTCTTTGGCTCCACGCACTGCATCGGGGCTGCGCTTGCAAATCTCGGCAGCATAGGCAAATGCATCGTCGCGGGGATTCTCGGACAAACGAGTCACAACACCAATTTCATGTGCTTCACGACCGTCAAAAATGCGGGCTGACAGCACGATGTCTTTCATGACATCAGGACGCACAAGCCCCTGAAGCAAAACAGTTCCTGCGCAGTCGGGCACTAATCCCCAATATGTTTCGCGCACGCTGAACTTTGTGTCGGGATGCGCAATACGAATATCTGCTCCAAGAGCAATCTGGCAACCCGCGCCGAGGGCGTGTCCGTGCACTGCTGCAACCACTGGCACTGGTACTTCTTGCCACACCCACGCCGCTTGCTGACCAAGATGAGTGATACGCCCTTCTTGCATATCGCTGGCTGCTGGTTGTTTTTTATTGGTGTCTTGCTCACTACCACCCGCCATCGCACCCATTGACGCAAGATCAAGCCCCGCACAAAATGACGCGCCTTCGCCTGACAACACAACGACACGAATCTGTTTGTTGGTCTTGAGCGACTCGCCTGCGTCAACAATTGCCTGAAACTGTTCGCCGTCTAACGCATTGCGCTTATCGGGGCGGTTAAACCGCACATCGGCAATGCCGTCGGAAATAGAAATAGTGACCCTGTTGCTCATCTTGCCATTATGTCAGCCCTTCAGCCATAGTTTCCTGCCGCAGGGCCAACATCGTCCACTAAGCACACAACACGCCCCACATGGCAGAATGCACGCATGCATTTAAACCTTTCCGCTGATGAAGTACTAAAGACAACCCGAAGTGTGCGCAAGCGCCTGGATTTTGACCGCCCCGTCGAACGAGAAATCGTCGAAGAATGCCTTGAGCTGGCACTGCAGGCGCCAACGGGTTCGAACAGCCAAGGATGGCATTGGATCGTCATTGAAGATGCAGCCAAAAAGAAGGCTCTTGCAGATATCTACAAGAAGAACTTTGATATGTATATCAATTCACCTGGACGCGTATTTGAAGAGGGCGACATGCGTGCTGCGCAAATCGGCGCTGTTCGCAACTCGGCGATGTATTTGTCAGACAATTTTCACAAATCACCATTGATGTTGATTCCCTGCATCGAGGGTCGTCTCGACAACTTGCCATCGTTCGCCACTGCATCTGCATGGGGTTCACTGCTGCCAGCAGTGTGGAGCTTCATGTTGGCATTGCGCGAGCGCGGAATGGGTTCTGCATGGACAACAATCCACATGATGAACGGCGGCGAAGAAGAGGCTGCGAACCTTCTCGGAATCCCACACGCAAACATTAGTCAGGGCGGACTATTTCCGATTGCGTACACCGTCGGCACCGACTTTAAGCCAGCAAAGCGCTTGCCTGTTTCGTCCGTTTTGCACTGGGATAAGTGGTGACAAACGGTTTCGTAACATATGCGTTGACAGACGGCATCGCTGTCATCACGATGGACGACGGCAAAGCAAATGCGCTGTCGCTCGACATGCAAAATGCAATTAACTCAGCGCTCGATCAAGCCCAAAGCGACAACGCGACTGTCGTCTTAACGGGCAGATCCGGAATCTTGTCTGCAGGCTTTGACTTAAAAACTCTCGCACGCGGCGGCGACGATGCAACCGCGATGCTCAACGGTGGCCTTGAGTTGTCTCTTCGGTTGCTGAATTTCCCCACACCAATAGTTATCGCTTGTAGTGGGCACGCCATCGCAATGGGAGTGTTCCTGCTTTTATCGGGTGACTACCGCATCGGAATCGCAGGCAACTACAAGTACACAGCAAACGAAGTCGCAATCGGAATGACTATGCCTTCCTCGACGATTGAAATCATGCGTCAACGATTGACGCCGTCAGCAATGAATCGCGCGGTGTTACTTGCCGAAGTTTTTACCCCAAACAATGCTATTGAGACAGGTTTTCTTGACCTTGTTGTTGACGAGGCAGACCTGATGAGTACGGCGATGACCTTTGCTGCATCCACATCAGGGCTGAATGCCGCAGCCCACTTGGCAAGC
>Ga0209596_1003085_pt1 | contig 13316 bp, 8 predicted proteins | sample M_130807_MF_Meta_FD_187314 | JGI IMG/M metagenome (GOLD analysis project Ga0209596, IMG submission 187314) | Freshwater microbial communities from Lake Montjoie, Canada to study carbon cycling - M_130807_MF_MetaG (SPAdes) (version 2) | ecosystem: Environmental > Aquatic > Freshwater > Lake... | reverse complement strand
ACCAATACAGTGTTTACTAAATCATAAGCTGGTGATAATACCATTCCCAAACCTGGTTGCTCCAATAATGAAAAGTTTTTCAGGTGCATATCTGCATTGCCTGTTAGAAATGAAAACAATACCAATTCAAAGAAATTCACTACATCCAAACCTGATGTAACAGAATATTTTTGAATTGCTTTTGCAATTTGCTCATTGCTGCCATGGTACTTATCTTCTGTGAGTCGTTCTGTTAATTGGCACATGTCTTCCATGGCAAGCTTGCCTTTTTTAACTCTGTCCATACGTTTTGTTATATAAGCCAGATTGCCTGAATTTAAACGAACAAGACTGTGCGGTGCTGTTTTTATTTTTGCTATGCTTGCTAAATGCATCGTTACATCTTCAACTTCTGGCAACTGTTGATATAATGGAGTAGGTGGTTTTAAAATGTATCCACCCCAAAGTCCCACAATGGTAAATCTTTTGCCTTCTCCCTCTTGTTTATTGTTGGTTATGTGAAGTGATAACTTGGCTTGCACACCTGTTACAGCCGTTTGGGTTTGTATTACTTCTTTAGCCAATGGTTCTAAATCTGCTTCTGAATATGGTAATGCAGGAGATGTGGGCTGTCCAAATATTTTTTTTGAACAAGTGCCGTGAAAATCCAATTCATTTTCGGCCAATGGTAGGTAGCAAAATAAACATCTGGTCATGGCTTATTCTCCTCTTTTACTTCTTCTACACTCACTGCTCCAATGCAATCTTTGCAACAAGCTAGTAGTAAGCCCATACGGTCTCTTGGATTTAATTTCCAATTTTTCTCGGCTATATCCAACAACCAACCTTCGGGTATTAATCCATCAAAAAATGGAAATAATATATTGGATGTATAAATAGCCTCTTGCAAGGGCAGCGTTAAACTTACCGGTTTTGCATCTATTTGGTTTAAATAGGTTTTGGCATATTCAAAATGATACCCTTTATCATCTTGCGTTAGCCAGCCTGCCATCTGTGTATCTATTTTTATAATTGCCTTTCTCATTATTCATTTTCTTTTTTAGCAGGCACAGCCCCTACTTCATAACTAAATAAACGTAGTACCTGATTTACCTTGTCTATGCGTAAACTTTGTTTTCCCTGTTCTAATTCACGAACAAATCGTAAGCCCACACCTGCCTTTTCAGCTAACTCAGGCTGGGTTAGGTTTACTGATTTTCGCTTCTCTTTTACAAAACTTGCTAATTCCATTTTATACCCTTTAAGGTGCAAATATAGTTTATATTCTTTTAATTATACCCATTAGGGTGTAAATTGTTTCAAAAATAATTTATTATACCTTTTCGGGTGTAATAAATAAAGAAATGGCCATAATATACACTTAAGGGTATATTACGAAACGTGTGTTTAAACTCTGTCTTTTGCTATATCGTAATACATTAATAATTGCTCGTCTTCCAACAAAATATTTTCTGGAATCATATCCCCAAGTGTTACGATGGTTTTAAAATCTTTTTGTTCCCAACTGTTTTTGAATCCAGCACGTAAGGCTTCTAACCGAACTTCTTTGAGTTTTTTTGCTTTAGGCTGGCCGATGGCTGTTACATATCCTGTAAACTCTTTCAATAATACTTTAGAACGCAATGCCTCTCTATCTTTTGCTTCATTAGGGTCTGGTTTACGCCATTTGCCTCTAGGCGCTTTGAATCCTAGGTTGTGACTAATAATGCGCTTTACTGAGGTACGAGCAGCAATTCGTTTAGTGATTGACGGTATGCGGAATCCGAATTTCATTTGTTCTTAGTAAAAATTAATTGATTGCCTTTTACTTTATCTCCATATAAAAAAGCTAATTGCCCATATTTTAAAGAGATTTGATTAGCTGTTTCCTAGGGTAAATTCACCGTGAGTTCCAGCCTAAAAAAACGTGTCGGTAGTTTGCAACTAAGGATTTTTAATATAACGTTACAAAATACAATAAAAATTATCTGCTAATAACATCAATTAAAAATCAGTTATAACTTGTTACAACAATCTAAATTATGCTCAATAGTAGTTTAGTTCTTAATTACAAACTCGGGACAGCAGTTTTCTTTAAATCAACAGTTAAAAAAATAGAATAATTAATTCTATAAAAAGAGGATAAAATTAATGTAAATCTGATAAGATTTATCTAATGTTTTTTCATCTTTGCACATATGAATGAACTCGAAATTGTCCAGTTAGAATCCATAATAAGTGGAAGAAGAACTACCAAGGCAGCATCAATGAATGGATCAGTAATAGCTGAAGAGCAGATTTTAAGTCTTCTTAAATTGGCCGATTGGGCTCCTACGCATGGCAGAACTGAACCTTGGTATTTTTATGTATTTACTGGTGAATCATTAAAAAATTTTGGTAAAATACATGCCCAATTATATTGGGAAAACACGTTGGAAGAAAACCGAAAGGATACTACTTTTCAAAATTTGCAAAATTCAGTTGAAAAAGTATCGCATTTGGTAATTGCAGTAATGAAAAGGGGGGCAAATCCTAAAATCCCTCGCTTAGAAGAAATTGCATCGACTTCAGCAGCAATTCAGAATTTATTACTTGGTGCAAGTGCTTCAGGAATTGCTGCAATATGGAACACGGGGGGCATGACTCATCATCAAGCAATGAAAGATTATTTACAATTGCAACAGGACGATATAGTAATGGGATTAATCTATTTGGGCTATTCTGATGAACAAAAAAAAGTTGGTGTTCGCGCTATTCCATTGTCTAATAAAATTAAATGGATGTAAATTATTATTTTTTGTGATGATTTTGTAAAAGTTAATTATAAATGGGCACTATTCAATTTAATAACAATAGCATTAGACGTAAATAATTTTTAATTAAGTGTGATAGCAATTTGGTTTAATATTTCGAGTATGATTTCTCAAAAAAATATATTTAAACGAAATTCTATTAGTCTTTAATGCTAAAACATCATTTGTTTTAGCATTAGCTGTGAAAATAAAAAGTTGAAATTACAATTGAAAATACGCATTGAATAATTACTTTACAATATCAATAAATATTTTTGGTAAAAACTATTAATTACGGTTTAATTTATAATAGGATTTGATACAGAATAATCCTATTACCGAACCTATACAATTTGCCAAAAAATCAACCCAATCGCCTGTTCGATTTGTAAGAATTAATCCTTGATAAAGTTCTATTAATCCTCCAAAAATAGCAGATGAAAAAACTGCAATTGAAAATGGATTTTTTGCTAATTTACCTTCAGGCATTTTTTGAAATCCTTTAATTAACAAGATAACAAGTATTCCATAAAAGAAAAAATGCACTATTTTGTCTGGTGCAAATATATCAAAGAGGTCTGGGATATAAATGGATGGAGGCGTAATGCTACTAAGAATAAAAATAAATAAGGCCCAGCTAATGCCAGGCCAATTATGTTTTATTATTAGTGAATTATAAATAGAATTAGCCACCAATTACTTCTGCATATTTTTCGGAGTCAAGTAAATGATCAATTTGCGATAGATCTGAAATTTTAATTTTCACCATCCAACCATCTCCATAAGGATCTTTATTTACTAATTCAGGATCACCATCTAGTTTAGGATTTATTTCTAAAACCTCACCTGTAAGTGGCATAAATAAATCAGAAACAGTTTTTACGGCTTCTACTGTCCCGAAAATTGCTTCTTGTGCAACTGTTTCGCCTACTGTTTCAATTTCAACATAAACAATATCTCCTAATTCACTTTGTGCGAAATCGGTAATTCCAATGATTGCGATGTCTCCTTCTATGCGAATCCATTCGTGGTCTTTGGTATATTTTAAGTTGGCTGGAATGTTCATAATAAATATTTTTTGTAAAAGTATAAATTAGATTTTATTGAGACAAGGAGAATCGAATTTCAAATCCTGCAATAATATTTGATGTTGGATAAGACGTTGAAATTACCGGTTTGTTGATAGTCTGTTCGTAGAACATCCTAAGGTTTACTCGTTCATTTACGGTATAATCAGTCGCAAATTTAATCGAATAAACATATAATCCAGCAGTTGGCTGATTAATTCCTTCTTGAAGTCGACGAATTATTGTAATGTTTTTTCTAACACTCATGTCAGCTGTAACATTAATACTATTTCCTGGTAATCTTTTAGTCTTACCATTTATTTTAAACGGCAAATTAAAGCTTGGTAATCGATATCCAAATCCAATAGTAAGTTCATTTCCTTTTACCTCTGTTATTTGGATTCCAGTGTATGAAAGTGAAACATTTCTATCACGCTTAAATTCAACTCTAGTTTGAATATTGTTTTTCCAAGTTACATCAATTCCAAGTAGTGGTGCAAATTGTTCGGACAATGTAACCTGACCAATTTCTTTTCTCGCAATGAAATTCTTACCCACATCTCGGGCTGTTTGAAATTCACCATCAATAAAATTTAAGTTTCTACTAAAAGAATTTATATTAAAAGTAGATCTATAACTATGACTTATATTTACTGAATTAAATATTTTTTTAAAGTAGGGTAGTTTTGATAAACCATCGTAAGTAATTCGCCAGTTTGGAAGAGGAAACTTTGAAAATGGATTTTCACTTATGCTTGTTGCAGATTTGCCCGAGTACGCTGACATAAATGCTAAGGTTAAAACTTCTTGCTGAGTTCCAGAATAACCATCATTATAAACTACACCAAAACTATCTGGTGCGAAAAATCCTACTGAATTAGGGTTCTCAGAGGCTAACCGTTCTGAAATTATTTTTCTGTTTACATTAAATTCATCAAATACACTATTTGAATAATCCGTTGGATTATCCTTAACAAATGCTGTATTTAGTGTTATCGTGGAGATACTAAAATTTCCTGTCTCAGTTAACCCCTGATGTTGGAAGCCTTGTGAAATATTATCATACTTGAAATATTCAGAATGATTTGTACTATAAGTTCTATTTGCTGTTAATTCAACTTTCAAACCAGTTAAGGGTTCAATGGTTGCTCTTCCTGTAAAGTTCTCCGAATAGGTATTTGCAAATGGATTGTTTAATGCAGTATCACTTGTTATCCAACTTTCACGAACTGCTTTTTCTCGTATATCTTTTTGACTGCCAAAAACAAAACCATAACCCGGTGAATTATTATCTATATCCTGACCTAACATATCGGAATAATTTAAATATCCAGGTAATATTGTTCCTTCAGTAGTACTATAGGTAAAACCAGCAGATTTAACACCCATAATAGCTCTTCCAATAAATCGGACCACATCAGGAATTTGATTAGGCGGCTTCGGTGGTTTTATTGGTGCAATAACAGGTTTTTTACCCCCAGTTGTATCTTGTATTGCCTTTGGATCAACAACTGGTTTTATTGCTTTTACTTTTAGTGGCTTCGGCGGCTTCGGTGAATTAATTTTTTTCAGAAAAGGAACTTTATTATACAAACTTGTTAAAGTAAAATTTCCGTTTAATTGTTTCGTGTTTGAATTTTGAATAGTATTTCCAGTTCGAACATCAGTACTATATGTTCCAAGATTTGCATCATATAAATATTGTCCCGCACTCCATGAATAGTTAAAACCATATTTCATATTTACTGAGATCCAATCCGTAAGTGGAAATTTATTGAGAGGTACTTGGTAACTCAAATTTCCTGATTGCTGATATTGTTTATTTCTTCCTAAGAAATAATTTGCACCCAAAATATTATCCTTAATAGAATCCTTCTTAACTTGAGAATCAATTCTTCCGTCTGGCTGATCAACAATGGAATTATTATTCGCACTAAAGTCAAGTTTTAAAGATCGTGTGATATCGTATTTAAAATCATAGAGTCTATGTATTTCAAAATTCTTATTAAAAAAGGTATCTCTTGCATATCCTTCCGCACCAGGTAAATTTCTAAATAATTTTTCTCCATAAGATCTAGTTGCGTCTAATCGAAAATTTAAACTTGTTGGTATAAAATTAATATTAACATCCTTAATCAATTTCAAATATTTTGATTTCATTAAGGTTGTTTTTGCGAGTGGAGAATAATATTTAGGAGTGGTGTTATAGTTGTAACCAATGGCTCCGCGGTTGGTCTTACTTAAGTCATACTCAACATTAATATCACGATGATACGTCTCTTCATAACCATAGGTTAGGTTGAAATTTTCTATATCATAAATTTTAGGCTTAGCAGAACCAACACGATTCTTTTTAACATTTGTGAAATTTATACTTTTCGTTCGTGTATAATCTTGTGATCTCTTTTTAATTTCTTTTTGGTCCCCTTTTGTTTCAGCATTTTGTAGTTCATCTTTAAAAAGCACGTCTTGATCTAAAGGATCAAATTGAGGATTATTTATTACTTGTCCATAATTCACATACATCGGGATATCTATTGCAGCTTTTGGTGGAAGGAACTTTCCTAAATATAATGATGATGTTACATTGAAGGATTCTTCATCGCTTTTTCTTCGTTCATTAAGCTTCTGCTCTAATGAACCAAAGCCAATAGATTTATAGGTTCCTGCAACAGAAACGTTCCCAATATCGGCAAGCTTAGCTGTAGCATGAGCAGTCGCAGCCCATCCTCCCTTTTTATCAAAATTTGATAATCGTAATTCATTTACCCATACTTCAGCACATTTTGTTGCACCATCATCGCCTTTGGGGTTCAATGGATCCTGCTTAGGATTTCGAATACCAATCATGATATTCCTAACATCGCTTAAAGTTGGATTTCCTTTTACATAAATTCTATTGTTTCCATAAGCCTCAGAATATAAGCTGGAGATATTCAAAGATCCTCCTGAATTAGAAATAGCTTTATTTCTCGCTAACTTCAAGGCAACGAATCTGTCAAGTTCTAAATCAAGTTCATTTTCTGATGGCCATATTACATCTGGTGAGGTAGTACCCCAAGGAGTTATTTTTAAAGGCAATTCATATTCATAATAATTCTCAGAAAAGTCAGTACCCATTCTTACAAATGCAGTTACATCTCCATTGCGTAAAGCGTCAGAAGTACCTGCAGACTCGGCATGAATGTACATCTTCAACGTTTTATAAGAGCGTATATCTAAACTAAGTGTTTTAAATGCGCCACGTGCATCACCATCTTCTAGTTCACATACTTTTAATGCAAGTGATTGCTCGTTTAATTGTTGAAGCGTAGTGGAGTTCGTATTTATTTCACGATTGATTCCTGGAGGTAATACATAATTTATCGGAGTTCTTCGTCCGTTTTCTTCCAAACTAACTGTTGTAATATCGAATGTAGTATTTGCACTACCACAGCCTAAACATTCTGCAGGATTAAAAAGTGTGTATGAATATTTTCTCCATTCACCACGTAAAAATTCGAAAACGCAATACCATTGGAGCGTCAAATCCTGTCATAAACATCCTAATAAAACTAATGTTATTATAACCTTCAATTTCGCCGATTTTTTTCGCCCGGCTACCATCAATTTCTTTAATAGGAATTTTAAATTGATACCAAGTCATTAATTCATTCGTTCCATTTTTTAATGAAACTGGAGCAATTATTTTATCTACAATATAATTGGTTCCAATTTGCATTTGATTCTGATCAATATCTACACGATATTCATAAAACTGTTCACTTCCTTCTTGGTTAAAATCTCTATTTACATCCTCAAAATCGGGTGTTGTTGTTGAAGCTGTTGAATAAGTTTCTGGCGACTGCTGCTCTGTAGGGGAGTTACCATCAGGCATGCTATAATTTTTATATCGATCAAGGATGCCAGCATTTGATGCATCAAGATCAGATCCTCTGTAATAATGAAAGTTATCAGAAGAAATATCTAATAAAGCCTCATTAGAGGCCTGTGTTGAAACGTTGTTTTTTAAATCCGTTACGTATTGTGAGAAAAAAGTTGATTCTTGTTCATTTCTTAATCCGTCATAACCAACGTCTTGGTATTGGCGCGAAGATGAATTGTTATCGAAAGCATAAATAATAGGAGGTTGTGTTTTAGGTGTATAACCCCAAATAGTAGAATTTGCAAGCGCTGAATCACCATTGATTGGTAACCCATTTTCATATTCAAGCTTTCCGTCTTTTAAAATATCTTCTGATACATTTCCTAAATTGAAATATAATTTACCCCCATTCGAATTTTGTGGATTACTTTGAAATGGATCCATCATCCAAAACTGAATAAATTCAACATTTGCAGCATCGAAGTCCGTTGTTTCTACTCTTCTCATAATTCCTCCCCAACGTGAAGCAGGATTATTTAATTTACCATCTGCCGCAACTCCAGCTGAGTTAGCTGTTGGAGCTACATTGTAATTATAGGGCCCACGCTCTTCAGGATAATAGGATAAATTTAAAACAGAAAGAAGGTTTACTTGCCCGTTAGGATTTTGTTTATTCGGAAATAATTCGTTCTCATTTACCTGACGAACCCTATCATCACTCAATTGAGCATCAGTAATATTAGGAGGTGTTAATCCTGAAATATTGCGATAAAACATTTGATCGATTACATACCATGCAAGTTTGGCACGGTTAAATCCATAATCAAGGTTTAATGTTGTTGATGCACCTTCTTGAAATAAATTTGAAGGAGTAGAGGATAAAATCCAAGATGAAGTATTTTTTAAATCAATAGTTGATTGGCTTCCTTCAAAATCATCAATGTATGCAGTACCGTTCTTGCCAATAGCTTTATTGTTTCCTGGAATAATGTTTGCAAATTCTCCCGATACGGTAATGCTCGAAGGCTCTTTTGTAGAAATCCCAGGAAGCTTGTCAATCATTTTTGTTAACCAACGTGATTGTGTTCTCCAGCTTCCATCAACACCCCAAATGGTATTCGCTATTGGCTCATCACCAATATTTACTTTTTGAGTTATAGGACGTTCATTTAAGCGCATTATCGTACCACCTAAGATCAAATCTTTATTTACAACATAGTCAAATCTGCTACCATACAATGTTTTACTTTGAATGCTAAATAAGGAATTACTTTCAAGTGAAATATTTATTGCTGTTCCCGAATTTAATAACCCTTGATCAATGATTTTTACACGACCTAAGTTATAGTCAACAGTATATTGAACATTTTCAACTAACGGAATTCCTCCTGCAGTAACTTTTACTGACCCCTCTGGAATATTTATTGCATTTAATGGAATGTCAGAACCGAACTTGCTACTATAACTTCCTTTTAAACTAAACTTATTTTTCTCAGGACTTTGCAATGCAACAGTTTTTGTAGAGTCATACAAAACATCATAAGCGTAATAATCTTCTTGTGCGGGATCAATTAATTTTTCTCGAAGGAAACTACTGAAAGGTTCTCTTACGGGGAAAATAATTCTGCCATTTTGCGTGTTAATGGTAACTCCTTCAATAAAATCATATTCGCCATCAGGCCTAGGATCATTATTTGAATTTAATCGATCAAGATTAAATAATTGGGTTAAAAGAATTCCTGATACTGCTGTTTCTGATGGAGGCACTGGTAAATAGTTAATTCGAACAGCAGTTGTGTCTACTTTGTTGTACAACACATTTAGCTTGAAATCTTTTTTATCAATTTGAAATCCGCCTAATGCATAGATGTTTTTCATCATCAAATCCCAAGTTGGTAATTTGGTATTTGTAACGCGCCCCTTTAACATTTTCATGTAAAGAACGTTCGGCGGCTCAATTCCAGAGGTAGTAAGATCACCCACACGAAAAACTTGATTGCCTATTGTATATTCATAAGCAACAGCTAATACTTCGTTACTATTTAATGCTTGATTTAAAGAAACGTATCCTAAGCGAGCATTAAAAGTGTACTCGTTTGGATTAAGTCGGCGTGCATTTTGAACAACTTCATAATCTTTAGATGCACTAATACCTGGAATTGATGTGATCGCATTTTGAACAGTATTTACATCCCGTAATTGTGTATTCGCACTTAAATTTTCATAAAGCGTATTTGCCGAATCATTAGGATACGTTGTATAAAGTGGATTCGGATTTAAGGATATTAAAGTTGGAACTGAAGTATTATAAAAATTCGGTTCGCCAATATCTAGTAATGCTAAAATACTTCTAGTATTATCAGTACTATTATTTTTATTAGTAACCCAAATTTCTACTTTCGAAATATTTACTGATGAATTAATAAAAGGAAGATCTTTTAATGCTTTATCATAATTATCTTTAAAATAATCTGCAATAAAAAAGTGTTTGTTACCTTCATATTGATCTGCTGAAATGTCAAAGTCTGTTTTCGTTGCTCCACCTTTAACTTCGATATTGGAATTCTTTCCCTTTTGTTGAGAGAGTAATGTTGTTACTGTTAGTTTTCCAAACTTTAATTGTGTTTTTAATCCAAATAAACTTTGACTTCCTTGAATTAAAGTGGTGTTTAATGGAAGTGTAACATTTCCTGCTTCAATTTTTTGAATTATCTCATCTTCATATCCAGTATATTCTAATTTAATTTGATTTTCAAAATCAAAACTCGCTTCAGTATTATAATTCGTTGTTAACTTCAGTTTTTCACCTATGTTTCCAATTACATTCATTTGAATTTTTTCTTTGAAATCGAATGAAGTATTTTTCCTTTGCTTCTCTGGTAGTGTTGGATTATCATACTTACTAAATGCCAATCCAAAACTTAAAGATGCTGATCCTTGAGGTCGAATATCAATTGTGTTACCACCAAAAATTCGATTAAAAGCTTCACCACCTACATACAAACGCGGAGAAAATCCACTTTTACGTTGAGCAACATTATCTTCATTGGCTTTTTGTTTCCAATAGTTAAGTGTAGATTTTTTAAATTCTGAATCTTTATACTCTTCAAAAGTCATATAGCTAGGACTTCTAAAAAATTGTTCGCCTATCTTTTGATCGATATCGTATTGACGCTCTTCAGGATTGTAATTTATGGTTGTCTTAATATTACTTGGGTCGCCTAAATAAAGAGGACTTTCGTTCGCTCTTGAATTAATTGGATCCGAATAATTATCATGAAAGGGATAATGTAAAGGCGCAGAATTATCATTATTCAAGGTGTCTCCATCAATTTCATACGGCTGAAAAGATAAATCAATAGACGAATTAGGAGCTGAACCGGTAGCCAATAACACAGTGATTAGTGATAAAACACTTAATGCAAGAAGAGTATATGGCCTAAAATGTTTCAAATGGTTTGGTATCGGTTATCGTAAATTATGGGAGGCTAAAAATAAGATAAAACCATTAGAAGGAATATCCTATAAATATCCAATAATGGTATTGTTAATTTTTTAAATTTTTATCATAAATAAGAGAGAGCTACTTTGAGTAGGTCTTCTACGTTGGAATCAGGGTTAGAGTTCTTAATTGCTTGCTGAATTGCTTTATCTGCATTAGCTCGGGCAAATCCCAAAGTTAACAGAGCACTTAACGCTTCTTCGCGGGCGGTATTGTGCAAGCCTCCTGGCAAAGTTGTAGGCGAGGTGGCACCTTTTTTCATTCGGTCTTGAAGATCTACAACGATTCGTTGGGCGGTTTTAGCTCCAATCCCTTTAACTCGTTGAAGCGTAGAGATATCACCTGCAGCAATCACATTTCTAAGTTCAGAAGGATTTAAAGATGATAAAATTATACGAGCTGTGCCTGCCCCAACACCCGAAACATTTAACAACTCTCTAAACATAAATCGCTCATCCTCATCTACAAAGCCAAACAATATGTGAGCATCTTCACGAATTGCCTGATGCGCAAAAAGTTGGACCTGTTTTTTTTCTTTAATTGCTGCAAAGGTGTAAAGGGATATTTGTAATAGATACCCTACGCCATGGCAATCAATTGTAATTTGAGTTGGACTTAAGCTTGCTATATTTCCTTGAAAATAATCGTACATTGTATTACAAAGTAAATAAATAGTGTATAAATAAATTGAATTTTCGAGAGTTATCGGGACTAAAATGTTCTGTTTTGAAAATTATTGTTGTATTAAATCTTCAGATCTTTAAATTAGTTCATTCTCAAATCTTTATGTTAATCCCTAATTCCTTCAATTGCTCTTGATGGATTAAGGATGGCGCGTCAATCATTACGTCTCTTCCGCTATTATTTTTTGGAAATGCGATGAAGTCACGAATGCTTTCAGAGCCACCGAAAAGTGAGCATAAACGATCAAATCCGAAAGCAATTCCACCGTGCGGAGGAGCTCCGTATTCGAAGGCATTTAGTAGAAATCCGAACTGATATTGAGCTTCTTCAGGAGTAAAACCAAGGATCTCAAACATTTGTTGTTGTAATGGTTTGTTGTGAATTCGAATTGAACCACCTCCTACTTCAACACCATTTATCACCATATCGTAAGCGTTTGCACGAACTTCTCCAGGATTTTTTTCTAATAAATGGATGTCTTCTGGTAGCGGTGATGTAAAAGGATGATGCATTGCAAACCAGCGATTTGCTTCTTCTCCAAATTCCAACAAAGGAAAATCAACAACCCATAAACATTGAAATTTATTTTTGTCGCGAAGCCCTAGTCGAGTACCCATTTCTAAACGAAGTTCATTCATCGCTTTACGGGTTTTATCTTTTCCCCCAGCTAAAAGAAGGATCAAATCACCCTCCTTTGCGCCTAGTAAATCAGCCCATTTTTTGAGTTCTTCAGGATCGTAAAATTTATCAACGCTTGATTTCAAGGTTCCATCAAGATTGTATTTCACATAAACCAACCCATTAGCACCAATCTGGGGCTTTTTTACAAACTCAGTAAGTTCATCTAGTTGTTTACGAGTATATTCTGAACAACCATTTGCATTAATTCCAATCACTAAATTGGCATCATCAAAAACTTTAAACCCTTTATTTTTCACCAAATCATTCATTTCAGCGAACTTCATTCCGAAGCGAATATCTGGCTTATCACAACCATAATATTTCATTGCATCGGCATAAGTCATGCGAGGTAATTCTGGAAGTTCAATTCCTTTTACCGTTTTAAATAAATGGCGAATCATCCCTTCAAAAGTTTGTAAAATATCTTCTCTTTCAACAAAGCTCATTTCACAATCTATCTGTGTAAATTCTGGCTGACGATCGGCACGTAAATCCTCATCACGAAAGCATTTTACAATCTGATAATAACGGTCGAAGCCGGCTACCATCAACAATTGTTTAAAGGTTTGTGGTGATTGCGGCAATGCATAAAACTGACCTTGATTCATTCGGGAAGGAACCACAAAATCGCGTGCGCCTTCAGGAGTAGATTTTATCAATACCGGAGTTTCAACCTCCAAAAAATCCTGACGATCAAGATAATTTCGGGTTTCAATGGCTATTCTATGTCGTAATTCAAGATTTGC
>Ga0209596_1003081_pt1 | contig 13328 bp, 38 predicted proteins | sample M_130807_MF_Meta_FD_187314 | JGI IMG/M metagenome (GOLD analysis project Ga0209596, IMG submission 187314) | Freshwater microbial communities from Lake Montjoie, Canada to study carbon cycling - M_130807_MF_MetaG (SPAdes) (version 2) | ecosystem: Environmental > Aquatic > Freshwater > Lake... | reverse complement strand
AAAGTACCCGAATATAGAAAGGTGGGAACCAAATGAGTTTTCTAGAGAATGAAAACCAAATGGTAATAGACGCAACATACTCTGAGATTGGAGATATGTTAGTTGAAGATTGGGTTAATGCTAATTTAGATGAAGGCCAATTATATGCAGATTTTAGATTTGCAGAAATGGCAGATAGCAATTACTTAAAAGGTAGATTTAATCTATTTTATGATTTAAATGTAGGCGACCAATACTATTTAGAATGTGAGGAAGAATAATGTTAGGTTATACAAAGGATGATTTAGATAATGCTTCATATGGTGTTAGATTAGCTTTAGAGTCTTTATCTGATAACCCGCCAACTTATCCATTAGATAAGATTGATAAGGTTCGTGGCTTGGCAACAGACGGTTTGCTGGTTGCCCAAGGTCTGCTTGACGGGCTATGGGCAGAGGGGTATTTTGATAATGCATAAACATTATTGGGAATGTGATGACATTCCAGGATACTTTTACTGTGTTTGCGGAGTTACCGCAATACATAATAGAGAAACGGGAAAGAAGGATATTCATGACTAAGTCATCTGTATTCCTGGAGTATATGAAGATACATCTAATTAGTCTTAACCAGGACTTAGAGGAATGTATGTATATATGGAGAACAGATAGAGATAATCATGATAGTTCTAAGATAGATTATTTAAAGGGACAAATCCAGGCAACAGAACATTTAATGTCAGTGGCTACTGATATAATGAACTCTACTAACGAAAGGGTATAAAATGAATTCAGAAGATATTGGGCTCCCGCCCCATTTACAACGTTTGGTTAATGCTGGAGTATCAGGCCTTGACATCATGCACGGGGAACTAAAGAACCTCATGCTGATAGCAGAGCAGGAACTTGCAGACGCAATTGAACGAGAAGAAGAATCAGAAGAAGCAATGGACTCTATGGTCCGTACGGAATGCGAAGGGGCACTAGACACCTTGGTAGCCCTATATGAACTAACATACCAACTCTCATTTGCGATTGGAGCAAAGGAATGATAATAGAATCATTAGATGTTTTAAAGGCAGAACAGGACCTACAAGATAGGACCCGCATGCAGGACATTTACCGTGACATCAATCTAATTATTGATAAGATTGGTGAACTTCAAGTCTTCCCCTCCCTTGTTTGGGTATGGACGTGGGACATCGCTAGAGACCTCTACAGGAACATTCAGGCGGGCTCTGAGGAGGAGTACTGTGTCACCATGGAAGAAGAAGAAGTCTGGCAATTGTTCTGGGACCAAGCAGACAAGAATGGCTTTACATTAGAGTATGGAACAGAAGACCTAGATGAACATATACGTGACTGGATGATTGACCAATCAATCATCGAACTAGTACAAGAGGAAGAAGACGAAGATGAAGATGAGTGATAACTATCTAAACTCCGTCCTCGCAGAGGCCCAAAAGCTTCTGTGGGGCGGATCTGAAACAGAGAACATAGCAGCGCATAACCTTATATCTAATCTAATTAGAGATAGGGTCGAACAAGTTTATAACTAAGGGCAAATTGTCCGCTTTACGACAGCTATTTACAATCCCGTGAAAATCTGTTATAATTAATAAAAGATCTAGAAAGGATCATCATGACAACAAAGCGAGAATATCTAAAAGCTCAAGGCATCACAGTAGGTGTACGTGGACGTTTCTCAGGCGCAGCTAAGGTTGCAATCCAGGAAGCTATCAACAAGGGCGTAACCTTCACAGATCCACAGCCAGTTACAAGCAAGGCTAAGTAATAGAGTTGGGGAGGGTCAGGTTTCCCTTGACCTTCCCCACATATTTTGGTACAATGAGTAGTTACCCAAGGCGGAAGGCGGAGTAGATGAAGACAAGAGAAATCAAAGTAGCAGAACAGTTAGTTAATCTAACAGAAGACCATTGGTTTAATCCTGCCATATTGGCAAGATATCTAACAGACCAACCATTTTATACAGTTGACCGCATTATGGAACTTGTTGCTCAAATTATTAGGTGGCAGGCTAATAGACATACAGATGAATTAGATACAGAAGATGGTATATATAACTCAGGAATGACATCCGAAGGATTGTTCTTAGCAAACGAACTGAATCAAACTCTTAATAAACTAATTAAGACATACAAATGGGAGAACATCAAACTTCCAGCGGACCCAGATAAAATTATCAGGCGGTTACCAAAGGTGGAAGAACAAAGCTATAGGCATTCCTGGTTACATGATAACACCAAAGAACCAATACTCATGAGCCATCCATTTATCTAACAAAATATATATGTTTCTTTTCTTTTCATATATATAGGCCACAATCTCATATACTTAGTTGGTTAGTATATGGGCCCAAATTATCCACAGGGTTATCCACATCCTGTGGATTTTTTGTGTGTGGATATGTGGGCAAATTTTCTCCTTTACGATCAACATTATAAAATCCCTGAAAATGTCGACAAATCTCTATAGAATCATATAGATCTATATATAAACATATATCTAATCTAGCATAATATACCCAGAATATGTCAGAATTTTCCTCATAAAATCTATTGACAATGTGGGCAAATTATGCCATTTACGGGGCTATTGACAAAATCCCTGAAATATGCCAGCATGTAGAACATATCTTCAAATAAAGATTACGGGCAACATTCATATATGCCTTGTTCCATAGTACATATATATCTTTGTCGACAATACTATAACTAATCTAATAGTATCTATAGTATATATTCTCCACTATGCTCCACTTTACTCCACATTAGAAGCCTTCTAGAGGCTATATGGGAGCATATAAAGGGCGGGAGGGTATAGGAGTTAGAGGATCAATTTCCTCTTACATTGGCATTATAATAGCCACCTGTAGGGTTATTGATCCAGTCTTGCAATTGATCTGAATCCATTGTATATGTTGCAGATCCACCTAATCCAAAGGATATGTCTACTTCAAATGATCCATCTCCATTAGGCTGATATGTTGCAGATCCAATAGATGCATTGAATTCTCCACCATCTGGGTCTATATCTGAGCTATCTATATCCTCAGTGTCTACGGTTACTTCTTCTTCCACCGCTTTAATTAAATCAGCTAACATGTATTTTTTCATAGTTTTATTATAGCATTTCCTGGGTAGGCATCAGAGCCAAGCATCTAGTACAAAGCTGATAGGTTTGCCCATTGTATGGACATTGCTCCAGAAAGGTATTATGTATCTTATGATTAGTTAGGTAGCATATAAGTCTATTGATTAGATTGATCATATTTCTTTAGTTCCCGCCTCAATATAACTAATTTCTACTGGAAAATCATATTTAACCTTATTTGATAAAGCTGCAGATACACGTCTACCGCCAACACGCATAACATTTCTATATTTACCCTTTTTGGCTCTTCCGCTTGGTTTACCTGCAGAAGAACTAAAGATATTTGGATCTTGACGATTGTTTCTAGCAGGAGCTTTTTGTCTACTCAAGGCTTAACCTCCTTTGATTATCCCGCTTTTGTTTAGCCCTATGTTGCTTCAATTTCTCAGGATCAGCTTTTTGGGCTATAGTTACTTCACCACATAGCCTGTTATATCTCTCTCTAGCCCTTCCAGGGCCAGGGTGAGCACCAGGCTTTTTTAATTTATATTTACCAAATGGCATTATTTTTGCCCTTTATCCTTCGTTTGAACATGAGAGGCAAATGAATGGATCATCATTGCCTTTAATAAATAAAATTAGGCATTTACTACATGCTACCTTATATCCCAGATATTTACCGTATGAGGATTCAAATTGATTCATATACTCCACCAAACTTTAGGTGCTTGATAAAATATTCCAACTTTTTTAACATAATCTCGCCTAAGTTTTAGCTCTAGATCCCAATCATTTTCATGGGTATTTCCCCCACAATGTGGACATATGGGTGAACCTATCAATTGATAGACATGAATGCAAAAACTCATTCGAAGTCCACCTGTGTCTCAAACTTATCATTATCATTGTATGTTCGTCTGGGTAACATATCATCATCCATTGCACCACAATTAAAACATGTTATTTGACCATCAAGATCTAGTTGATAGTCACATCCATATTTAGTACATAGGGCATCGCTCATTTTAGATCCCTCACAAATTGAATTAGTTCATCACAATCACAACGATCTAATCCATGATGGTTTGACCATTGCTTATCAAAAGAAGATCCATCATCATGTCTTTGTTGAATTGCCAAGGCAACTTTTTCTACTGTTTCAATATCAGAATTACCGCAAGTCCAGCAAGTATCTATGCTGCTCATTTTGACCTATCCTTCAGCTCTCTTGTGACAATTTCTTCTGCCTGTAGTCTGCTATGGCAATAGCCATATGTGGCTATTTCGCCGTTGTTGTATATAGTCCATTTGAAGGGCATAGGGTCAAGTTTAAAAATTGGTTCAAGTTTCTTAGGGTTTCTATTATTATAGAATACCTTTTTAATTTTTGGCACATATTCCTCTATCTCATGAAATAACATTAGTATCCGCCTAAACATTCATTACGAGTGTGATAGAGTCTGATCTTATTCAATATCTTTTTAGTAGGAGCATTTAATGGCTCTTCGCATGCCCCGCATGCCATATCCCATTCACCGCTAAAGAAGTCATATTTCATGCCTTTAAAGTTAGCATACTTGTGTGCCACAAATGTAGCAAATGGGTCAGGTATCTCTAAGCTTTGTATCATATTATCAGTATAGCATTTATGACGGGTGCCGTCAATGGTCTCTACCGCGGCACTTTTTGCTTCACTAATTGCGGTCTATATTTAATTTATTATTATTGTGGTGGGTTTCATCAGATTCCCTAGCCCATTGATCTTCCCATAGGCCCATCAGAGATTCATTTCCAATGTCATCAAAGTAATATCTATTCTTAGATTTGCTATATGTCCATCCATACCAAGTATCACCTTCAGACCATGTTAGATTAGTTGGCTCTTCATCTTTGTATTCTTTTATCCGTTTATCCACTTCATCATACATATGGACTTCATCAAAGATAGCATTTCTTAGTGAATCCCACCGAAATATTCTATTAACTAACAAATCAATCATTTTTAGGATCCTTTTCCCATATAAGCCTACCATCTTTATACACTGGCCAATATCCCAATGAGCGCCAGTCCATCTTCATAATCTTAGGCTCTTTCATCCCAGTACGGCTTCCCATTCTTATCATAGTCAGATCCCAGTCTTTCAAGTAGTTCCGCATTTTTTTCAAAGGCTTCTGCTATAGCTAATTTAAGGCGCATTGTTCGTTCGAAGTCTTCGCCAACGCTTGTCATTTCAGTCATGTTCTCTCTTTTCGCCGCACTTTTTGTTCGCATTAATTGCGAGTATATACCATTATATAATATTTATCTGGAAGTGTCAATAGAAATACCCCGCATTGCTGCAGGGTATAACTAATCTAATTTATTACTTGGAGCTTATTTCTTTAACCCTATCTTTAGCAAACTTAAGCATTGATCCCCTTATTGGAGAATATCCAATATCTTCTGCCTTCTTGCCACATGTGTCTAACATAAAATTAAAGAATTTATTTACTGTGTCGTTTTTAGAATTCTTTTCTTTATATGCTATGCCGTAGGTAAAGGTAGATATGTTATAAGATAGCTTGTTGGGATTTTTATAGTTTATTTTAACTACCCCGTTTTTATCTGGAACAAAGTCTCCAAGAAATACCGACGCCGCCGAAACGGTTGGCTGCATAAATTTTCCAGCCTCGTTTTCAACAGAGATTGTTTTAAGACCTCTTGCATAAGATATTTCATTATAACCAATAGATCCATTTGTATTTCCTTGCACCATTGCAATTCCTTGCGAGCCAGAAGCACTATTCATATAAAATTTATTTATATCCCCAGGGAATGCTGTTGCAAAATTTTTATTGCCTATTTTATTCCATATAGCTGGAGCTATAGCATTAAGGTATGAAGTAAAAACTTCTGAAGTTCCAGACCCGTCTATACGGTATACAACTCTAATTTTTGTTGCTGGAATCCTTGGCATTTTCCCCGATATAAGGTTTTCCTTTAATATTTGTGGGTCATTCCACACTGTTATCTGCCCAGCAAAAACTTTAGACAGCGTATCTTTACTCATCTTAATTGTAATCTTATATCCATCAAGTTTATATATAATTCCAATTGGGCCTGCTACTAGCGGAACATATGCAAATTCTTTTGAAGGTTTTTGTTCTGACACAGAATATGGAACATCTGACATAGCAAAGTCTGTTATTCCGTTTGCAAACATATTCTTTCCAGCGCCCGATCCAGATGCACTATATACAACAGAATCTCCCGTAGATTTAACAAAATCTACTCTACACCTATCTATAAAATTAGCAGCAAACGAAGAGCCTGACCCTATAATGTCTGTAGCATTAGCGGGCGCAGAATAAAAAAAGCTAGCAATTAATGCTAGCGTAAAACTGATTGTAATATACTTTCTTCTCATATAATCTCCTTAGTTTGATCCGCCTATCTTAATTATATCTTAACAATATATTAATATTAATCTATTTTGGTTAACTATGGGATAACATTTGATTAAATTGAAGAGTCAAGGACTTCATCAACTGCATCATCTACAGTTCTTGAATGTTCTTTTGAACAGTTCCCGCATTCTTTGCACATAATCATCCTTAAATAAATATAGCCCCAATTACGGGGCCATATCTAATATGTAATTAGACCTTCTTTGGTCTTGTCTTTTTAGGCTTTGGGTCTAGAGAAGTTTCTCTACGTATTCCGTGGCTATTTATATCTATCTTCATTCGTGGCTTAATACCTTGCTTTGGATATTTTCTTGTAGCTTCACGACTTGTTACCGCTCCAGAAGCAGCTCCTGCTGCTGGCGGTGGAGTCATTCCCGTGCCGTCATCTTTTTGAAAATTACTCATTGATGAATTGTCTTGTCTGCTCTGGTGTTGAAGTCATGCTAAGTGTTACGCCTGATTCACCATCTCTTGAAACATCAGTCACAACAACTGGAATAATTCCAGCTTCGCTACCAACTGCTCCACATCCACATTCAATACACATAATTACATGTCCGATTCATCGGCGCCTGAAATTGGAAGAGATGATGATGATCCTTCTCCATTCAATCCAGCATTGCCTTGTGAAGATTTATCTTGTGCTGCAGGAAATGATCCTGTTGCTGGTGAATAATCACCTGATGCATTAATATCATTTGTTCCTGCTGGATTCCGATTTGCTGAGAAACCGTCCAAGTTAATTCCGTCTGTCATTTTATTACTCCTATAGGTTATTTATTTAAGCGGGACTAGTATTCCGCTCATCCCCTTATTATAGCATTTAGTTGATTAAGATCTGTAATGTATATACCAGCACTCATCACATATATCTATGATTCTGCCTTCAGGCTTAGCAGCTATTCTAGTAGATTTATTAGCACACCCCGCCATTTCACACAATTCACCAAACACTACTTGGGTCCTTTGGCTGTTTGGCCACGGTATCCTGTCTTCTTTTTATTCATTGATCCTGGCTTTTTTTCTCCAGGGGAGTACGTTGCCGCCTGTCTTTGAGCTAAAGCTCTAACTATTTTATCTAAATGTTTACCCATTTTGCTTTTCTATTATCCTTACTATGTATCGTATAACTTCATACGGCTTCCAATCTGGAGGCAATTCTAAATATCTTATTTGATCCGCAATCTTTTTTCTATAACTTTCATCTAAGTATTCTACAAGCTTATCCATAAGCCTATTCTATCATTTATATAGAAAAGGGGCAAGACCCTAGAGCCCTGCCCCTTTAATTTAAAGAATTACTTAACTAAGGTAACCTTAGCCTTTGGATTCTTTGCATTCCACTTCTTTGCAAGTGCATTGAAGGCATCTTTAATTGACTTAAGTGCAACAGCATTATCTGCTGTTAGCTTAGCAATAGTTGCGTCCTTATCAAGGACAACCTTATCAGCAGCAACCTTTGCATCTGCAGCAGCCTTATCAGCAGCAACCTTTGCATCTGCAAGTGCCTTTGCTGAAGCAGCTTTCTCTGCTGCAAGAGCGGCATCTGAAGCAGCCTTAGCAGTAACAGCATCTGAAGCAGCCTTTACGACTGCAGCATCTGAAATTGCCTTAGCAGCAAGTGCTGCATCTTTAGCTGCAGTTTGTGCAGCAAGTTCTGACACTAGATCACGAACTGCAATCTCTGCAAACGGGGCTAATGCACGAGCAGGTAGACCAACTACATCCGCAGTTGTTGCATCTCCAGCAGTTGTCGGACTGAATGTGATTAGTGATCGTGTTCCAGTTGATGGAAGCGTTGCCTTAAATGTAGCAACTCCAAAATCTGAAAGGGTGGCACCAGTTGTTACTGCCGCTGTATCCATAACTGCTGTTGCAGCAAATACTGTTGCAGTAATTGACTTAGCTGATACCTTGTTTCCAAATGTATCTGTTGCGGTTACTGTAACATCTTGTTTCGTGCCAGCAGCACCTGTAGCGGGAGCAGATACCGTAAGGGTATTAATCTTTCCAGCAGTTCCCTGTACGTAGTATGTAAGTGTTGTTCCACCATTGGTGATTACAACTGTACCGATTGCTGTCGTTTTAGTATATACGTAAAACGTTGCGGTTGTTCCTGTACCAGTTGCAATTGTCAAAGATGAAGATCCTGATGTTGCCCCTACTGGTGCAGCGGTTGTGTGCAAAGCAGAAACGATTGTTGCATTTGTTGTTGTTACAAGAACTGATGTTCCTGTGTCAACTGTTGCAATAAACTTTAATGCATCTGCTGCATCAACTGAGTTGTCTGCGGGTACTGGCAATGAAGCAGGAGTTGCGATTGCTGATGATGTAGTGTTTGCTACAGTGTCAAGCGATACAGCAACTGTCATTACAGCAGCGTTTGCAGGCGTTGCTACGATTGTGCCCAAAGCCATGGCTGCAACCAGGGCTAGAGCTATTTTCTTAAATGAGTTCATTTATTTTTATTCTCCTTATTTCTTCTGTGTCTTACTCGATCACAGAAAGTTAATGTAATTCATGCACTTTGACATGAAACGAGCAGGGATCTCCGCCTTCTTCCCATTCTTGCATTTCTTCATCTGACATTGGTGGTCCATCATGTGTATCACAAAATACATCTGATATCCAGCCACGATCATAACCATTCTTGAGCCATATTTCAAACTCTAAGTGGTCAGCATCTTCTGAATCAAATTCTAGAACCATTCTGACAACTCCTCAAGCATCTTGTGCTTTGGCTTTGCCCCGATAATTGTCTTAACGACAACACCATCTTCAAATAGTACCATAGTTGGTATAGAGGATACTGAGAATTCTAATGTTTTTAAAGGATTCTCATCAATATTTAACTTACCAACAAGTATTCCATGCTCTTTTGATATTTCATCTAGGATTGGTGAGACCCTTTTGCAGGGGCCACACCATTCCGCCCAGAAATCCATAAGAACCAAACCATTAGACTTTATAACTTCATTAAAGCTTTCATCCGTTACTATCATCAGGTTTTAATTCCTCCGCTGCTGCATTGAACTTACTCATAAATGTTTGAATAACCCACATTGCAGTTTCTCCAGCATTCGTAGCCATTGCCTTTGAAGCGTCTTCTGTTCTATCTTCAATTGCAAGAGCGTTATACCATTTTTGATATAACTCTTCACCAATCTCTTTAATTATTTCTTCAAGAACGGTAAGTCTATCAGCCATTTAACAAAGCCCATGTATCAAGAACCTTACCAAATGCTCCCCTACCTCTAACTACTGTTGATTTAGATGATAGTAAATCATAGGCTGCTTGATATGACAGAGAAGGGGTTTTTGTTTTTACTCCAACCCATGTTGCTGCTGCTACCTGTGCGGCAACAGATGTACCAGCTGCATTAATTTCAGAATTTCCTGGAACCTTAACTCTTAAAGATCCTAAAGCAAAAAAGTCTGTTAGGTTCGGATCGAAATTCGCATATGTTGCTATTGAGTCTCCAGGCATGGTTGCTGAAATTGCAATTGAATCTGGTATGCATGCAGGCCAATCAATTTGCTTATAATCTTTTACATTTCCAACAGGGAAAAATGAAGGTACGCCAGCATTTTTTAGTAAAACTACAAGAGATGTAGTGTTTGGTGTATTTAAACAATAATTTGGTCCACTTAACAATGTATGTGTACCCTGTGACATAGATAAAGCTTGAATATTAAACTTTGTTCTATTGTCATATACCCATTGCAATGCAGCATTGATGGTTTTGTCATCTACTAGCTGTCTTGTTCCATTAGCAGTGTTTCCAACTATTCTAATAAACACTACATTCATGTTGGGATTAGTTTGAAGAGCAGATGACACCATCTGTGTACCGTGATCAAAACCATTAATTTTCATAAAGTTTAATGGCATTCCAGCAGATCCTGGGCCCTCCATGAATGTTTTTCCATTTGGGCATGTAGACCATTGAATAATACATACTTCGTAAACAATCTTTCCCGCAAATTCTGGAATAGATGTGTCCACTGCTGTATCAATGATTGCTAAAGTTGCTTGTGAATCAACTGTCTGATTCTTTATTGCTGCGTGAGCAGTTGTAGGTAAAACAAGTGTTAATGCTATTAAAGCCGAGATTATTTTTTTATTCATAGTAACCATTCTACTAAATATTGACGGATTGTCAATAGGTTATTAATTGTCTAGTGTATCTAATTTAGCCTTATACCACTTACCAGCGTCTAGCTGGGTTGGTGATTGTAGGCCCTGAGATTCTAATAGATTAGTTATACTTTGAGAATAAAGTTCTACCATCATTTCAAGTCTAACTACCTGCATTTCTAGCAGTCTAAGTCTTTCTGATTTTCTCATTCCATTGCCCTTCTGTCTACGGGGGTTGGCGCTGTTGCAACGCTACCACAACTAACACATTCCATGTCTAAAAAATATGTAGCAATTTCAAAATCTTCAAAAATAGCCTTAATGTTCCAAATGTTTGATCCACACGGACATAAATGAGTTGGAGTACCTCTTAAATCAATAGAGCTATTGTAATTGTCAGGACGTAATTGAAGAGCGCCTGCTGGTGCATTTTGTTCTTCTCTAGCCTCTTGAATGTCTTCTTTTGTAAAAACAAGTACTTCGTATTTAATAAAAAAATTTTTGACAGAGCCATATATCTTGAATGCCGCAAAGAGGGCTACAATAATAACAATAGACTTCATACTACAATTATACCCTAAACTTGGATGTATGTATAGGGGGCAGCCACGCTCATGTTAAACTCAGTTGCTGCTTCTAATGCCGCTTTTAAGCGTAGCTTTGGGTTTTGCTGTTTCTTTGTTGCATGCAATGCGCCTAGTGCTATCATTCCGCCACTGCCTTCCGCCATATAGTTAACTATGTTTTCTCCAACATGGAAGTCTTCATCTACGGTAAAAAGCCTTCCGCATATTCCAACAATAAAAATTCCGCCCGTATCTTCCTCTGACGGTGATCCTATACTTCCATAGCCATGATCTTTAAATGTAGTCTTAACAGAATCAATAAATTTAGTTCTCATAAACTTGTCTAAGCCTGAATTAGTTTTAGTTGGTGTGTATTTTGGAGGGGTCCACATGTATTGAAGGATTTGTCCCATACGAAATGAGTCTGTAAATGCAATTCCATATTGACCATTTTTGAATACCTTGGGTTCTTTTCTGGACAGAATCCATCCCGTTTTATCATCTGAGGCGGCATGGTCGGAGCCCATATAGACTATTCCGTTTTGGGCAATTGCTACTATACAGGTCATAATCCCAGTATACTAAATATAAATTCGAAAGTCTACTAGTGCATTGCAATATGAGTTAATTTAATTAAAGTGTCTTCAAGCTCAGCCTTAACTTCAATAAGCTCTTGCAGGGCCTCGTAGTATTTATCTCGCCATTCAGCCAAATCTTTTTCTAATTTATACAGCTTAATTTCAAGATCTTTTAAATCCATTTTAAGCAAGTCTTGTTCACGCTCAGATTGTCTAATTTTTTCTCTTTTAGACTCTTTTATTCCGTTAACCAGCGCTGTGCCAATGCCGCTCAAGATTGAGGCTGCAATAACAATAATAACAGAATTAGCGTCTATACTCATAATAGTTTAATTATACCTTAATATGAGTGTTAATACTTAATTATACAAGCAATTCTGAGGCTGCTATATCATTTCCGCAGTATCTCTTTTTAATAATAAATTCCTTAACTGAGTCTGATCCTAGTTGCCTGCCCGCTAAAATTACTACCCATCTAGGCTCAAATTTAGATGTTATGCATGTTTCACACATTAACAAGTTAATTGGAATTAAAATTGATTTTCTTACATTTAGCTTGTTCTTAGTCTTGTTACAGCAGTAACATAATATTTTTTCCATTAATTAGATTCCTCTACGTGTTCAAAAACAATCTCATCCATTATTGTGAACTCATCATTTTCTAGCACTTCTTCTATTTCAATACCATCTTTTTGGTATTTAACTTTTGACGCATATATGCCCAGGCTTTCGACTGACCCATATATTCTTTCAGCATGAATAAAAACGATCTTAATTACTTCGTAATATTCTCGCACTTGGTACCCCCTCTAGCTCGCATCTTACTCCGTAAGACTCGATTAACTTTTTAACTTTTCCAACGTAATCAATTACCATTTCTTTTTTAATACCTTCGTATTTCAAAAAATTGTCTTCATATAGTCTTATTGCTAAAAACTCTGGGTACTTTGCTATGTCCATCTGTAAACTTGTATCAGGCTTTTTAATTTCCCTGATTCTTTTTGCCATTTCTGGTGTATAAAAAACAGGCTTATTTGGTTCACCTGTCCACTCATTAACACCATACTTAAAATGGTCTTTATCTTTATTTATGAATTCCATTTTTAGTCCTAATCTTTTTCCAAACTTCTGGTGTCTTGTGTAGATTTCTTGTCTTATCAATGGATCCAGAATTTAAATAAATTCCTCCCCATACTCCTTGCTCATCATTTTCCACGCCCGCCTGATAACACATCTTTGATACTGGACAACTAAAACAAGCCTCATCAATACTTTTTGCTATGTTAACATCTGCTTCATACTTGTCGTAAAATAAATTTGTATCCATTCCCCTGCAGATGCCAAGGTGAAACCAATCTAAGTCGTCTTTGTCTACGCCTAACTCATTTAAAATGTTTGACATATTTTATCGGCAGCTTCCAGATTCCTTGTTCGTTAGCAGGAATTCTTTCTGCAACGCCCCACTGATCTTTTCGGAACATCCCTTTTATATTAGTAAAGCCGCCTG
>Ga0209596_1003079_pt1 | contig 13331 bp, 21 predicted proteins | sample M_130807_MF_Meta_FD_187314 | JGI IMG/M metagenome (GOLD analysis project Ga0209596, IMG submission 187314) | Freshwater microbial communities from Lake Montjoie, Canada to study carbon cycling - M_130807_MF_MetaG (SPAdes) (version 2) | ecosystem: Environmental > Aquatic > Freshwater > Lake... | reverse complement strand
TAGAAAGTATGTTAGAAAAAATGTTAGAAAATCAAGCTATTTTGATGCAGCAAGATGATGAGGACGATATAATAGAACGACCTAAAACTGGCATTGAAGCATTAATAGATAGTCCACACGTACAAGGATTAATTATTGCTGGATTAAGTAAGATGTTTAAATTAGATAATCAACCTACTGGTATAGCTGGTATAAATGAAGCTAACGCAAACGAGGCTTTAGTACTATTATCTAATTTAATGGACAAAGGGGTAACGGTAGATCACTTAAAGAAATTAGACCAGATGTCTAACGCTAAATTACAGTCCTTATTAATAATGTTATAACTTTTTTCAACCTTTGATAATGGCAATAGATAAAGACACACAAAGAATAATTACTTACGTAGCAGTAGCTGGCGGTGCTTATATTCTAGTTTTAAAACCTTTACTGGTTAAACTTGGAATAGTAAAAAGCAGCGCTGAACTTATGCAAGAACAATCACAACAACAAAATATTAGCGACTACGTAAATCAATCTTTGGCGAAACAATCACCTACAAAGTCAAAAGGGGAATGGCAATTAATAGCAGATAATATATATAATGATCTAAAATTTAGCGGTATTGCAGATAATAAGTCGGACGCTGGATATCAAGTAGCACGCGCGCAGAATGATGCAGATATTGCTACATTAATACAAGTTTTTGGATTAAGACAAGAAAGTTTTTTTGGCATTAATACTGGCGGTTTACAAAATTTACCACAATTTATAATAGGTAATTTAAGTAAAAGCGCTATTGCAACAATTAACGATAACTATGCTCGTAAAGGCATTAAATTTAGATTTTAATATGAAAAAAAATATTTTATTAAATATTGGATTAGTAATTGGTGGAATACTACTTTTTTCGTCCTTTAAAAAGAAAGGTACATTAAGAGGATCAGTATTAGTAGGTCAAGGAAACGCGCCAACTGGTACTTATCAAGTCTATTCAAATGTGGGTACAGTAGTTTATGACGATATGATGAACGTAATTTATACTTACGATCAAGCTGGATTAGGAATGACGTGTACTGGACAAAAAGGATCAGCAATGTATAATGTAGTAATTGGTGATAGCTTTGGAAATGGACAAGCTGGATCAGTATTTATTAATGATGTTCAAACTTTATAATATGAAAAAAAATAATACACTTATTTTGGTTTTAGGTGCTTATGCTTTATGGTACTTTTTTTTAAGAAAAAAAACAAATACTGATCAAGTAGTTAAATCACCAGTAATGCCACCAATACAAGCGCCATCAACTCCATTTGATCCTTTATTCGGATCACCAATGACAACTAGCGTAAATAGCGTAGATGCTAATTATACAGCTAAATTTGTTTTAAATGGATATCGTACATTAGGTAAAATGCCAAATACTATATAATATGAATAAAGTAGATATTAACGTATTAAAATACGAAACTGATTTTTATACAGTAGATTCTAGTCAATATGTTGGCGGTACAGAATTTAATGCAATTACATTTTTAAATTTGGGTATTAATACTGTATTAATTGAAAGTGTGCCATTGCAGCAAGGACAATCCTATGATATTTTAGGATCTATGGGTGAAGTAAGCAGCCAAAGATTTTTTGTAAACTTTGGTACTGGTGCAAGTAGTGGAAACAACTGCGTGGTTATTAGGAAACGTTACATAAATGTATAAAAATGCCGATTAATAATAGTGTACTAAATCAAAAAAGCAGCCCAGCAATATATACAGACGTATTCGCAAATCGTCCTACGTATGGTTTTGCTGGTAGGTTATTTATTAGTACAGATACAAGCCAGATATTTGAGGATAGCGGTACAGCGTGGATATTAATAGCAAACAGCGGTATTGGATCTACTGGTACTTTACAAGTGGTTACCACAAATGGTAATACTACTAATACTGGTATAACAATTTCAGCTGGCGGTTTAAATACTAACGCTGCGCAAGTTAGCGGACTTACGCAAGTAGGTGGGGTATTGTTTACTGACGGATCTGGTAATTTAGGACAAGACACAAATTTTAATTGGGATATAACTAGTAACTATTTAGGTATTGGGCAAACTGGCACACCTACTGCGCCATTGGATATACATAGCGCAACAGATAACGTATTTATGCAAGTAAACGCAACCAGTACTAATAATAGTACAATAGCGTTTCAAAATGCAAGCATAGGAAAATGGCGCATTGGTAATTTGTATAGTGGTGGAACTAACTTATTTCACATTTATAATAATACAACTGCTACTAACTTATTATCTGTAACAGCTGCAAATGCTGCTACATTTATAGGATCTGTAACAGCTTTATCTTTGGCTATTACTGGGGGTACGTCTGGACAATTTTTAAAAGCAAATGGTACAGTAGATAGTACAGCATATATTAGTTTAACTTCATTATCAGCTACAACACCGTTAAGTTATAATAGCGGTACTGGTGCTTTTACAATATTACAGTCCAGCGGATCTTCAAACGGTTATTTATCCAGTACAGATTGGACGACATTTAACAGTAAAGCTGGATTAGGTAGTTTTAGTGCTACGACACCATTAGCATATAATAGTGGTACTGGTGCTTTTACTATTCAAGTAGCAAACAGCGGACAAAATGGATATTTAACCAGTACTGATTGGAATACATTTAATAATAAGCAAGCTACTATTACTACTGGTAATTTAACAGAAGCAGTAAGTAGTGTATTAACTATTAGCGGCGGTACTGGTGCTGTGATAGGATCTGGAACTACAATACAAATACAACAATCTAGTGCAACAGTTAATGGATATTTATCCAGTACTGATTGGACTACATTTAATAGCAAGCAAACACAAATTAATGGTACTGGCTTTGTAAAAGCTACTGGTACTACAATTTCATACGATAATAGTACATACTATTTAGCAAGTAACCCAAGTGGATATATTACATTATCAAGTTTATCTGGTACAACTCCAATAAACTTTAATACTGGTACTGGTGCTATAAGTATTACACAAGCTACAACTAGCACAAGTGGATATTTAAGCAGTACGGATTGGAATACATTTAACGGAAAAGCTAGTTTATCTGCTTTTAGTGCAAGTCCACCATTAAGCTATAATAGTGGTACTGGTGCATTTAGTATAACACAATCAAGTGGATCTACAAATGGATATTTATCCAGTACTGATTGGACTACATTTAACAATAAGCAATCTGCTTTAACTAACCCTATAACTGGTACTGGTACAAGTGGATATGTACCCAAATTTAATGGTACTACAAGTTTAACTAATAGTAATATTCAAGATAATGGTTCAGCTATAACAAATGCAGTTACAACTAACATAACATTTGCTAATACAACTGGTATTATAGATAATAATGCTTATTTAAGATTAGTTAATACTGGTACTGCAACATTAAATCAAAGTATTGATCTTGTAATGAGGTGGCAAGACGGTACTTATAATGGTACTGGTGGTATATCAATGGTAAGAGAGTCGGCAACTGGCAGAAATGGTAAATTAGTATTTCAACCTATTGATTCATCAGGTACTAATGTAAGTGCTTTAACATTAGCCTCTACTGGCGCTGCTACATTCTCTAGTTCTATTGCAGCTACTAGTGCTACGTTTAGTGGTGCGTTAACAGCTAATAACAATAGTATAATTACGTCAAATGCTTCTCAAACAACATTAAATATTGTTAATACAAGTGCTGGAGCAACTTTAGGAGCAGCTGTTTATTTTAAGAAAAATTCTGATTTTAAATGGGCTGTTGGTACGGATATTACTGCTAATAGTGGACAAAATCAATTAGAAATATATGATTTTGTAACAGATGCACAAAGAGCAAGATTTACTACAACTGGAATGGTTTTATCTGGTACTTTAAGCGTATCTGGTATAATAAATACAACAAGTAGAGGTAATTTTAATGGATCTACTGACAATTCATTATTTAGTTTAAATAGTGGCGGTACATTATATACTACTGGATTTAGTCCTAACGCAACTGCAAACAGTACAAATACATTAACATTAACAACTGCGCAAACTACTTGGATTTATACTGGTACTGGTATCGCTACTTGGACATTATTTAACCCTAGTGGAACAAACCAAATGATTTGGATAAAAAACGCTGGTACTGGTATTATAACTTTAAATGCTTATAGCGGTACAAACATTATAAATAATGCTGGTAGTTCAGTATCAAGTATTACAATAGCAGTGGGTGCAACTGTATTAATACAACAAGACGGAAACGTAAAATCTTATCAATTACAATAATATGAAAACAATAACTCCGCAGCCAGTATGGATTGACGGTATGTCAAAACCAGCAACTGTAATATTTTCGCAAGTAAATAGTGATAATCTTACAAATGAAACTGAATTTTATTTTCAACTATATCAAGAAATTGATGTAAATATAGTACCGTTAGTAAATGGCAAAATTACTATGACTGGTACTGATTATATTACCTATAATAGTGCAACTGACGCAAACGCTTACGCTTGGCAGTGGATTGCAACTACATTAGGTTTAACCATAACTGGTGAATACGTGCCACCAATGACACCAGCTGAAATTGAACAAGCAACAATATAACTTTTTTTAACCTTTAAATATAAACAAATGGAAAAGCAAAAAGCCCTTGAATTAATTAAACAAGTAGTAGATCAAGCTGTAAAGCGTGGTGTATTTGAAAATGTTGAAACTATTGTCACAGTAGCGCAAGCATTAGAAACTATTGCAAAAGAATTGAGTAAAGATGAAATTGCATAGTATGACACATAATGATAATAGTATAGGGGGATCTATTGCCAGCATAGGTACTTACTTATTAAGTATTTACCAGATAAACGCTTACGCGTCTTTATTTTTAGGTTTACTATCTGGCGCTAGTTCAATTTATACTATTATCAATATTTATCAATCAAAAAAAAAGAAAAATGAAAAATCGTAAAACGACAATATTTGGATTATTAGCAGCAGTTGCTGGATATTTTGCAACAGCTGGTACTGGTAAAGTACAAGTAATAGCGCAAGCAGTTGCTGGAATTAGTACATTTTTACTAGGTAACGCAGCAGCAGACAGTAAAAAAGACAATTAAATACTATGACCAGTAACAAAAAATTACTTACTGGTGTAGTTATTACAGCCATAATTTTATTTATGTTAAGAAAAAAAATAGCTACTGCATTAAATAATACACCTTTTGGTGCTATTAGCGACAAGTTATTCAATGTCATATCTAAATTTGAGGGATTTATTGCAGTTCCAGTATGGGATTATATGCAATATAGCGTAGGATATGGATCTGGGTATAATTGGGATCAAAAACGTCCAGTAATTAAAACTGATATTATAGACAAGGAAACAGCCAAACGCTGGCTATTGTTAGAAGCGCAAGACAAATACAGTTTTGTAATGAGTAAGGTAAAAGTGCCAGTAACTGATAATCAGTTATTAGCATTAGCTAGTTTTACGTATAATATAGGTGAAGCAGCCTTTGCAAATAGTACTTTACTTAAATTACTAAATGAAGGGCAATATAAGGACGTTGTAGCTCAGCAATTTGATAGGTGGGTAAGTGCTGGCGGTACAGTTAGTACTGGGCTACAAGGTCGTAGAAAAGCCGAAAAGCAGTTATTTTTAACCTAGTTTGGGTTTTTTGCATAGTAAAGGGCGAGGGACGTTTTTACGTCCCTTTTTTAATATAAATTCTTTGTACGAATATTTTAGTAGGTTTATCATATAAATTAATATAATCTGCTTTAATACTATCAGCAAATTTTATAAAATTCATCACATTGCTAATATTTCGGTATTTTCTGGGTGCGGACTGATCCAGCATAAATACAATAGCTGTAAAAATAGGCTTTGCCATTATAAAGGACGGTCTTTAATTACAAAATAGCGGACGTGATCACTTGTGATAGCTTTTACCTTACGCTGGATCACCAGCGGCGCTACTGCTTTTAAAACGTCCATTGTTTGCCATTTTGTAATATCTTGTAAATCTTTTAAAGATACTGTACGTCTTTGCTGAATAATTAAATAGATTCTTTGTTTGTTTGTCATAAAAGTTTATATTTGCATTAGAAAAAAGTTACTTCCTTTGGGGGGTTTACAGTCAGTAAGTCGCTACGCCTAAAAAACGTAGCGGCTTTTTTGTTACTGACCGTTATTTACACCAAACCTAATTTGATACCAGTATTGGAATATTGTTAATAGTTCAAAGTTCATCTGTTTATAAGTTTATAAAATATTACTTTTAAAATTTCCCATACTATTATAGCTAAAATGTATTTCATTTGATTTTAATTATTGATATATCAATTATATGCTGGATAATTACATAAAGCATAGTTAAGCAAGCGTATATTATTGCTACTGGCAATAGTATAAATATTAAATACATACGTTTTAAAAAAGTTATCATAATGTTTGATATTTATTATTTTGATCCTTTACAATATAGTTTTTATTAATCCATATTTTAGCTAAATTTTTAGCGTAGATTTTACCTTGTGCAGTACGTTCTATTATTTCATCAACAATATTGTTATATAGCATTGGTAAAGTTACTATTTGGTTGCATAAGCGCCTACTTTCCATTTCGTCCAGATCACTAGCTTTTTTACCTTGCACTGGTGCAGCTGTTTCATTTTGAACTTGCTGGAATATACCGTTAAAATTCATTAATGTAACTGGATCAAAGTCGCTGTCGGATCTCATAAATCGGCTAGTCAATATATACGTACTTTTATCCTTTTCTTTAATAATATCCAGTGTACTTTGGGCATAACGATCACTAGCTGATCCTATATGTCCAGTAGTAGTTAAATTTGATTTACTTTGATGAAGTACAGTAACTATTAAAATATTGTAAATTTTGGTAATTTTTTTCAACCATTTAGTTAATAATGAACTTTCGCGCAGATCGTTAGCGTCGTTTAATAGATCCAGTAAACCGTCTATAATAAGTATAGAACAGTCCGCATTAAGTTCTAAATAACGTTCAACCATACGTCTAATAATGCCGCTGCCATCTTCCCTTACTTGAAACGCATTAAAGTATTCTGGTAGCTGATTAAGTTCGCTAAAATGCTTTATTTTACCTATTTGACGGTAAAAGTCATAGTCGCTACTTTCAGTATCAAAATAGCAAATTTTGCGCCGATCTACTGGTAGGTGCAATTTCATAGTAAAAATGTCAAACGTACTAAATGCAGACGCTATCAGCGCAGCTATATAAGTAGATTTACCAGCTTTGGGTAATCCAGAATAGACGCAAAAATTTTGTAATGATCCTACGTGTTTGCCGCCGATAGTAAATACAATATTTTCTTTGTTTGGTGTATAGTCTGGGTTGTATTTTCGTTTTACAAGTAAATCGTCTATTGAGAATTTATAGTCAGTATTTTCCATTAGATTTTTTCAAGTAATCCAGCTATGTATAAAGCTAAAAATAAAATTAGCGCAGCTTGACCATTTTTATTAAATAATATCCAGTACAGAATCTTTTTCATTTGATATAGTTTTAATTTTTTCTTCAATTTTGTTTAATAATAAAATAGCATTATCAATACTAATATAGATTAATTCAATTTCGCTATCATCTATATTGTTTGATAATCTCGCTTTGTATATTTCAAGAGCAAAATGTTCAAGTTTAGATAGTCCAGCAACTGGAACTACCATACGACCAAAATTGTCTTGCATTGGCGCAATAGGATAAGCTGGTGTAAGTGCATTGTTTTGCATAATTATAATTTAAAAGTTTAAAAAAGTTACTTGGTAATATAATCAATATGACATTTGGCGCTAATTAATGTAGCGTGATATGACATATCAAGGGCAACTATATATATTTCGTTTTTGTCATCTACCATAATAATATAATTGCAATAAAATATTTTTCTCATATCTATAAATTTTTAAGGTGAAAATTTAAAGATTGCAGATCCTTTTCGTAATCTTCAATAGCATCTTCTAAAATGATAGCTATTTCATTAGGCAAATGAAAAGGTAACATCTCATTTGTCAGCCAGATCATTTGTTCAGCACCAATTTTGTTAGTGCAGCTAAATAAAATTTTTACGTTTCGGAAATTTTGGAAACCGTAGATAGTTTCCAAAGAATTTTTAAGCGATTGTATGCGCTTAATTTCAAGTAGCACAGCAGTAACGCTGGATAGGTTTGCAGTTTTCATTTTGTGGGTTTTTAAAGTCAGTTAAAAACAATAACGACATAAAATAAAATTTTATTATCCGTTCCACCAAATATATTTTTATATATATTAATTTAAAGGTTGAAAAAAGTTAATTAATAAGTGTTAGTTTGGGGGTTATGTGAATTATTTTTGTTTTTGCTTCAAGCAAAAAGCAAAAATAATTTATATTTCATATACATTGCACATTTCCCCCAACTTTTTTTCCACAATTTTGTTAAATTTAGAAAATAGGCAGAAATAGTTTGTTTTTATGCCAATTTTGGCTATTTTTGGGTACATTCAGTTTCTATGAATAAAAATATATGGCTGATACCAGCTGCAATAGTTGGTTTTATTTTGTATAAAAAATTTGTTTTATCACAAACATTCAGCGTATTTTTTAAAAATATTGATTTTTCTACATTATCTTTTTTAAATCCTACAATCCAAATAATAGTACAAGTCAATAACCCAACGGACGTAACAGCAGAAGTACAAAATATTCGTGGAAATTTGTTTTTAAATGGCGCAAACGTGGGTTATGTAATGGGTATTACTCCTAGTGTATTAAACACTGGATCATCATTATTAAAAATACCTATTACATTATCTTATGCTGGCTTAAGTGATGTTATTAATAAATTTAGTACTGGTGGAATAAAATTGGATTTTGACGGAATTATACAAGTAGATTATATTACTTTACCGTTACAATTTAGTTACTCAATATAATGTTAAGTAAAGAAATTTTAGCAAAGAAGTTAAGTCCATTTTTAGGAACAGAAAAAACTTTAGTATTAAATCAAGATACTGGGGATATTATAGACGGTATAGTTTCAATGCACGACAAGTATAGAAGCGAATATGATAAGATCTATAAATATTTTGTTGGTGATAATGTGGACGATACTGCATACAATATATGGTGCTATTTAAAAGATAATTTTAAATATAACATTGAAAGCGAAGATTTGCAAGTGCTACGATCACCAGCTAGTATAATGAACAACAAGGTGGGCATTGACTGTAAAAATTACAGTTTAGCAGCAGCTGGGATTTTAGACGCGTATCGTAGGAATGATAAATTAGATTTTGGATTAGATTTTAGGTTTGCAAGTTATGATCCATTTAATAAGACACCGCAGCACGTTTTTGTAGTGATTAAAGAAAATGGAAAAGAATACTGGTTAGATCCAGTACTTGATGAATACGATCTAAAAAAGCAACCGTATTATTATAAAGATAAAAAAATAAACAAAATGGCATTAATAGCATTATCTGGAATAGGCGCATATAATCCTTTATTGGGTTATGATCCAGCTTTACAAGCGCCAGCTGAATCAACTGTACAAAGTACTGGCTGGTTAGATACAATTTTAAAAGCTGCGCCTAGCATTATTAGTGCATTTCCTAGTGGTGGCGGTGGTAGTCAGTATATGCAACCAAATCAAGGTTTTATATCAACTGGTAATCAAAACATACCACAAAGTAAATCAATGGGTATAGATACTAATACTATTTTATTATTAGCTGGTGTGGGATTAGCTGCATTTTTACTTTTAAAGAAAAAATAAAATGGCAGATTATATAGGATATAAAAATAAGGATCAAATTGGTGTTGTACCTTTTGCATTAATTGTAAAAGGTGCAATAACAGTATTGCCAGCTATTATACCTTGGATCAGCAATGTATTTAAACATCCAGCAAAAGATGCTATAAAAATTATAGATAATATTAAACCACAATTAGCAAGTAGTGAAGCAAGGGAAAGATTAGGATTAGTATTAGCAGCTGCTCAAAAAATTAGTCCAGATGCAAGAGATGTAATGGCTGAAAAACTTTTTTTGTGGTATAAGTTAAATTATCCAAACGATTATCAAATTTTATTACCACAAGACAAAGAATATTATAATAATTTTTTAGCTACTGGAATACAAACGCAACCAGACGGAAATAATTTTTATGCTAATTCACAAAGGGCAATGTTTACAAATGATGAAATAAATTATAATGCGACACCAGTACTAGCTGCAAGTAATGTGTTATCAACTGTTACAAAAAGTACTGCAAATTGGATTTTATACGGTGGTATAGCATTAGCACTATTTTTAATATTAAAAAAGAAATAAATGACAGCGGCACAAAAAACAGCTAAATTAAAATTTAAGCAAGCTATTGCATACAGACAAAAAACTGGTGTTACTTTAAAGGAAGCATTTGCACATATATACGGTAAAAAAGTAGGTGCAGTTAAGAAAAAAGCAGCGCCTAAAAAGAAAGCAGCAAAAAAAGTAGTACGTAAAGTAGTAAAGAAAGCAGCATCTAAAAAGAAAGTAGCTAAAAAAATTGTAAAAAGAACTACAACTAATATAGCTATTGATAAGCGTTATAAAGCTAAAAAAGCTGGTAAACGTACAAGTGCTAGCGGCAATACTTATTATGAGTATAGAGAAAATAGATCGGATAAAGGAAAACTATTAGGAATTGGCAACGTATTAACTAAAAATCAAGAAATTAAAAGATTAAGTCAATTAGCTAAAACTCCATTAGAAAAAAGAATAGTATCAATGTTAAAATACAAATTACAAGATTATGATAATTTAAAAAGTGTAATAAAAGATGTATTGTATAATGGTTTACAAAGTGGTATTATAAGTGATTTAATTTATTATAATGATACAATAGCATTTTATAAAAGATATAAAAAAGAAATTGATACTTTATTAAAAGATGCAATGTATGAAAGTGGTGTAAGTAGTCCAGCTGATATATTTGGTAAAAAATGGGATATTGAAGATTTTTCAATTCAAGATACCAATAATAGAAATTTATTAGCGTGGTTTGGCTTTGAAGAAAAAACCAGAGAATTAGCAGATAAATTAGGATATGAAATTTAAAAATATTAATAAAAATTTTCTCAATAAATAAATCAAAAATCAAAAAAAATGGCAAGAAGAAAAAAAACAAGTAAGCGCCGTATAACTCGCAGACGTTCAAGAATGTCTGGAATGGGCGGTACTTTAGCCAACGCTGCTTTTCAAGTAGCTGGTGCGGTTGCAGCAAAGTTTGTTAGCAACTATGCAGTAAAAATGTTACCTAGTTCAATGTCCGCAATGACAAAAGGATTTATCGCCAATGCAGCGCCTATCGCTGTTGGTCTTTATTTCCCTAAATTATTGAAAGGCGCAGCTGGTGCTAACATTGGTACTGGTATGATCGTAGCTGGTGGATTAGGATTAGTTCAATCTACTGGTGTTTTGGCTGGTGTTGGAAATGTTTACAGTAATATGCCAGTAAAGAATATTGCTGGTTATCAAGCTGCAAGCGCTGGTACATACATAGCTGGTATTAGAAACTCCGCTATAATGGAAGCGTGTTAATTAACTTTTTTCAACTTTTAATAATAAAATAAATAATAAAAAAATGGCAAGTTCGCAAATTGGGGCAAGATTAGTATTTGAAAATGCTAAAACGCTCATACAACAATTAGGATATGACGCATCACACGCGGTATTAACTCCTAGCTTTTTACGTAGTGAAGTGTTATTAACAACTTCAAGCGCATCATATCACGTACCAGTATTGGTAAACGATAACCAGAACGGTACTCCAACTGTTCGTGAACAACGTTTAGCACTTCAAGATCTATTTATAGTAGCTGGTATTCAAGTAGTATTAACTTCTGGTGCTTCTACAAGTGGATCAGCAAAGTCTTACACTTATCCAAATTTAACAGCGTTTAGCACTGGTGCTGCGCAGTTATATAATTTGTATAATGGTTATTTTAACATTCAAGTAAACAATCAAAACGTTTTACCTAAATGGTCAATTTTACAACATTTGGACATTCAACGTACACAACAAAATACAAACTTCAATGCTGCTACTGCTACTTCTCCAGCACAGTACACTATTGATAGTGCTAATTTTGATAGTGACGGTTTTATTGTATGTGAACCAAATATTGTATTAAACGGTGCTAGCAATATCAACGCAAATATTGTATTGCCAGCTGCGCCTAGTACATTAGACTCAAATACTTATGTAGGAATTTTATTTTACGGCATACTTGCACAAAATTGCACTAGCGTAAAATAGATTGATTATCAATAAGTTATAAAAATAATCTTTTGCGAAGTATAAACGCTACCGCCGCTGGTCGGACAATACCAGCTATTTTTAAATTTTTTAATTTTACAATATGACACGCATTGAAAGGTTTGAAGCGGTTGAGATTTCTGTACCTAGTGGCAGTACCTTAACACGTTTTTATTTTCCAGATTTGCCTAATTTAAGAAACGCACGTATCACTAATATTGCTATTTATACAGCTGGCACTATTACTGCTACTCCTTTAACTGGATCTACTCCAGTTACTACTGCGGATCTTAAAAAGTCGTTTTTAACATTATATGAAGGTGATCTACAATTAGTGTATAATATACCTATGTTAAGTTTCAATAGCATTGTAAATAGTGCAGCTGATCCTTATCAGTTTGAATTACCTTCTGTTAATGGTTTAACGGTATCTTGGGTTAAATCTTATGTATCACTTCCTACTGCTTTAGCGACTACTGGTGTAGCATATAGCTTTGGGGTGTTTTATCATTTTTAATATATACTACTATGGCAATTAATAAAGCTATGGTAACTGGCACAAAGGGGTTAATGGACTGGTTGGATCGTAATTCAATCAGTCCTTACTACTCCGTTTGGTGTGGTAAACAGTTACTATTTTCGTGGAATGATGACGACAAAGAAGCTGGATCTAATAAATTAGAAAATGACCTATATGCTATTGAACAAAATGGTGTAGGTGATCTATTGACAATAAAGCTGCATCCTAAAAAGGAAAAAGGCGGTTTTATTACTGATAAGACACCAATTTACGCTAGTTTAAATTTCCGTCCAGCGGAACTTGAACGATCTAATATGTACGGTATGCAGCCTATGGGATCAGTTAATAGTCGTTTAGAAAGTATGTTAGAAAAAATGTTAGAAAATCAAGCTATTTTGATGCAGCAAGATGATGAGGACGATATAATAGAACGACCTAAAACTGGCATTGAAGCATTAATAGATAGTCCACACGTACAAGG
>Ga0209596_1003074_pt1 | contig 13340 bp, 8 predicted proteins | sample M_130807_MF_Meta_FD_187314 | JGI IMG/M metagenome (GOLD analysis project Ga0209596, IMG submission 187314) | Freshwater microbial communities from Lake Montjoie, Canada to study carbon cycling - M_130807_MF_MetaG (SPAdes) (version 2) | ecosystem: Environmental > Aquatic > Freshwater > Lake... | reverse complement strand
ATTCCCTGCAGCTCATTCGCCAACTTCTCACCCAAATCCAAGTCTTCCTTACCCAAAAAGCTATTAGCAAAGGGCAATACCAGCATCTTGCTAGCCAATCCCTGTCCCCTGTTACTTAACCTAGGAATCTCGTTGCTTTGCACCACTAAAAACCCAGGCAACACAACATCCCGCAACGGCTCCATGTATTTCCGATCAATCGTCACGGGATCCCCACCAACCACGCACTTTAGGTTGGCACTCGCCAATTCCCCTTCTTTGCTGTTCAATGCTCCGAACTCGCTGACACTTAACACCCGCGCGCCCTCGGCACCCCACAATCCAAACTGACTACTCATCTGTGCCATGCTCACTCCTCGATATCCGTCACCAATCAGACCCTTCATTACATTCATGATGGTGCCCTTACCCCCTCGCACCCGTCCCTGCATCAACATCCAACGTTGCCACTTACGCCCAGGCATTAACATGGCACCCATTGTTCTCCTTAGTAAACTCACCCACTTCGGGTCACCATTGCTCCATTGCTTAACACACTCTTCCCAAACAGGGCATTTTGCCATAGGATCCCATTGACACCCAATAACGCATGGCTCAAACAGCAATTCATCCCGAACACTTGTTTCGCCCGTCTTTACATCTACAATCACGTCATCAAACGCAACACAACGCCCCAAGACGGGACCATCCCCCGTACCCAACCAAGCAGGACTCACAGTATGCTTCATTCTGATCAAGGCCCTCAAAGCACAGTTTACATTTTGTACAGTCTGCACCGTGGGCCCCAATCTCCTTACAATAACACCAGCCTGAGTAGGAGTGCTTACATGTGCGTCCTCCATGCTCAACCACAATGCTTCCTCCAACCATTTGTCATCCCTACGGACCCAGCTTCCACCGTACCACTCCCATGGCTCCCCCCGCCACTCCCATAAACCAATCCGCCCTTGCGGGGTAGTCCACCTTGCCCTTATAATCGCCCTTGCAATGTGCATCGGTTCCGCACTAGCCAACGGATTTCTCTGTGTTAAAGCCTTCATTTCACGCCTTTCAAAAAGATTTTTATGTCCAACCTACAAAACACCAACGACGACATCTATCGACAATTAATGGATATGAATAAGTCTTTTAATAAAGATGGTGGTGGAATGGGGGGCGGATTAGGGGGCTCAACACTACCAGATTGCGAGAGCCTTCCCAAAGATAAACCAGAATACCAAGCTTGTCAAGAAGAAAAACAAAGATTAATAAATGCAGCTCACGATTCCGCATTTGAACCAGGTAGTCAAAATAGAACAGACTACACAGGCCCACAACGCCCCTCAGCCTCAAGAGTCACATCACCTCGACAATAAGAACGGAAAAATAAAATGTATAAACCAGAACCTCAATTACAAAGCGACGTAAACAACAGATTTCTTTCACGACCAAACGAAGGACTTATGTTTGGATCTGATGGCCAAACATATTCAGGGGGTGCCACAGGAGGTGTTGGAACTTACGGAACTCCTCGCGATGAAGCTGCTTATTGGGACAATGATACTATGTATCAAGGAATGCTTAAACAAATGCAGTCTCTTCCTGTTGGTTCACAAGAACGCGAAGCATTGCGAATAAGAATGGAACAATATCGAACTAACAAGTTTGCTTCTGCAATGCCTGTTTCTTCTGCAGGAATTCTTCCTTCTACAAAAGCCACAACACCTGCTGCAACACCTCCACCAACACCAGCAGCACCAGCAACAACTACGCCAACAACCCCAGCAGCAGCTGCAACTCCACCTGCAACTCCACCAACAACTGGAAGCAACGGACAAATAGGTTCATTTGGAAGCAAAGCAAGCCCTACAAACATACCTCCACAATCTGGAAGTCAAACTTCCACTCCAAACACTCCAAACACTCCAAACCAACCACCTGCAAACGCAAACAATGGTTTGTGGACTAGCTTGCAAGAAGCGCAAAAATTGTTAATGGAGCATCAACAACTAAAACGACCAGATCGTGTGGGACCTCATGATCATTTTCAAGGTCAAACAGATGAATGGCACAAAGTAAACAGAGACCTTCGTGCACGTATAGATTGGTTAAACAAAGAAATTAAAAAAGTTCATGACGCTGCAGATAAAAAAGAAGTAAAAGAACGAAATGCTCGTCAAGCAGAAGAAGCAAAGACCAAAGAAACAGCAAAGCAAGCTAAAGAAAAAGAAGCACAAATACAAGCTCAAGCTGTTCAAGATAAAGTGCACGGCCAAACTGTTGAAAACACTCGAGTAGAAACAGAAAAAAATGATGTAATGAAAAAAGCTGGTGCAATGTTGGCAGACGGAGACATTACACAACAAGAATTTGACCTACTAACACAAAATCCAGCACGTGCTGCCCCCACCATTGCACGCATGTGGGCTCAAAAATATAAATTAAATGCTTCTGGTCAAGATCCTAATGGTGACACACCTGGTGCAACCCCAGATGAAAACTATGCAACTAAAACGTGGAACAAGTTTGAAGCACCACCTACTCCACCAGCCCCTGCAGCCGCAGTAGAACCTCCACCTGCCCCATACGGGCAACAAAACAGCGGACGCTATGATCGCTTTAAACCTCAACCTGCATTTACGCCACCACCGCAACCACCACAACCACCGCAACCACAGCAACCAAACAAACCACCTTATGGATACCCAAACTATTCCGCATACGGATAAAATTTTGTGACCCCCAACCTGATGTACATCTCCTTTGGTGGGGGGATGCGCCTTGTGGGCGAAGATTACATACTCCGAGAGCTCACACCCCTTGGCATGAACCGTCGAAGCCTCCGTAAACTCTTTAGACAACTATCTATCCCCATGCTAAAGGGCCCTAAAGACACAGTCATCATAGATCTTATCTCTTTTATGCTTGCTATGCGCACCATTACACGCCCCGGCGCTCCTGACTTCTCATTACCAGGATCTCGTCAAAGGCCTAATGCCCGCACTAAACTCCCCCCACAAGAAATAATAGACAACCTAGATCAATCAGTGGACCTTATAGAACAAGGTCGAAAGATGTTTGGCATAGTCAAGCCCGGCACTATAAGATCTGCTGCAGGCGAAGTGGTCGCCCGTCTTAAAGACACCCAAGCACGGATCAAACAGTAATGCCTCCAGACCTAAAGACAATTTCTGCAACAGTTAAAACTTCTCTTCAAGCATTAGAAGCTCTAATAGCAGACTCTCCACTGCTCCAAAAAATTACAGGCTGGACTAAAGAGACAGGTTGGGCTCGAAGCGGCTTTACAGACCACACTCCTGCAGGATACGTAACTACCAGAGGCGCTCAACCAGGTTCTAAAAAATGGGACTCAGGTTTACTTGTAGGAGGTCGCACTGTTTCAGATCCCCACTTAGCTGCAGCTATCCAATACGAGATGAAGCGCTATGCTCTTACTCCAGATTTAGAATCAAAATTAAATACAATTGTTCGAGGTCTAAATACAAACACAAAGTATAGATTAAGTCTAAAGTTTCCTAAAGATAACCCAACGTTTCCTTTGATTCCACCAAAAGCAGAAATAGATCTGCCAATAGGCTTTGGGCAAGTATCTCCAGACGAATTTCAAAAAGAAATTTTAACAACTCTAGACGCAATTCACGCTAAATATCCAGCTCACGCATCAGCTAGAGATGTTCTTAATATGGCCAAGGGTCAAACCGAAAGCATTATGGTTTCACCTTACGTCATAGATGAAACACGAAAACGCATTATTCAAAAAAGAATGGCAGCCCTTCCAGAAGGAGAAGCCAAACAATCCCTAGCAGCTTATTTAGAAAATGAAGCACTTCCTACAACACCAGGAATGGTGGATGCAGAACAAGAACTGCACACCCTTGCTAAATCTAACGCGGGAGGCATGGTTGAAACCACAGACGTAGGCGACAAGATAACAAGACACGTTCCTATCTTAGAACTTAAAGACGTTGAAGATGTCCCCCTCCCTAAAGCCATGGGGTTTACAAGCAACATAGTTGCTGAGCAAAAAGCAAACCCTAACTTTAAAGAAGAAGCAGAAAAACTTGTATTTAAAAAACGAGCATTGCCAAGCTACTACCCAGGTTTTAAATCGGAACTAGATAAACAAACAGGCGAAATTTTGTACTCATGGAGAGGACAACCTACGCCAATGTCTATAGAAGATGCAATGGCGCTAGTTAAAAAGACATCTCCAGACGGAGAGCTTCTAAAAATGTGGGGGGAAGAGAAAAAACTTAATGAGTTTTTTAAAGCTAACCCAGGAGGAGAAGGACCTAAAGAAGCATCCGCTGGAACAGCGGACATGTTGCGCCGCAAACAACGCTACTACAATCCTGACGAACAACAGCTACGTAACCAACAAGAAATGCGGGAAGAACGCATTGACAATCTTGATTCTGAAACAGTTCTAGCAAAGGAAGCCGCCAAAAAAGTTGTACTCCCTGCAAAAAAAAGAAAGCCAAACAAACAAGATATTCCTCTTACTGCTGAACAAGAAGAAATTCTTAGATTTCAATTAGGAAAACCGTCCACAACAAACACAATTAAAGAATCTGAAAAAATTGACATTTCAAAAGAATGGTTTGATCAAATTGTACTAGAGATGAACGAACTTAACATGTCTAATGCAGAGCTCCAACTGGCTAGATCTAAACCAGGAGCTCAAATTTTACCTTCTTCTAATCCTAATGAAGACAAACTTGTAGAACTTATAAAAGGTTTAAAAAAAGGTGAAGCAGCTTCAATTATAAACCGACTTAAAGATTTAAAACCTGAAAGTGCTAAAACTTTTAATCCATCGCGGTCACTAGAAGAGTTGCAAAAAACACCTGACTTTAACTTTGCACAAGAAGGTGGACGTGGATCTGTTCCTGTCCGTGGCAACGAATACATTAGTAGCGAAAGGAAAACACAACTTAGTGGGGGTACCGTCTTTGATCCTAAGACTGGTCGGCCCATGGAAAACGCCCAAGGCAAACGTGAACCAGAATCAAAGCCAATTTTTGACGAGTCTGAATCAATTAGATTTGCGCCTGTAACAGACAGGTTAAAAAAGTTTATGCAAAAAATTAGTAACGGCAAAATGGATCCTGTTGAAGGCTCTAAAGAAGTAACAGCAATAATTGATGAGTATAAAAAACTAGGACTTAGCCCCGTGGCCGCCACTGAAATGGTGTACAAACCTCTAGGAGGAGACTCTGGTTTGCGCGGAAGTGCGGAAATCGGAGAGCGCGCCACCGTAGAACAAGCAGGACTAGGCCACGAAATTTTAAGACACCACCAGTTAAAAGAATTGCTGACAAATTCTAGAATTTTAGAAGCAAAACAAAATGCGGGTCGTCAAATGGACCCACTTACACCTATGAGTATGAAGAGTCTTAGTCCAGCGGAAGCTAAAATTGAAGAAGGTTTAAACAAGGGAGCTACAACTAGAGGAGACGGTCCAATTCCTGCTGACTACAGGGAACCTGGAGTAAAACCAGACCAAAAAATTCCTGACAGTCCAGCACAAGCAAGATTAAGATCATTAATAGAAAGGGCTGATGCTTTGCCATCAGGAGCATTGCCTAGATTTGTAGAAGGCACGATTAAAGAAATAACAAAACAGCTTAAAGTAGCGCCGTCTGCCTCCGCTAAATCTGAATTGTGGCCACTTGAGCTACCATCTACAAAAATAAAACGAGGCCCTGTTATGCCAGGCGTCCCCATAGAAACTAGACCAGTGGGTCCTAACCCTCGTTCTTCTGAAGTCAGGGAACTTCAAACATATCAAGGGCCAGAGCGACGTGAAGTTATGGATTATACAAATCGTGACCTTAAACGTAAAGACGGAGAATTAGAACGATTAAGGAAAGAATGGAAACAGTTTCGAGAAAATGAGACTGCGGGACAATCTACTTCTTTTAGAACTTGGCTAGGAAATAGTGTTGAAAGAGCCGAAGAAAAATTGGCACAAGCACTAATGAAATCTGCTACTTATAAAGGACGTTATGGTGCTGCAATTCGCACGGAAGGCGCGCAAAATAAAGGTTACGTATCTGGATTAAAAGAAGAAATTAAAACCTATAAAGAGATTTTAGCTCAAGAACCAAAAGAATTTTCAGATAACCCACTTATGCAATTGTCAAGCTATAGTACAACTCCAGGGCACCTAGACCGAGGAACGTTGCGATATCAAGATCGACGCACCGTGGCTAGCAATGCAACTCGTAAAAAAGCTGTATCTAAAACAGGAAATGGTAAGTCTAAAGGTAGGAATATGACGGGATCTGATGGAGAAATGATAGAATCTGATTACTCCCCTGCATTTTGGAAAGCTGTTCAAGAGCACATGAAATAATGCCACCTCCACTACCAGATCCAAATCAAAGTTCTAATCCGCTTACGTCTTTTTTTCAAAGCGAATCCGTGGGGGGAGCATTGCAAGCAAGCGGATTTGACATTCAGGAGGAAATGGAGACACTAGTCAGACATTTCCGTGACAATGACCCGCAAGTTTCTTTGAGAGCGCATGCCCGTTTACGACATGTGCTAAATCAGGTAGCATTGGCATCAGGATTAATTCAAAGACAAACAGCAGAAGCAACCGACATACATGAAGGCCGTAAAATTAAAGTCTCGTTTGAGACAGCCCGACTAGTTTCTAAAGTACAGGAGAACACAGATGGCATCGTCAACCAAGATCGTCCCGAATTCGCAAGCACTTACTTCCCAGCCAACAATGATCCCACAGCCACCCGAAGATCCATTGTTGACAGCCACCCTAGCTTGCCTAGCGGCAATGGACCCAATGGCAATGTCGAGAGCAGCGGGCCAAATATTGTACGACATAGCGCTTTCAAACCCGATGGAAGTGATTGGGGGACCGGAGAATCTCGGGAGGATGCTGAAATTTCTTTTGATTGATTCAGACGGCGCAATTAATAAACATTTTCATCCAATGATTTCTCGATACATTCAAGACTCTTTAGTGGGACGCGATCCTGTAAATTGTTGTAAGGGAATTTGTAGAATTCTTACGGTGCAATTGTACGCATCTGGAAAAATGACTGATGGACATCAAGAGAATACCCTTACCTCCGCATAATCCGCTATATCCTCTGCCCGAAGATTACGATTCCCTCACTATTGAGGGTCAACGTATGGCACGCATCAATGCTTGTCGCCAGTGGATCTTGCCTTCCGCTGATTTAAAAGAACGGGCTGTTGATTTTATTTCTTCGATGCGATTCTTTGAGACTTACTACCTATGGCCAGACGCAGAAGCCGATTTCAATCCCCTATTCTTCGACGATGCTCCTGTAGGAACGCCACGGGGGCATCTTGCAATCTACAAGGAGTGGGCGACAAGCCGCTCATCCATCGCAGTTGCTCCCCGAGGTTATGCGAAGAGTTCTTGCATCCGAAAATCCATCCTCTTACAGATGTTGACTCGCCCGGCCTTCTCTTTTATCTACGCCACCAGCTCCCACGATAACGCCCAGCAAACTTCCCAGATTATTAAGTCACAATTTACGGACAACTCCCGTATCTTTGACGACTTTGCACCCGACTTCCCCGATGGACGCATTACACCACGCCGTGGTGAGGCATCTTTTGGTCTTGAGATGATGTATCTTAAGAACGGATCCTGGCTCCGTGCACTTTCCGCCTCTAGCAAACAGCGCGGTGGCCGACCACGCTGCTACATTTTGGACGATCCCGAATATGACCCCAGAGCCTCCACCTCAATGGCAGTCCTCCGAGACTACGTTGAAAATCTCCTCTTCAAAATTGTTCTCCCCATGCTCACCCGACCAAACACCTCTGTTAGGTGGCTTGCAACCTTTGTCTCCCGTCGCCACTACGCCTGGCACGCCATGCAAACCGAGAAAACTTTACAAGGAATTCGCGCACAAGACCCCCGCTTTGAATTCTGGTCACGCATGCTCCTCGACTCCGAGTACGAAAAAGCAGGAAAGCTTGTCTCCTGCTGGCCCGAGATGTGGCCCCTCACCAGATCCGACAAAGAGCTCGATCCCAACGGATCCAACCTCATCTCCCTAGAGGAAATTAAGGAACGCATCGGCAATTCCGTCTACCTAGCGGAATATCGTGGACGACCAGGCGAAAGCGGCGACAACTTCTTCCCGCCCCTAGAGCGAGAAAAGCACGCATGGTGGCTAGAAGACATCAACCCTGACTTTGACACAAGCCCCACTACCTCCTCTACCCGAATTGTGTGGGGGGACAAAGACAACACCAAGTCCATGCCCATAAAAGACTTCCTTCTAAACGCCCACCTTTTTATGGCGGTAGACACTTCGTACACTAGCAACTCCGACTCTGACTACAAAACCGCAATGGTAATGGCCGTCAACAGCGACAACTGTTTGTTTGTACTGGACATGTGGGCGGGTCAAACCCCTGAAGATCAGTTAATTCGCAACGTATTTCGCATGGCAGACAAGTGGAAAGTGCCTTCAATTCACCCTGAAGTAGTGCGAGAATCCATTAATTTGTATCAACAGTTAGAAACTATGGTGCGACAACGCGCTACAGAAATGACGGGCACCACGCATCTGCCCCGTATTATGCCACTACGCGTAGGCATGGTAAAAAAAGAAGCAAAGATCTCCGGCCTTTTGTTTCGTTTTGAGTTTGGTCTAATTAAATTGCCAACGTGGCGACGCATGGACCAGCCTTGGCGAGAACTGTTTGATCAGATTGAGCAATTTAATCCTGAGGCCCGCGACGGCGGCTTGGCTCACGACGATCACTTGGACACTATGTCCATGTCCGCTCTTATTTTAAAGTTCCGCATTCCCAAGAGCTTGTCCTACGACGTGGGGGGACAATCCCCTATGGAAATGTTGAAGGCTGGGCAATATACAAAAGATGGAGTTCCTGTTCTTGCCATGCTTGACTTTAACCAAGTTAGCGGTGAAGATATGCAAGAACTACTACAACCCCCAAAGGAAATAGAAGGCAATGAAAGCAGAGTCTGATACACAATATGTAACTATCCCTTACTTCCACTACGAGGCAATGGCTCGAGTTTATTATACCCGCATAAATGGGGACTTCCCTGTAGGAAAGCCGATAGCAAGTGAAGATCCGTCTCCCAAATTTATGGGAAACTTTTCAATTGAAGACGATGAAATTCCAGCAACTTGGAAACCTCAAGGCCTAGCACGAAAGCAACCAATTGGCACAGTACCAACAATCCCTACCGACAAATCCTAAAGAACTCGCACGATTTCTCCGTATGCATACGGATAGAGAACGTCTTAAGTATTCGTATCGACGATCTATTTGGTTGTTGGCTTGGCATTATTTAAATGGTGCTCGACGTTTTGATGTGTTTGATACGACTACTGGACGCATGTCCCCCCACTACATGGACAAAGAGGGGAACATGGAGTTCCAGTCACAGGATCTTTTATCAATGATTGATCGCACTGTTGCGCGGGTTGCATCAGTGGATCTAAGGCCTAAGGTAATTCGACAGGGAACTAGTTTGAGCATGATCAGGGAACGATCAAGCGCTCAAATTATTGTCGATAGCCTTATCTCGGATCACCAGTTGTCGCAAATTACCTCCGACTTTGCGCACATCTTTGTGACTCTGGGCTGCTGTGGAATCACGGGCCATCTTGTGGATGTTCCAACCATTGGTTTGAGTGCCGACCTTGAGGTAGTGCACCCTCGCGAGTTGTACCCATTCCCCAGCATGCAGCAAGACCATACAAAGTTGTCAGGAATTATCCGACAACGTGTGGTGCCAATTGATTTGGTTGAGAAAAAGTTTGGCAAAAAGCTTGGCGACAAGAAAGAAACCTGCGAGTGGTGGGCTGTTGATTACGGCAACACCGCACAAGACATTGGACTTGATGAACCAGGTGATGCGGTGCGCAATCCGTTCAACAATGCATCAGTTACTGCTGGAACTGCTGGCACAGTAACAGGCGCTTCGTGGACTGAGGTCATTCGTATACGAGAGTTGTGGTTAGATGGGCCTCGCGGCACGTGTTCTCGCTATGTTGTGACTAGTGGTGATGAAGTTTTGTATGACGAAGAGTACAAAGACGTTGCAATGTTCTGTCCTATTGGCTTTGCACGCTTCTGCGATACGGGAACCTTCTATGGGGCGGGTATGTTTGATTTGTTGTTTGGCATTTCCCGTGAAGCAGAGCGCATGATGAAGAGTTTGTTTAACAACATTCGCGATATGGATCGCTATGGTGTTTTGGTATTGCCACAAGGTTCTATGAATGAGCGCACTTTGTTGAAGGAAGTAGGCAAAGGACTGCGAGTAATGCCTTATACACCTGATCCTTTGAATGAAAACTTTAAACCTTTTATGATCCAACCGTGGAATGCGGGTGATGCCCCTGGTAAAGTGGCACAATTTGCCCGAGATGTAATGCAACAGATCTCTCCTGTGCAAGATTTGATACAGGAGAAAGGTCGAGTTGACTCCGCAACAGGGTTGCAGTTCTTAGATGAGCAGATTACTAGGGCTATGACCAACCCATCTATGGGTATTCAGAGGGCTTTTGGCAATATGTATCGTTCTTTGAGCGCTTCGGCGGTGGCTGAGATCGTAAAGTTTCCACGAACCATACCTATTACTAATGTAACTTTGGATTTAGCGGGTGCCGTAATTGATATTGAGAACTCTACAGTGTCTTTTGAGAAGAATCCTATTCCAGATATTGGGCATTTGAACTTTACGGTAAAGCAAATTAATCCACGGTCTGAGGTGGCGCGCAAAGAAGAAGCTATGGGCTTGTTAAAGTCGGGCTTAACGGATCCTATTGCGTTTAAAATCTTTGCGTTAAAGGAAGGTTTGGACTTTGCAATGTGGATGGACGAAGAAAAGGGCGCATTTGAAACTATTGTGTTGCATATTTTGCAACTTTATAGCAATGGGCAGGATCCTGGTCAAGTTATTTTAACACAACACATGCTTCGACCCGATGTACAGATGCGAGTTTTGGGTGGATTTATGACAAGTCCTATTCTTGCGGTAGCAAGTGCTGAGGTAAAGGATGAATTTAGAAAGTTTAGGGACACAATGTTGCAGTTCATGGGTCAAACCTTGCCGCAACAAGTCCCAACTCCAGACGAGGCCGCTGCGATGGGCATGCAGCAACCTCAACCTGGTCAACAACAACAAATGCCTCCAGAAGGAATGATGCCAAATGGTTGACGATGAGACGCCAGAAGATAGCGAAGAACTAGTATTAGAAGTACCTCCTGAAAATTTAAATCCTACGGTGCGCGTGGGGGACGAAGACGTTCCTGTGTCTGAACTTGTTAAAGCAAGGGAGGATTTAGAGTTTATGCGTAACGATTACAGCAAACTTGTGCAATTTCGCGACGCAACTTCTAAAGTCATGCGGCAAGATGTAGATCTAGGAGTTAAAGAGCAGGCAGCACGAGAAGTATTAATTGGAATGGGTTACAAAGGAAATCAGGTGGAAGAATATGTGTCTGAGTGGATGCAATCACAACAACAAGAACAACAAGGAAACCAAAGTATGAGCAAGAATGATGATGGTGCGGAAGAAAGTAGTGCAGAACAAGTAGCAAACGCCATTATGCAAGCGCAAAATCAAGCAGAGCAGACTGCACAAGAGATGAACCGCATGAAGGCTGAGCAATTAAACAGCCGTATGAATGCGCAAATCATGATGGGGCTTGATTACAATAAAGAAGCAACTACAATGTTCAACAAGCTTGAAGAGATCAACGGAAAGGGAGCATCCTTTGCCGCCAAGGCGCATTTTGAAAAAGATATTCGAGAGCAATCTTTGAATAATCTCAGAGCACGCCGAAGCGCAGCAGGAACTTTCGAAGAAGCGTGGGTTTCAGAAGAGACAGCAAAAGCCACTGAACAGGTTCTTGCGAAATACCGCTCGGTAATCGGTGACCCGAACAAATTGGGTCGGGCACCGGAAACAGATAGCAGTACGAGTTCAATTTTTAGTCGTCCCGCAGTCCAGGCTCCACGTTGGAAACCCGGAATGAAACCAGGCGACGCTGAAACGGCTCTTGATGCATACAACAAAGATGCACTAAGTCGTTTGGCTGCTGGTGAAGATGTTGGACGAGACCGAGTCTGAGTCACTAAACTTCTTTTAAAGGAATACTTCCATGCCAGTAGCTGCAGGTGCAACATCAGGTTCTCTTTTTGACCGTCATTCTGGTCAGATTGAAGAAATTATCAATAAGAATGTCGATACAATTCTTCCAACTCTCGATCCAGCTTGGCGCGACACAATCGTATCAAGCCAAGGTGTAGGCCCAGCTTCATCTATTGGTCGTGATATGAAAATCTTGAAGCTTTATCGCGGCGGTCTGACTGGCGTGATTGAACAAGGTGCTCAGTATGATGACTTTGTTTTGTACGGCGATCAAACAAAAGCGATTAGCGCAAAGCAATACACTCAAAGTGCAACTCAGACTTGGCCTGATGCTCTTCAAGGTCCTGCTATTAATAGCTACCGTCTGGGTATTGGTATGCGTTCAATGCTCACCAATTTGGCTGTAACCATGGGCGAAATGCAAGCTGAGGCAACTCCTGCTTTCATTGGCGACGTGATTGCTCCTAAGTTGAAGGGCTTTGCACAAAACCTTTCACATACGCTGTGCAACTACTGGTACACAAGCCAGAACACTGGTTACTCTTTGGGTTCTGCTTCGTTTACTTTCCCCGCACAAACTAACGTTGCTGGTTCTACAAGCACCGTATCTTTTATCCCTACAAATTATGCAATTGATCGGTTCTATGTGGGCCAACGATTGGATGTTATTAAGGATAGTAGCAGTGCTCCTGGAAAAGCTAATACAGATCGTCGTAACGATGCTCAACATGCTACTGCTGGTAGTATTACAACTGCAACTCGTCATCAAGTGTTTGTAAGTGCTGTTGATGAACTTAAGGGTCAAGTAACTATTACTATTGTAAGTAATGGAACAGCAACAACTGTTGACAGCGGTAATAATACGTATTGGTTGTGCTATGCAAACAGTAAATTGCAAGCAGGCAATTCCTTTACAGGCATTGCTGGTATCAATAGTTGGATGAAGTTTGGTGACAGTAGTGCTTCTAGCACTGCTGCAAACACTTTGCTTGGTACAGAGTATGATGCTAGCAATTTTATTAACGTGAACGTGCATCCTGAGTTTAAGAGCTTTAATGTTACGGGCGTCGGCGCGCTTACGGAGCACAAGCTTCGTCAGTACGTTCGTCGTTTCCATGCAGCGAAGAACAAGTATGGACAGACAATGGACTGCCTCATTGCAAGCGATGGTGTTTGGCTTGCTTACGAAGC
>Ga0209596_1003071_pt1 | contig 13349 bp, 18 predicted proteins | sample M_130807_MF_Meta_FD_187314 | JGI IMG/M metagenome (GOLD analysis project Ga0209596, IMG submission 187314) | Freshwater microbial communities from Lake Montjoie, Canada to study carbon cycling - M_130807_MF_MetaG (SPAdes) (version 2) | ecosystem: Environmental > Aquatic > Freshwater > Lake... | reverse complement strand
TTGTGATGCACCTCGGCTTTTGGATTTCCGCACACCGCGCACGCGCCGGCCGGGCATATCTCTCGCGCCCTCTGATGCTCCGTTGCCCAACTGGCCATGATCAACTCCTACAAAAGAGATCGCAGGAGGATGCGCGCCAGCCGCCAGGGGGTGGCATGGATCGCCCGCCTTCGGCTTGCTGTAGTTCGCCGCGCTGGTGATCTGCGTGGTGTCGAAAGGCACCGGCTCAACGATGAAGTCGCCGCCCTGGTTCCCGCCGACCGGGCCGCCCGCCATGATCGGCTGGGCGACATCGGTCTCGCGGGCCTTGTAATCCTTGCCGCTGTTCATCGGCATGATCGAGAACGCCACCGCAGGCATCACCCCGCCGTTGGCGTGGCTCTTGTCGTGGCCGCCGCTACGGAGTGTGGGCAAGATATCGCCAGCGTCTGCGCCGTGGTCCTTCGCGGAGAAGGCGATGGCCGGAGGATGCGCGCCAGCCGCCAACGGATGACAGGGATCGCCCGCCTTCGGCTTGCTGTAGTTTCCCGCGCTGTTGATCTGCGTGGTGTCGAAAGGCACCGGCTGCATCACCACGTTAGTCAGCCTAAAATTGCCAGTGCCCTCCTGCGTGTAGGTCTTGCCGACGTTCGCCAAGACCGGGTCGGCAACATCTTGCAGCACCGGCACCAGCGGCGTGCCGCGCCCTGTGCCGTCCTCGCTGGCGTCAAAGCCTTCAGCGCGGAAAGAATGGGCAAGGACCGGGATCAGCGAGGTCACCGTGTCGCCGTCGGTGCCGTATGGCCGGTCACCACCCGTGCGGTTGCCGTTCGCCACCATCGTCGGCGCGACATCGGGGATCAGTCCTCCGTCGCAATCGAAGTCGGTTCCGAGTCCGCCACCGCCTTTAGTGCGCGCGCTAATTGTGGGGGCAACTCTTTGCCCCGTTTCCCGGCGCGGCGGAGGATGCCCTTGCAGGCTGTGCTGCTCAAAAAGAACCGCTGCGGCACGTCGCCAATCTCCAAGATATCCGACAACGAAGATGCGACGGCGGCGCTGTGGAACTCCAAAGTGTTGAGCGTCAAGCACCCGGTAGGCGAACCCATAGCCGAGTTCGACCATCCCTCCGAGGATGGAACCAAAGTCCCGTCCTCCGTTCGATGACAGGACGCCGGGGACGTTCTCCCAAACCAGCCATTGGGGCCTATATCGTGCAGCAATCGCCAGATAGGTGAGAGCGAGGTTGCCACGCGGATCGTCCATGCCCTTTCGGAGTCCTGCGACGCTGAAGGACTGGCAAGGGGTGCCTCCGACGAGAACATCGACATCTGCATCGGGCCATTCCTTGAACTTGGTCATGTCGCCCCAATTCGGGACATCGGGATAGTGATGGGCGAGGACGGCGGACGGGAACTTGTCGACCTCGCTGAACGCAACAGGCGTCCATCCCAGCGGATGCCAGGCAGCGGAAGCGGCCTCTATTCCCGAACAAACACTTAAATATCTCACGTACCGCACTAGACGGCGGCCGCGTCGGTCTCGACCAGCACGACGCGGAAGAGCGGGGCAGCGCCGCCGCCGATCTCGATTTCGCCGTGGTCAAACAGGGTCGCAAAGTCCTCGCGGGGGATCGCGTCTGCGTTGTCGCGCTCGAACTCATCGAGCGGGCCGGTCCAGATTTCGCGCTCGCTTTCAGTGATTGTGACGATCAGGGCCATGGCGGCATCTCCCGTCGAACCGGCCGGCGTCGGGGGGGACGCCGGCCTGCTCGCCTCCGGGGGATCGGCCCGGCCCGCGCCAGCGGTCGGTGCTGACGAGGGCAAGTTAATCGAAGGTTAACTCAAGGTCAACCAACAATTAACCCACAATCAACAATTATCGTGGGCGCCGGTCAAAGCGCCTCCACGCAATAGAGCCTATTAGCTGCGGTGACGGGTCTCTACGACGCGGTAAGCCTTCGACCATTTCCGCCGTGAAAGGTCGAAATCCTTGCGAGGATTGAGCTGGCGGACTTTCCATGCGTCGCTACCGATGCGGATAAGCCGCTTCACCAGCCCAAACATAGCGCCGTCCTCGGCCGTATGGATGAACACACAGTCATCGCCCGGCCGCAAAGGCAGGCTACGGTTCACCACGGCTTGGTCGCCCTGGTAGAAGCGATCCTCCATGCTTTCGCCCACAATGTAGAACGCAAACGGATCTACCGCTTTCGCAACGCTGTCGGATCGTCGGATGTAATCGATTGGGTCTGAGGTCAGGATCATCATCCCATCGTTATCGCCCGCTGCTACGCTGGCCCAGACCGGAACATCGGCGGCATCCAGGCGCGCCTTCGGCTCGGTAACCGCGAGGCGAGGAGCAGGGGGCGGCGGGGCCGCCTCAAATAGCAGCGGTTGATCGCTTGTGTCTGATTTTGGCGGCCATTCCGCTCCTGCCGCCAGCGCCTGAATCATTGTGAGGTCGAGGTCAAGAACCTCTGCCAGTCGCGGCTGCTTGCGGTGGTCAGGGACGTTACGGCCAGATTCCCATTGGTTTACCGCCGATTTGCTGATTCCAAACAACTCGCCCAACTGGACCTGATCCAGCTTTTTTCTTTCTCGCGCAATACGGAGGATGTCACCCAACTTGCTCATGGGGTTATTGATACTTGACCTGTGGTTAACTCGACAAGTTTTCTTAATTGACTGTCGGTTAACCGTCAATTAACCTCCGGCCTATGAGCATCACTGGAATGAACGCGGCGCGCAAAGCCGCCGGCGGCAAAGATATTGATATTGCGCGTCTGTTGGAGATTTCACCCGCAGCTATCAGCCGGTGGGGCGGCGTCGTTCCGCCGGATCGCGCCATCGAAATAGAGAAAAAAACAGGCAAGACCACGCGCTACGAAATCAGGCCGGATTATTTTGGCCATCCTCCCGTTAAGACCGCCAAGCGTGGGCGCCCAGCATGAATCGCGAGATCACAGAAACGTCGGGACTAGACACCTCGACGGCCGGGCGAGCGAAGCGCCGCGCGGCGAATCGGCGGGGGCGATCTCGGCAACGCGCGAAAATCATTGCCTATCACGGCGCCGGGACGCGCACCTTGCGTGAAGTTGGTGAAAAGTTTGAGATTACCGGCGAACGAGTGCGGCAGATTCTTTTAGCCGCTGCCGTGAGCCCCAGGCGCGGAAAGAAACGCACAGTCGACAATAATCGCGGTCAAATAACCACACTTGCATACGTTTCGCCAATCGACGGTATGACGCTTAAGGAGTACGACCGCTATCTGCATTTGCGGGCCATTTTTTTGCCAGCCCAGGCGCGGGTATTGACGCTTTCCGGCACGAATTTGCCGTCCCTTGCAGCAGCCAAATTTTTTGCAGAAGAGGGCGGGGCGCCAAACCCCGTCCGTGACGGCGAGGCGTCGGCGGATTTAACGACCGTTTCCGCTTCGCCGTCACCACCGGATATCACGGCATGAGCGTGATCGCCCTCTACCGCCGCGAGCGCACTGTTAGCGAATGGATCGCCGTCGAGATCATCGAGCGCCGCGCCAATGGCGACGCGGTCTGCCGCGAGCTGAGCAAACTATGGCCCGGCGTCTGGATCGCCAGGAGCTGGCAAGTAGCGACAGGGGACGACGCATGACGGACGACGAGTATTTCGCACTTGAGGCATTGAGCGCGTCCGGCGCCAAGCTGCTGCGGAAGTCACCGCTGCACTATAGAGCCGATCAATTCAAATCCCGGCAGCCGACGCCGGCTATGGTGTTCGGCACCGTCGTTCATAGCCTTGTCCTTGAGCCCGAGCGGCCGGCCTTTGCCGTCAAGTATCTCAACTGGGCCAGCAAAGAGGGCAAGGCAGAGCGCGAGCGCCTCGAGGCAACCGGGCTGCCGATTCTTTCAGAGGCGGACGGCGACCGCGCAACCGCGATCCGCGACGCGCTTTGGTCTAATGCAGTGATCGCAGAGATGCTTGAGGCCGCTGCAAAAGAGCAAGTCATGCTTTGGGATCAGCACGGCGTGAAGTGCAAAGCCAAGGCCGATGCGATCGGAGACGGCATCGTCATCGACCTCAAGACCACGATCGACGCGGGGCCGCATGAGTTTCAGCGCAGCATTGCGACGTTCGGTTATTTCCGACAAGCCGCGCACTATTTGGACGGATACGAAGCGACCAGAGGCGAGCGCGCGAAAGACTTCATCTTTATCGCGGTTGAAAGCCAGCCACCGCACGCTTTCGCGCTCTATCGCCTCGACGCCGCAAGCATCGCCGCCGGGCGCCTGGAAATGAAGCGCGCGGCTGCACTATATCGCGAGTGTCTCGCGACCGGCGTCTGGCCGGGATACGCAAGGGATGTACAGACGCTTTTGCTTCCGCAATGGGCAATGCCAGCCGACGACTGGAGCGACGCAGCATGAGCGTCGCAACGCTTCAACGTCGCTATCGTCGCAAGAATGGCGATACGCTTGCGACGGCAATGGAAATCAAAACTTTTCCCGAGCCAATGAGCGGGTGCCACCTTTGGCACGGCGCAGTTAATGGAGACGGATATCCGCGCATTCGCTGGAATGGCAAGGTGCTGTCAGCTCACCGCGTCGCCTACGAGTTGCACTATGGAGTAGCGCCTGGCACCAAACTTGTTTGCCACAAGTGCGACAACACTTACTGCGTAAACCCGGAGCATTTGTTCTTAGGAACAATATTTGACAACAACCGCGACCGCTCAAAGAAGGGTCGTAACGCGAAGCTTTGCGGAGAACGCCACCCAGGCGCTGTGCTGACCGACGAACAAGTCATAAATATCCGCGGCGAATACAGACGTGGTGATCGTGAACATTCCACCAACGCACTGGCCCGCAAGTATGGCGTCGTTCAAGCCACGATCTGGAACATTGTTAGCGGACGACTTCGTAAATCTCCGCGCGCCATCGCCGCTTAAAGAGCTTGCGCCCGGCATCTCGCGGCGGCCGGTCGCATGAAACGCAAAACCGCGAAACGTAAAAAGGAACCGACCATGATAATAAACGATGTCAGGCTTGATTGGGTGCACCTCGAAGAGCCGCGGGCGGCGGCAGAGGGCGCGGAGCCGAAATACTCCATCACGATGATTGTGCCGAAGCAGCACAGGCAACTGCCCGAAATCAAGGCCGCGATGCAGGCGGCGATTGCCGCCAAGTGGAACGGCAAGCCGCCGAAGGGCCTCAGGTCGCCACTGCGCGACGGCGATGCCGTTGACGATACCGGCGAGCGGGTTAAGAGCGCGGAGTACACCGACTGCTATTTTATCAGTGCGGCGAACAAGAAGCCCGTCGAAGTTCTCGCGGGCAAGGATCGCAGCCGCGCCACCAGCGAGCATATGCGATCGGGCAATTTCGCTAGCGTCAAGGTGGGCTTCTACGGCTACGACACCGCCGGCAACCGCGGCGTCGGCTGCGGCCTCAATGGGGTCTGGATCACCAGGCGCGGCGAGCCGCTGGGCGCCGCAAGCGAACCCTGGGCTGAAACAGAGGCCGAGGACTTCAGCGCGGTGGTGGCAAAAGCCCAGGCCGCCGGGCAGCAGGCTGACGACGTGTTTTAAGCGCGCTGAGAATATCCCGGCGGCCAGGAAACGGTCGCCGGGGCTTTTCAGCAGACACCGATTGCTTTGAGGCCAATATGCCCGACATCAATCTGAATAGCCTATGCGTCGAGAACGTCGAAGATTTGCCCCCTCTCAGCAGTATCTCGTCGGCTATTCGGAAGCGAAATCATCGCAGGCAAGCCTCAACGGTCGGAGGCACCACCGTTGTCTTTGACGATCTTGCTGGCGAGTTGGTGAAGGAAATACATAAATGGCCTGCGGTGGTAGGTTGTGTAGCATGGCTTACAAACGAAGATATTCTGACGGCACTTGCCAGCCGCGATCACGTTTCGTTTGTGATCCAGAAGGAAGATTGGCTAAGACCCGACAGCGGACGATATACCGCACAACGTCTGAACAAACTTTATAGCGCGCTGCCCTCGTCGGAACGCTTCGCGATGGGATGCGGAGAATTAAGCTACGGCGGCGACCAAACACTTGATGCAGTGCGAGTGGCCGGCATCGCCAATACGACACGCGCACCCGCCGCGCCGCGCATGCACCACAAATTTCTGGTGTTCGGCAATATGTTGGAGCGTGACATAGAGTACGTTGGCGACTTTGGGAAATTTGACCCGCAAGTAGCGTGGACCGGGTCGTTCAACCTTACCCACAACGGGACGCAATCCCTCGAAAATGCACTAATCATTCGCGATAAAACAATCGCCAACCTGTTCCATCAAGAATGGCGAGTGGTCGTATCCCTCTCCGAGCCACTCAATTGGGAATCGGAATGGGTCGCGCCTGAGTTCCGAATCGGAAGCTAGGCGGTGCCATCGTGACGACGTTCATGGAAACGGAAAAGGCCGTAATGCCTGACGCATTCGACCGCGTTCTGAGCGATAGTATTCAAATATGCGAGGTTGCGAACATTTACGACGGCCAACCCGTCGAGTGGCGCGGATCGCTCGACAAACTTGCGCGGCGCCTCACTAAGCACACGCACCGCGACGAGCGCGACGGCCCGTGCTTTATCCCGGTATTGTTCAATTACGGCCGCAAGGGAGGTCAAGCCGAGGCCCGCGCTATGGTGACCCTCGACATCGAGTTGCTAAAGGCGCTCGGCGTAATACCGCCGCCACCTCATGCTATTGCGCGGCAACTCCACAATGAGGGGCTATTTAGCACCATCGCGACATCGTGGAGTCACACGAGCGAGTTGCCGCGATATCGCATATGCCTGTTCCTGAGTGCGGCGATACGACTTGATACAGCCGAGGCAGCGGCGCTCGACAAGTGGTTCCTGATTGCGGTCGTCAATTATCTTGGCCTACAGGATGTCTGCGACCCTATGGGCTATCGGCTCACGCAGCCATTTTACTGGCCCGCGTGCCCGCAGGCTTCCGAGTTCTACGCTGATGTGATCGCGGGCGAGCCAATGGGGGCCGATTTGGTGGCCGCGTTGATGGCCAAGGCGGGCGAGCTAAAAGCCGACCACGATGCCGCCGAAGCCGCCGAGCGCGAGGCACGCGCCCGCAAGCGGCCGATAAGCGACCGCGCATCCGTCATTGAGGCGTTCAACGCGGCGCACCCGATATCCGATCTGTTGATGCAATACGGCTACACGCGGAAAGGGCGGCACTATCGCTCGCCGCTACAAACCTCGCCCAGCTATGCCACCCGTATTTTTCCCGGCGAGCGGTCCTATTGGGTGAGCCTGTCGGGCTCAGACGCAGCCGAGGGCATCGGCAGTGAATGTAAATCGGGCGGACGGTACGGCGACGCATTCGACCTTTTTTCCTTCTTTGAGTATTCACACAACTTTGCTGCCGCCATCAAGGCTGCGGCTCGTGAACTCGGAATGAAACACGAGAAGCCGGCCGGCGAGGAATGGAGCCACGCCGAGGGCGTCGAGGATTTTAAGCGCGGTGCTGGGGAGGGAGCGGAAACCGGCACCGAGAAGCCCGTCCATCCGCTCGCGCGCTTTGTAGATCCGCTGCCAGACACGCTGCGCCAGCCCAAAATGATCCTGCCGGGGCTGATAGCGGCCGGGCTGGTCGTCATCGCCGGGCAGCATGGCGTCGGCAAGACCACGGTGCTGGCGTCCATCGTGGTCAAGGTGGCCGGTGCCACGGAACTGGGCGACCCGCTGGCGCCAAGATACGGGCGGCACGTCATCTATGTTTCGGAGGACACTGCACAGTTTCAGCGCATCATGTATGCGGTCGCCAAGGCGATCCCCGGCGCGGGCGCCATCATCCGGCAGCGCGTGCACCTGGTTGAGGCGGTGCGGATGCCGATCGACCAGGTGGTCAAGGTCGCCGCGATCTACACCGAGCGCTTTACCGAGGAGGTGGACGGCAACCGGCTGCCGCCGCTGGTGGTGCTGGATACAAGGTCGGCCATCATCGCCATCGACGACGAAAACGACAACGCGGAAACGTCGCAAATCATGGCCGCCCTCAAGCAGCGGTTCGCCGGGCTGCCGGTCTGGATCGTGGGCCATGTCGCCAAGGCGTCATTCGGCCGGGCTGACGCCAAAAACATGAGCGCCCGAGGCGCCACGGCGCTCGAGGGCGACGCGCACCAGGTCATCTTTATTGTGATCGAGGACGACGACCAACGCTTCCTGATCCGCGGGAAGACCCGTTTCGAGGCGGCCGTGGCGTCCTGCCGACTGGTCTCCCATGTGGAGCAGGAATGGGGCGTCGATGAATTCGGCGCCGCCTGCGAGATCCCCATCCGCCACGTTACCGTGGAGCCCCTGACGGCCGAGGAAGAGGGCGACCGGAAGGCCGATGCCGCGGCGGCCAAGCGCCAGGCGCGCGACGATGGCCGAGCGGCAGAAGCCAAGGAGGCCGGCCGGCAGATCATCGATTGGGTGATTCTTCAGGCCGAGGAAGGCAACCGCTACGACAAGAGCGGGGTATGCGAGCGGACCCGGCACATCAAAGGCATAGGTAACAAAACGCAGAGACTTGCCCTCGTAGACCAGCTTGTCGAGGACCAGGAGTTGGAGGTCATTAAGTGGCCTGTCGGCGAGCGACCTGGTGCGCGCTCGGTGGGATACATCCAACGGAAGGACTGGACCGCAGGCAACATGGGCGGCGCCTACAACAAGAGCGCGGAGGAGGCATAATGAGCCTGCAAAAATCCTTAGAGTTCCTAAAGTCCCTTAGAGTTCCTGAAGGGTTTAGTAGATACGGAACTCTAGGAACTTGGCGGGGGGAACTTCGTCCCCCCGCTAAAGGTTCCTGCACATTTTCCCTAAGGGGAACTCTAAGAAAAGGAACTCTAAGAACCGCTACCGGAAACGAGGCACAAAACGGCTTAAAGTTCCTTAGAGTTCCTTATTTGCACTTTCTGCAAAGATTACTTGCCGCAGGCCCGGCATGACCCGGCCTCCCGTTCGTGGTCGCACCAAGCCGGCCACCGCCGCCAGCATCACCGAGGCCGAGAGCAGGGCATGGGCCGCCGCCACCGCCGCCCTCGATCGCGTGGCGGTCGATCTCGAGCGGATCTGGGGCGTCAACCGCCTGCCCGAGCTCGTCGCCCCGGATCTCGCGGCCAAGTTCGCGACCGCCCAGGAGCAGTGCGACGAGGCGATCAGAAGCGGAGACACCGCTGCGGCCGCGGGCAAGGCCACCGCCCTGGCGCGCGGCTGGAAAGCCCTCGATGCCGCCGCCCGCGCGGCAGGCCATACGCCAAGCGATCTGGGGGCCGTGTGGTTTGCCTCGGTGCAGGGCCGCTCGTTCGCCGTTTGCCTCCACACGGCCGACGTAGGGGCCCTGGCGGCCCTGCACCGCGACCATGAGGCGGTGAGCCTTGAAGAGCTGTTGCGGCTGCTGGACGCAAACGAATTGGGGCGCTTCGTTTCCAAGGCGAATCGTGCATTTCCCGGCATTGAGCTATCCGCGATCAAATCCAGCAAACCCGCCGCCAACTGGGCGCGCGGCGACGATCTGCCGTTCTGAGGAGGGGCCCAATGGGCAAAGCGAGCCGAGACAAAGGGAAGCGCGGCGAGCGCGAGGTGGCGCAGCTCCTGCGCGACCACGGCATCCCCGCCCGCCGCGGTGTGCAGTATGCCGGCGGCAACGACAGCCCGGATGTGGTCGGCCTCGATGGCGTGCATATCGAGGTCAAGCGCAGCGAGACGCTTGCGCTCTACCCGGCCATGGAGCAGTCGCTGACCGACGCCAAGCCGGGCGACATCGCCACGGTCTGGCACCGCCGATCGGGCCGGCGCTGGGTCGTGGTGCTGCATGCCGAGGACTTCCTGGCGCTGGTGCGGGCAACACGATCGGCGGGAGGAGAAACACCATGAGCGTCCTTCACCTTTTGCCCATGACAATTGGCGAGGCCAACGATTTTGTTCGGTCCTTTCATCGGCACAACAAGCCAGTGATTTCGGCTCGATTCGCAATCGGCGCGAGCGACGGTAGCGCGATGGTCGGGTGTGCAATCGTCGGCCGTCCGGTTGCCCGAAAACTACAGGACGGCGTGACGGCCGAGGTAGTGCGCTGTTGCACTCTGGAGACGGCCCCGAAGGGCGCTCCATCGTTTCTGTACGCGGCTTGCTGGCGAGCGTGGCGGGCGATGGGTGGCTCGAAACTCATCACGTACACATTGCAGTCCGAAGGCGGCGCATCGCTGCGCGGAGCCGGATGGACGCTCATCGCTGAATTGAAGGCGGGCAACCCGCAGGCATGGTTAAGCCGGCATGGGCGCGATTTTCAACCGATTGTAGGACAAGCAAAATTCCGGTGGGAGCGCGCAGCATGAGCGCCGCCACCCTCCTCGACCAGGCCGCCTACGTGCAGCGCGAGCGGCAGGCCGCCTACGGCGACGCTGACAAGGCAATGGCCGCCATCGCTGCCCGCTGGTCGCTCACGCTGGGCCACCCCGTCACGGCGGCCGAGGTCGTGCTGTGCATGATGGACCTCAAGTTGACCCGCCTGGCGCGCGATCCAGGGCACCAGGACTCGATCCTCGATATCGCGGGCTACGCCGCCATCCTGCACGAGGTGACGAAATGAACGCTACGCCGTGACCGATCGCCCGCACCGCATTCGCGGCAGCCTGGAGCGGCATCTCGGGCGCTCCGCGACCGATGACGAGACGCTGCAAGAGTTGGCGGCCAGCGCATGGCGCCAGCGGCGCGCGGTGGTGTTTTTAGCCGCACACCTCGATGCCATGCCGGCAATGGTGCGGGCGCTGATCGAGGGCGAGGCGAGACGGATTTATGGCAGCAGGCAAACGAAATGAAAGAATTGGCAGGGCCAGGCTCGGCTAGGCACGGCCAGGCGCGGCTGGGCTGGGCTCGGCAAGGCATGGGGCCGTATGGCCACAACAACGGAGGATGAATGATGAAAACATATCAGGTCACGATAACTGGAGTGCAACCGCTGCTTCTCCACGCCGATGATATCGAGTGGGCGGACCAGATGGAAATCTGGAAGCTCGACAAGGACAACAAGAAGTCATCAAAGGCCGGTGACGACCGCACGCCAGCGCACCGTTGGATCGGCTGCCTCTATCGCAACGAGGCGGGTGAAATCGTCATCCCGTCCGAGAACATCATGCGCGCTTTGATGGAGGGCGGCGCCATGGTGACGGTCCCCGGCGGGCGAATGGGTAAGAGCTTCAAGGCGCAGTCTCAAAGCGGGATATTGCCGCGCGCAATCGGCTGGCCGCTTCTGGTCGGCGGCAAGCAAATCGACGGAAAGAAGATCGAGTCGCTGCTGCATGAAAAGGATTTCGCCGCGCACAAAGCGGCAGCCGAGGCGCTCGGCTTTTCGCTGTTCGTAAAGCGGGCGCGCATCGGGACCAGCAAGCACGTCCGCGTGCGGCCTCGCTTTGATAGCTGGTCGGCGCAAGGCGAGCTGAGTGTATCTGACGAGCAGATCACCGAGGATATTCTAAACGACATTCTGGAAATGGCCGGCATCTACAAAGGCCTCGGTGATTGGCGACCGTCATCGAAGACGCCGGGCACGTTCGGCATGTTCACGGCTAAGGTTGAGCGCGTGAAATAGTTTGGCGTGGTGCGGCGAGGCAAGGCCAGGCTCGGCTAGGCACGGCCAGGCGCGGCTGGGCTAGGCGTGGCAGGGCTGGGTTGGGCCGGGCGCGGCGTGGCGAGGCACGGCCGGGCAGGGCTAGGCCTGGCATGGCAAGGCATGGCAAGGCAAGGGGCCGTATGGCCATTCATCAACGGAGGTAAACGACATGAGCAGGCATTTTATAGGCGGCAAAAACACGCAGCCGGAAATCGATGCGTTGAGCAAAGCGTTTGAAATCAAAGCGGGATTCAGCATCAAGCACGACGATGTCGCGAACGCTGCCGGCGTTCAGATCGACAGCATCAGGTTTAAGTCAGTGACAAATCGCTGGCGTAAAATCATCGAGCGCGGAACGTCCATCCGCGTCGAAAGCCGGGACCGCGTGTTCCATTTCCTGACGGCGGACGAGGCGCACGACCGCGGCAAATCAGACATGTACCGAATCGGAAAAGCCACGGGCAAGTTGCACGTGCGTGTGACGGCCATCGACGCTCAGCGACTGACCGGCGAGCGCAAGGACGAGCATTTTATCTTGTCGCGCGAGACGGCCGCGCTGCTTGAATCCGCGCGGCGTAGCGCAAAAGCAATTCAGGCGCCCAAGCCTGTGAAAGCTAATTTGAGGATAGCGAACTAGTTTTGGGCAAGGCTCAGCGTGGCAGGGCTCGGCTCGGCGCGGCAAGGCGGGGCTTGGCGGGGCTCGGCAAGGCAAGGGGCCGTATGGCCATTCATCATCAAAGCGCGGGGTTTCGATGGCAAAAGCAAAGCGGCGCCGCATGCGAAAGCGCAAGCCGGTCAATCGCGGCGACCGGGTCGAGGCTACACCGGAGACGATCGCGAAGCTGCGGCCGGATTATCTGCAACACCTGCTCGCACGCGACGGCATCGACCATCAGGAGGTCGAGGCGCTGCTGGCGATCGAGCAGGCATGGCACACGATCGAACGCCAGTTCGGCTCTCACCGCGGCTGGAGCATGGAGCGCGGCGACGGTGGCGGTACGCACGAGATGAGCGATGCCGTCGCCCGCGTCTGGGCCGTCTGGAACTGCTGGGCAACCGAGGTGCAGAGACGAACGACAGTGCGAGGATCCGTCATCGCCAGCGCGATCGAGCAGCGCATCCCGCTCGACGGCATCAACGTCGAGCTATACCGCACCGCCGCCCGCATCTGGCATCGCTGCGTTCGCGACGCGCCGCCCGCCCGCCCGCTCCAGGGCCAGGCGATCGCCAGCAAGCCTGCTTTCTGATATTGACAACGGGCGATTGATGCTTGACAGTTGCGTCGCCACACTTGCGCCCGCCGGGAAACCGAGCGGGCTTTTCTATTGGTGCAGCATGGCCAAGCTCTCGATGCTCAAGCCGCGCGTTGCCACCATCGACACCAGCATTGCAGCGCTGCCGCCGAGGATCGCGGAGCCGTTCTATACCTCGCGGGCGTGGCTCGATCTCATGGCCGGCATCAAGCGCGAGCGTGGCGAGCGATGCCAGGACTGCGGACGTGGCCGCACGCGCATCTTCGGCGATCACATCGTTGAGCTGAAGGACGGCGGCGCGAAGCTCGACGGGCGCAATATCCGCTTGCGCTGCGGGTCGTGCCACACGCTCAAGACCAACGCCGAGCGGACGAAGCGGATGCGCGGTTAGGTGCACCGCAACCCTAGGTGCGGCCCCATGGTGCGCCGCACACACACCACCCCTAGCGAAGCAATAATGTTGCGCTGTAGGAGGGTGGGGGGACATAAAATGTCAAAACCGCCTGGGGCGCCCAAC
>Ga0209596_1003069_pt1 | contig 13357 bp, 19 predicted proteins | sample M_130807_MF_Meta_FD_187314 | JGI IMG/M metagenome (GOLD analysis project Ga0209596, IMG submission 187314) | Freshwater microbial communities from Lake Montjoie, Canada to study carbon cycling - M_130807_MF_MetaG (SPAdes) (version 2) | ecosystem: Environmental > Aquatic > Freshwater > Lake... | reverse complement strand
CAAGGTAATCGCCATACATTCGCTCGCCGTAGTCGTCTGTGCGTTCGAATGCAAACCTCGATGGGGCCTTAGCAGCATCTGGATAATATCCAAGCACCTGTGGCGCAAGGCCGAGAGCACCAAGGCCTGCCGTAATCGATGCTTCGCGCTTCAAGTCGCCCGGAGGATCAATAACTTGCGCCTGTCTGAAAGGACCACTGCTGCGGTCACTGACGCTCACCACTCCGACTTGCCTGCCATTCTCATACGTTTTCACCCCATCCGTTGGTGTAGTATGACGAAAAGGCCAGTGTGGGCCTCCCCATTTGACCACCGATGCACCTCCGAGTGTGTTTGGCTCATCATACATCTGTACATTGGCTCCCTCGTGACCGAGAAGTCTGGGATTTCCGTACGTTTGAGAAAACCAATTACTTCCGGGCCCATGATAATCCTCATCTGACCCAGTATACGTAATCGGATCTGGGACAAAGCGTTTTGGAGGATCCACGAAACGTCCGATCTCTGGATCCGAAGGTTCATCTTCACTTTTCCGTAACAAAGGATGCACGGAGTTCTCGAACCATGCTACACGGCGATTTTTGCCTTGAGACTCGGCCATGGCTCATATCCTTTCAACTGGAATTCCTTGGGATCAATGTCCACAAGCTCATCAAGCGAGTGGAACGTTGGCAACACCAACTCGGGCAATACCCTGCTTGCCCGCCCGATCTGCTCCCGCATTTGCGGGACATGAGTGAGATAGACATGCGCATCACCAAGGGACATGATCACGTCACCGGGCATCAGATCGCATAACCGTGCCACAATGGAAAGCAGCAAGGCATAGGAAGAGATATTGAACGGAAGACCAAGGAAGACATCCGCACTCCGCTGGGTCACCTTCACATGCAGCACGCTTTTCTCCGACACATGAAACTGGAAAAGCAGATGGCAGGGAGGAAGGGCCATCTCATGCAACTGCCCCACATTCCATGCGCTGACGATGTGCCTTCGGCTCTCCGGGTTCTCCCGGATGCTGCGGATCACCCGGCTGATCTGATCAACCGTGCCGCCCTCGTAATTCTCCCATGAACGCCACTGCTTGCCATAGACCGGCCCGAGATTTCCCTCATCATCCGCCCATTCATCCCAGATATCCACTCCTTGGTTCTGAAGCCACGTGACATTGGTATCCCCACGCAGGAACCACAGAAGCTCCGTAACCACGAACCTCCATGCAATCCGCTTGGTCGTGACAATCGGAAACCCATTGCGAAGCGAATACCGAAGCTCACCCGGAGAAAACAGCGAGTACGTGCCTGTACCTGTCCGGTCACCACGGAGTTCACCGAACTCCAACACCGATGTTGCCAATTTCAGATAAGTATCCATGCGAGCACTCCAATGGCAGCAATGATGAGTATCGGAGGAATGCAAGGTCCTTCGAGGTTTGAAGTGTCCACATCAACGATCCGCGAAACTACTCGCTCTTCCTTGATGCGACGCTGCTTCCTTCGCTGTCGCCTTCCATACTGCGCATCCCACCATTCGTTTGGTTCACGCAACCTGCGTAACCAAGCATCATCACGTGGGCTGTCAATCCTGTCAATCGGAATCATCATGCACTACCTTTCAAGTATACCATTTCACTTATCCAACCATCATGAGCGTTGTTGCAATGATGCTTGGCTCTTCCTCGCGCATGCGCACGGTTCCTTCAATCAGCACCATCGAGTCCGGTTTCAGGAACGATGCATATCGCGCATAGATCGATCCGAAGAACACACAGGAAAGTTTGCCGAACATGTCCTCCATGTCCACGAAGGCCATGGGCTTCCCGTTCTTCTGTACGTGCGTCTTCACCTTGGTCACCATGCCGCCAATTACCACCTGCTCATCCGCCATGTCGCCAATCGAAAGGCTGGTAGCAGTACACCGCTGATCGAACACCTCATTCGCCAACGGATTCTTGGTCAGATAGAATCCGAACGCCTCCTTCTCATAGGCCATCAAATCCTGATCGGACATCGGCACGTAATTCCGGAAATCCTCCGCCCCGAACATGGACATCTGACCCGGCTTCCGCTTCACCGATTGCGTCGTCATCGCATCAAGCAAGGCATTGCGATCACCCCACAAGTCCAGTGCCCCGGATTTCACCAAGGCCGTCGCCGCACGGATATTCATCCCTGCAAGGGACTCCTCCGCCGAGGCAAACCCGCCATTCTCGTCCCTCTTCCCAAGCAATTTATCCAGATGCGCATCACCCATGTTCTGCAAGGCAGACAATCCGTAGAGAATCTGGTCATCCCCAAGGATCGCATAGGACTTGAGCGATTCGTTGATCCGCGGAGGCAGGACCATGATGCCCAAACGCTTGCATTCCATCACCGCCTCTGCCGTCTTCTCCCTGTTCCCGGCTTCAAGCGTCAGCACTGCCGTCATGTACTCCACCGCAAAATTGGCCTTCAGGAACGCCGTGATGTAGGCCACATAGCCATAGCAATACGCATGCGCCTTGTTGAATCCGTATCCGGCAAAAGGAGCCACCGTTTCCCAAAGCGTTTCAGCAAGATCCTCCTCGTACCCACGGGCCACACTTCCCTCAAGGAATTTCTTCTTCTGCTCATTGATGACCGACGCCAGCTTCTTCCCCATTCCTTTTCGCAAGACATCGACTTCCCCCCATGTGAATCCCGCAATCGTCCTCGCCAGAAGCAACACCTGATCCTGATACGTCACCACCCCATAGGTCTCGGCAAGGAAACGGTCAATATCCGGATGATACTTCCTCACCAGACCCGGATCAGCCTTGGCCGCCGCAAACACGGGAATGTTCTCCATCGGACCCGGACGGTACAATGCCACCACCGCAGGCAAATCCTCAAGCCGTGTCGGCTTCACCAACCGCAATGCCTTGCGCATGCCCGGTGATTCCATCTGGAACACCGCAGTCGTCTCCCCTGCCGCCAGCATGTCGTACGTCCTTGCTGCCAACGGATTTGCATACTCCACCGGCAACTCGCTGTAGAGCTTCTCTCCGCTCTGCCCGTACAGATCTATTCCATGCCGGTGCTTGATCAACGCACACGCACTGCGTATGCTCGTCAGATTCGCCAAGCCAAGGAAGTCGAACTTCGACAAGCCAATCGACTCGATCACCGCAGTCCGGTTGTTGTTGTCATACTGCGTCACCGCAGTCAACAACGAGGTGTGCTTTCCCGGCGGCATCTGGATCGGCACCACCTCATCAAGCGCCGTCGCCGCAATCAGGATCCCCGCCGCATGCGTCCCGAACCCCCGCACCAACCCCTCAAGCTCCGTCGCAATCTCCCACGCCTCACCCATCACCGGGTTCGCCACTATCGCATCCCGTACCGCATCAAGCTCCCGCAACGACGCCAACGTCACGTCACCCTTGGACGGAAACCCTCGCGTCAGACGGTTCGTTTCCCCGTAATCAATTCCCAGTACTCTCGCCACGTCCTTGATTGCGGCTCTGGCCCCCAACGTCTGAAAGGTGCCGATGTGGGCAACCCGGTCTGCTCCGTACCGCTGCGTAACATACGAAATAACAGCATCGCGCCGATCATCAGCAAAATCCATGTCAACATCAGGCATGCCCTTCCGTTCCTCATGCAGGAACCTCTCGAACATGATATCGTATTTCACTGGATCTATGTCACAGATACCCAATGCATACATGCAAAGCGATCCTGCAACCGAACCCCTAGGAACTGCCATGATTCCCTGACTTCTTGCATATTGCACGTAATCCTGTACGATCAGGAAATACCGTCCGTATCCTGCCTTGCCAATGATTCCCAATTCATACTCTATTCTCTCCATCCATGCATCCGTCATGATCCCACGCTTGGACAATCCCGCAAGCACCTCCTCACGAAGCTTGCTCATCACCGTATGTCCAGCCGCAATCTCGAACTCCGGCAACATCACCTTCGAGAAATCCAGCTCCACGTTGCACATCTCCGCTATCCGCACCGTGTTGCGTAACGCATGCTCAGGGAATGCCTTCCGCATCTCCTCATAGGACTTGACATAATATTCCCCATAGGGACGGATACGGAATCTCGACGGATCATCCAATGTCGATCCAGTCTGAATCGCCAACAACACATCATGCGACTTTGCATCCTCACGCAACACATAATGACTGTCACAAGCCGCCACTACCCCCAGCCCCTTCTCCTTCGCCAAGGCAAACAACAAGGGGTTCAGTCTCTTCTGCTCATCCAACCCATGATCATGCACCTCAATGAAGAACCGATCAGCACCCACCATCGACAGATATCGATCCACCAATCGACGGCCCTCACTCCCATCCCCATGCAGGAACGATTGCGCCACCCCACCACCCATGCATCCCGACAATATCACCAGCCCATCACTGTGACGCCCAAGCGCCTCAAGATCAATCCGTGGCTTGTAATACATTCCCTTCATGTGCGCAAGCGAAGTCAACTTGAGAAGATTCTGATACCCTTCGACATTCATCGCCAACAAGGTCAGATGCGTCTGGTGCCTGTCCAGCACCGGATCCTTCCGATCCAACGGCCCAGCCGCCACATACGCCTCCACCCCAAGGATCGGCTTTACCCCCGCCTCACGCGCACTCCGGTAGAACTCTATCGTTCCGTACATCCCCCCATGATCCGTCAACGCCACCGCTGGCTGCCCCAACTCCACAACCCGCCCCACCAACTCCCCGATCCGTGACCTCCCATCAAGGATCGAGTACTCACTGTGATTGTGCAGCTGAACAACCTGTCCACTCATCGGTGCTTCCCTTTTCCCCCAGTATAACAGGAGTGTTGATCCTGCACTGTCGCCTTTTATTTTTTATTTTTTCGTGCGCCCATCCGGTATGTGACGGGTATCCCGGTATCATGTATACTCCGTAACGGGAACTGGACGCTTCTCCCCTTTACCCTCTTCCCGGATAGTACCGTATTCCCCGTCAGGTATCCTTCAGGGGTTACTATCCGGGAATTTTTTTTGAAAATTTTTTTTGCAAATTTTTTCCGGAAAACGGGAAGGAATGTGTGGGGAGATGAGGTGTCGGGGAAAAGGATATGTGATGGGGGCTTATCCTATATACTGGGCCAGCTGGCCGCTGGCCCCTAGACGGTAGTCCTTAGGGTGTCCCGCTTGGCGGGCTTGCCTCACACCACCACGACGCTCAAGCGTTGCTCTGAGACCCCCCGGGCTTGCTTGTTGACCCCCTCTGGGCCTGCCGACTTGCCTGCCGTTCACCAAGTCCGACTTGCCTGCCGTTCACCAAGGCCGACTTTCCTGCCGTTCACCAAGGCCGACTTTCCTGTCGTTCACCAAGGCCGACTTTCCTGCCGTTCACCAAGGCCGCTTGCCTGTCGTTCACCAAGAAGGACTTATCCCCTCTCCACCATGGGGATGATCACTCACTCTTCAACACAAGGCGTCACTTCACTTTCCCTCCTTGCTACCTTCACTCCTTGTTGCTGCCTCTCTACTGCTGATGGATGCTACTCGCTGCGCTCGTAGCCCCATCTTATTGGAGGACTCCGTCCTCCAAACCACCTGCAACGGGGCTTCGCCCCCTGACCCCCTACTCGCGTTCCTCAAGATCAATGCACTGTGGCCATAGCGCCATCTCGTTCCTGATCGATCATCACTCCCCAGTCTCTTGATGCCCGTTACCACCTTGGGGGCATCGCGGACACGTGTCAACATGATGCGTTTTCCCCGTCTTGCTGGATCACCGCTTCGCGGGGACGCACATGCTCCCGCATGTGCCTTGTTGGGGTGTGGAGGTGACACATGTCACATGAAAAACTGAAGCAGTTCAGGGAAGCCAAGGCAACTTTGCGGGCCATCTTGAATGCCCAGCAGGACTCGGCAAGCCGGGACAACGCGATTTCCGTCAGGGCGCGGGTTGACGCCCGCGTCAACGTCGAAAAGACGCGCGACGCACTTATTCTCGCACTCGCCCATGAGGGCGGGGACTGGTCTCTCGATCTCATTCAGTAACCGCACCGTCACCCGGCGTTCCTCGAAAGAGGGGCGTCGGGTGACTCTTTTTTCGTTTACCCTAATCCCGATGGATGCTACTCGCTGCGCTCGTAGCCCCATCTTATTGGAGGACTCCGTCCTCCAAACCACCTGCAGCGGGGCTTCGCCCCCTGACCCCCTACTCGCGTTCTTCAAGATCAACGCACTGAAGCCATATCACCATCTCGTTCCTGATCGATCATCGTTACGTCACAATCACGGAGCGAGCACGCACTTCCCCCACACCATCGCAACCGCCCCAGTCTCTTAATCCCCGTTACCACCTTGGGGGGCATCGCGGACACGTGTCAACATGATGCGTTTTCCCCGTCTTGCTGGATCAGCGCTTCGCGGGGACGCACATGCTCCCGCATGTGCCTTGTTGGGGTGTGGAGGTGACAACATGTCACGAAATGATCGTTTGCTCTGGGAAGAGCAAGTAGGGACGGCCGCGGACGCCGTCCGAAAGGCTAATTTCACGAACGACCCCGAGAGGCTCGCGGCACGGGCCGCTCGGGATGAGGCGATTGCGGGAATGGAGGCGGCACGGGCCGCTCGGGCCGCCGTTGTGGCACGGCACGCCCTAGAATTGGCAGTAGCCGACTCTAGGTTCGGATTGGCGATGGCCATCGTCAAAGAACTTTCTGCGAAATTTGAAAACGCGCAGAAAGCCTCGCTTGCGAAGCACTACGTCTGACGTTTTCACACCCGGCGTTCCTCGAAAGAGGGGCGTCGGGTGACTCTTTTTTCCGTTTGCCCTAATCCCACGATGGATGCTACTCGCTGCGCTCGTAGCCCCATCTTATTGGAGGACTCCGTCCTCCAAACCACCTGCAACGGGGCTTCGCCCCCTGACCCCCTCTGTGCGTTCTTCAAGATCAATGTGATGAAGCCATAGCACCATCTCGTTCCTGATCGATCAATGCTACGTCACAATCACGGAGCGAGCACGCACTTCCCCCACACCATCGCAACCGCCCCAGTCTCTTAATCCCCGTTACCACCGTGGGGGATCCCCGTTACCACCATGGGTACTGGTGCGTTCCTGTCATGGTTTCTCTTTCTTCTCTTTCTTTTCCTAGCATTTCTTCTTTTTTCGCGCGTTTTTGTCGAATCTGTAGGTGCGTTTCCTGATCATCACATCGTTTTCCCCGATCCTTTGAATCACCGCTTCGCGGGGATGCACATGCTCCCGCATGTGCCTTGTTGGGGTGTGGAGGTGAGTCACATGGGTAGTGAGGCTCTTTTTTCCCTACACCGTCAACTCCGTCGGCGGGAAGCCGAACGGGCGGCCGCCAACCGCCTGCGTTGCGAACAGACCCGGGGCACGGCAATGCCCCCTGCACCACCACAGGATTGGTGGTATCTTCGGGCTCCAATGAGCCGCAGCAATGCGGTGGCAGCCCGCCCCAACCGCGGGGGGTAAACGCGCGGGGGTTTCCGGTCAACCCAAAAAACCGGCACACACTTACACGGAGGCTACAATGTTGCTGAAGATCACCCTCAATCCCTCACTCGCACTTGCCGAAACACTGTATGTGAAAACGGGGCTTGCCCCGAAGGCCACCAACTACTACGTCAACGTGGAGTTCGAAGTTCCCAACCTGACGGCCTCGGAGAGGTCATTCATCTTTCAGCAGTTCATCGAAGAGGGGAACCTGCGCGAGTATGTGCAGGTGTTCGGCGTAGCGGATATCAACTTCGGGCACATGCCCACCACCCATGAGCAGGCACTTCGGTGCTGGCTCGACTATTCAGGGTGTTATTACACGGCAGATCTTATCGAAGTCGAAGTCGAATAGTTTCCATCCCATCAACACCCCGGGGAATCCCCTTCACCTCCCCGGGGTGCTGAGCGCTCCTGTTTTTTTCTCTCTCTCTTCTTCTGTTTCCTGAATCACCGCTTCGCGGGGATGCACATGCTCCCGCATGTGCCTTGTTGGGGATTGGAGGTGAAAGCCTCCCTAAAACCGGGCGAACAAGCCCACAGTGTCACGAAAGGACACGAGCATGGCCAGCACGGCCCTCACGGCAGCATTCGAGCCAGAAGCGGACAACGGCAACAGCGGCGAAACCAAGGCAGCGTCGTGGACACGAACCAAGGGGTTCACGTACATGACACTTCCCGTGTATTTCTCTCCCGAGGGGGAGATTGGCAGGGACATCTTGCCGATCATGAGCAAGCACGTGAAGCAGTTGTATCTCGAATACCGAGACGCCGAGAACGCAGCCTCCGGGGCTCTGAAGAGGGCCACCGCACCGGAAGAGAGAGCGTTCTACCGGGGACAACTCGCTATCCTTGCAAAAATCCGCGAGAACTTCCAAGTGGTTCAGCGTTCTTCAAAGGGGTTGATCAACTGGAGACTGGCTCCCGAGAACAGCGAGAAAGTCGAACAGACTGATCGCAATCTCGAACAGGCGATCCTGAACAATCAGGAAGAAGTCGCCTGACCCACAGCCCGGAGTCTCCTTGAAAGAGGGGGCTCCGGGCGGCCCTAGGGCCATTGACGCAGCAGAAGGCCGCTAGAGGACAAAATCGTGACTGATGATCTTCCCAAATCCGCGAGGTATGGGATATAAGATCAACAGTTGATCTTGTTCTGACGAAACTGCTTTCGCGATGTCCTGCAAACTCCCTGACTCCGCGAGGATCAGGATCAAGAGTTGCAGGGCTAGCGATAATCAAACATGCGGCGCAACAAACAAGAAAGAAAACCAATGATTGACTGGAATACGCGCGTAGTTCTGTCGTACCGAGCCGAGGCGTGGAGGGACGTTTGGCACGTCTCCTTCAAAATCAGCGACGGGGTCGACTTGACTTCCGCCAAAAATGCCATCGAGGCGGAAGTCGAAGCAATGGCATCCGGCCACCGTGGCAACCACGCATCAGGATTCCGCGTTGGACAGCGTCCGAAGTTTGTGAGCATCGACCCGTCTAACCGCACAGTGCTGATTGAAGAATCAGCGATGCTAAGCGACTAAACACACCTAACCCGGTACCCCTGACAAGGTTTTCGGTCAACCCTAAAAACCGACACAACATAAGGACGAATAAAATGGCGATGGACATCTCCAACGACGCGGCACACATACTTCTCACCAGTTTATTTGTAAAGGTTGCACCAGACATGGTGGAGCCTGACAGGCAGTTCGTGGCTGCATTTCCCAACTGGGAGACGCAGTACACGTGGGAGAGTTGCCCAAACTCCTGCGATACCCCGAATAATCTCATGAACTTCGAGATGTTCTGGGGAATAGTCCGCAGCGAGGAAGGCGAAGACCTGTACAATCTCTTCGAATACGAACTGGGATCGTACATCGACTTCGTCCACGAGGAAATGCACCAGAATCTCAAGAGAAATCCATTCGAATCATTTGAAAAGGGGCTCATTGACTTCAGTGGGCCTTTTGCTCGAATCGATGTCGAATACCTCGCAAGGCTGGCTGTAAAGGTATATGAGGAATACCTAGCCACCAAGTAAACGCACGGAGTTGGAAGATCTCCCCAAAACTTCCACACACACCGAAAAAGGAATAAAAAAAAGACATGATCATCACGGTGAAAATGCGGTTCGCCGATTCGGTGGAAGCCGAAGAAGCCTCCGGGAGGACGGGACAACCGATCCCAAAATCCTTGGACATTCAGGTTCCCAACTACCTGATAAACGTCCCGCTGCTTGAAGGCTGGGCACAGGATGTAGCCTACGATGAGTTGTCGGAACTTGTCTCGGACGAGTTGACGAAACTAGGCATGGGAGGCCTAGAGTTCGAACTGGTAGACTGAACTCGGAGTTGGAAGATCTCCCCAAAACTTCCTGAGACCATCTGCAGCCACACCACCTGTGCCCCGGTAAACCGGTACGTGCAGCGTGTGGTGGGTGACAGCCAGAGCGCAGTAGCAACGAGGGCACCGGCAGGAAATACCTGTCCGGGGGTGGTGCAAGACCCCGCGCGTTGCTGGCGTCGGCAGATGGTCTCTTGACAGCCCTGCGTGCATCTGTGCGCAGCCACTAGCCATGGCGGAGTAGAATCTTCCAGTGTTGGCAACTGCCAAAGCGAGGAAGGTCGGAGGATCTCCGGGCTTGAAAACCTCCACAAGGCCCAAATCGCTTGGCTAGCGACGGAGTTAGTCGTCTTGTTCGCAAGAAGGCGCGGGAGTCTCCGGGGCTAAAACTCCCACCCAATACAGCCTGAAAGGATGATAAGAACCAGTCGCCTGCGCCCGAAAGGGTGATGGGCGAACACAAGCGCAAAGGAACACACATAATGAAAATCATCGCGCCAATCTATCTCCCGGATGACATCAAGACGTGCCACGCAGTCATCCGCGGGCTTCACAAGGACTTGGATGGAGATATCCTTAGCAAGGAACAACTCCGCCGAGAAATGGACGCCGCTGCGTCACAGGCCCGACTGCGAGAAATCGAACTGCAAGAGCAAATCGAATACTGGAAGAGCAAAACCGAAAGGAAAACAACTCCCATCAAGTCGGTCTACAAGGACTAACATCAGAACCCAGCGGAGAACCCCCTACTCCGCTGGGTTGCTTCCTCCCAAAGGAAAAAAAATGAGCGGATTTGGCACGCACACCGAGCACATGCGCATCGAAGATGAAGACATGAGGATTGTTGCAGAACTTGTTCGTGACTACGACGAAACGAACAAGGCGTATGGAAACCTCCGACGCGGATTCTCCACGCCAGACGAAATCAAGTATCTTGTCGAAAAGCCTGATTGGGACGACAAGGAAATCCGCGGATATTTGGTAGCCGTGCCACCCGGAGCACCGATCAGCAAATGGGAAACGCCACTACCCTCCGGTGGCGAGTACCCGAGTTTCGGGTACCAGATCTTGTACGGATGGTTGAACCATGGAAACCTTCAGGGCAAGATGATCGAAATCTACCAGAAATCCAAGTTCTACAACCCAAACAACAAGCATATGATCGTAACTTGGGTAGAGTTGAATCAGTTCGATCTAGAAGAAATCGCAAACGAAGTTGCGATGGATTTGCAGAAGGAAAACGAATCGCATTTCTGGCACAAGTCGTATCGGATGGTCAATGAAGATCTCTCGGCCATGGAACTGGCCAAGCAAGCGGTAGGGGAAGGCTACCGAATCTTCTACACCTGCGACACACAGATGTGATCGCAACTGCCCGGCATCTTCCCCATCGGGAGGGTGTCGGGTTTTTTCATTTCGGCCAGATCCGGAGATGGATCACGCTCCTGCCGTCGCGTGTTCTGATTTGAACCCCCACCGAGCCACCCCGTGCATGCCTGCATCCTTGGTGCTACGTCAATATCGCGAAGCACGCTCCCGTTCATTTCGTGCGCTGTGGGTTCTGCATGGGTATGCCAAGATCGCTAACCGGAGTTGTTCATTCTGCGCTACGTGTCCAAGGGGCAAGTGATTGCTTCGCATGATACCATTGGCTGCCGCCAATGGTATGTGTGTCTTGGATCCCTCTTGACTGTTTCATGAGGGGTGGTACTTGGAGGTACCTGTGAACCCACGATTCGGCGGACGCGCCACAGCAGCAGCACCCGCAGCACCCACAGACCGGAAAGAGATTCCGGTCGGGTACCATCACCTGACGTTCCTGAGCGAGTTGCGACTCAAGTCTTATGAGTCCGACCTGCCAATCATCGGTGGAGAGTTCAGGAAGTTCTCCGCAGCAGTACGCAAGCGAGTTGTCGACCTTGAGACCGCAATCGCTACGTCGAAGGCAATCCTGACCTCAGGGAAATACCCAGAAGTGCTCCACGAAGGCAAACTGATTCAGACCGATGAGTCGATGTGGCAGAACGCCATCGACGCTGACACCGCAGATATCCAAGTGTGGGCTGAAATCCAGCAGATGGTCAACGAACTGCGCGACAATAACCAGCGCCTAATCATCTGGCGCATCAACAACCCGGAGGCGGCTGCCGCCAACGAAAACAAGTACCGCGCGACAAAGGAGGCAAACGCAGCGGTAGCCGAGTAACCCGCACGGAGTTGGCAGATCTCCTAAAAACTGCCACACACCGTCAAGGAAAACAAAATGTACATTTGCAACCGCACCCCACACGTCATTCGGATTTACTCTGCTGCCGACTGCATACCCGACGAAAGCAAAAGGGGATCGTACACATCGACAGCAGAGTTTACGGTCATCCCGGCCGGAGAAATCTCAGCCAAGGTCGAGTACGGAAACCCAAACAACAAAGACGTGGTTTGCAACGGAATCATCACGGAAGATGGAACAATCTCTGGGCTAAATACAAACATGACCATAACGTCGATGGCAGAAAGCGAAGTCTTCTTCAGTCCCCGAGATTGGGGGCAGCCCTACACCTATTACATAGTTTCAAATCCTTTCTATCAGGCAGCAAAAGAGGTAAATCACGCACACCTCTCGCGAATGGTGACCGTTGGGCCAGCGGTAAACATCAGCGACCCAAATACGCGTGGGTGCGCAGGCATTCGGCAAGACTGATCCATACCCGGCATCTTCCCCATGGGGAGGGTGTCGGGTTTTTTCATTTCGGCCAGATCCGGAGATGGATCACGCTCCTGCCGTCGCGTGTTTTGATTGGAACCCCCACCGCTCCCCGCCGTGCGTTCCTGTATACTCGGTGCTACGTCAAGATCGCGGAGCACCCGCCCGTCCATCCGGTGCGCTTCGAGTTCTGCCCGTAGACAAAGTTGAACACGCTCCAAAGTCGCGTGGTTGCAATCAGATCAGCACGCTAAACCCTGATTGGCGCAGTCGGGAAATGTCTGTTCGCAACAACACGCCACTTCATGGAATCCCCTGTTTGCAGCAACACGCCACTTCATGAACATCCCATTCGCAAGCACACGCCACTCCATGGAAACAACAGACATTGCCTTTCCTTCTGTTCATCCTGCGCTACGTGTCCGGGGGGCAAGTGATTGCTTCGCATGATACCACTGGCTGCCGCCAGTGGTATCGGGTTTCTGTGCCTTCCTTCTTTTTTTTTCGGTAAACATGGAGAATTACACGAAAAGAAAACAGCAGGAAAACAACAGGGAGATAATAAAATAAAAGACAAAATAACTCTCGCAGGTTTTCTCGCACTGTACGTGGCAATAGTGCTAGCAATGGCGTTTGCAATACCAGTGCTAGGAACAATGGCGGCACACTAAAAGGAAAACATGAGGAAAACAATGAGGAAAAAGAACATTTCTCCGCTAACTGGACGGGAAACCCAAATCCTGTATCAATTGGTAGATGGAGATACGCGCAGGGAAATTGCACTGCAATGGGGTGTAAGTGTCAACACAATCCAGAATCATATCCGGATGACACACGCAAGG
>Ga0209596_1003068_pt1 | contig 13358 bp, 13 predicted proteins | sample M_130807_MF_Meta_FD_187314 | JGI IMG/M metagenome (GOLD analysis project Ga0209596, IMG submission 187314) | Freshwater microbial communities from Lake Montjoie, Canada to study carbon cycling - M_130807_MF_MetaG (SPAdes) (version 2) | ecosystem: Environmental > Aquatic > Freshwater > Lake... | reverse complement strand
TGGGGGCGCCATGTTCATCAGGAGTTAATTCAAGGGCGCGGCCCTTGCTCTCATCGCGGCGGATGAAGCCTTTGGATTCAAGGATCTCAAGCTGGTATTTGACCGAGGCGGTGCTAGTCAGGCCGACCGCAGCGCCGATCTCGCGCATGGACGGGGCATATCCATGCTCATTCATAGAGGTCTGGATGACGGAGAGGATCTCGGACTGGCGTGGGCTCAGGCCTGCCGTGGATGGGGTATGTGTGCTCATAGGTAGATGGTGACAGATAAAGCTCAAAAATTCAAACACCTGTTCGAAAAATACTTGCTTTTTGTCAGTGGTGTGGTGTTTAATTGGGTTATTCGAACAGGTGTTCGGGTACCTTCCCCAAGGTTATTCGCAGTACAGGTACAAGGAGAACGACATGAGCGCAGTTACATTTAATTCAGTAGCCTCTCAAAGCAGTGTAAATCAAGGGTTTTTAGCCAATCCGTCCGGTGCCCTAACGCGCCGTGGCCGCCTTGCGCGCACTGTGGTCGTACTCTCGCTTAGCGTTGTCTTGGCAGCTGGCTTTGCCGCCCGATCAGGGGCAGGGGATCAGGTTGTTGCCGCCACTTCTTATGCAACCGTTGTTGTTCCAGCAGGGGCGACTTTGTGGTCTGTTGCCAGTGCCTATAGTGATGGGGATATCCAGGGGATGGTTGAGGCGATCCGCGAGGCTAACAATCTGCCCGGCTATGACGTTGCCGCTGGCGCTCGCCTTAAAGTCCCCACCTCGTAACCGTTGGAGTTAGTTGAGCCTTAATGGTAGCCTTTACTTATGGCGCCTAAGGTAAAGGCTAATAAAAGCGCGAAGCGGCCTGCTCTAAAACCTAAATTACCCGCACAACGTGCCGGTCGAACATCCACATCCCGCCTTAGCTCTAAGAATCAATTGACAGTACCCGTAGATATTCTACGAAGAGTGGGTCTAGAGGCAGGGGATGAAGTGGAATTCGTAGTGAATGGCGCTGGTTTTATCCAGATACAGGTGATGGGAGATACGAATCCAGTTTTAAATTTAGTGGGAGCATTTCCAGGAGTCTTTGATGAGTTTGATCAAGAGAGAGAGCGAGCAGCATGGGATTAGTTCTGCTCGATTCATCGGTGCTGATCGGCTTAATCAACCCAGACGACAAACACCATGTGCGCATTATGGAGAAATTTGAAGCCTCTACTTTGTATGCAATTTCAACGCTCACATTGACCGAGGTTTTGCCACATGCCATTGCTAAAGGCGTTGCCGAGGCGGCACGGGCCAGCTTTGAAGCCAATCTGCATCAGATACTCGATGTCAGCCAAGAGATTGCAGTGGCAGCGGCTCATGTGAGAGCTAGAACAGGCCTTCGGACTCCAGATGCGATTATCAGCGCTACTGCCACGGCTGTGGGGGCAAAACTCTGGACGTGTGATGCCGCCCTGGCAAAGGCTCACAAAGGCGCCCGCCTCATCGCCTAAGCCATGCGGGCGCTTGCTGCGACACGCCGTTCATCCAATGTTTGCCTACTGAACAGGCAAACCCTCCTGTCATGCTTTATAGTTCCTACTAGATATAGGGGTCGGAACGAATAAAACTTCCATAAGTAGTGTTTTTACGGTAGTTTAGGAAATCCCCCTTTAACGCTAAAAAGGGAAAAAGCAAGCAGGATGAAGGGAGACACGCCGAGATGATTTGCCCGTTTTGCAGACACGATGACTCCAGAGTCGTTGACTCTCGCCCTGCCGAAGATGGCACTCAGATTCGCCGTCGTCGCGAATGCCCACAGTGTGGCCAGCGCTTTTCTACCCAAGAGGTAGCGGTCCTGAGCATCATTAAAAGATCGGGTGCAACTGAGCCATTTAGTCGCGAGAAGGTCTTGGTCGGTGTTCGCAAAGCCTGCCAGGGACGGCCAGTAAATGAAGATGATTTGGTTTTACTAGCCCAGCGCGTTGAGGAGGCTCTTCGCGGTACTGGTCAAGCCGAGATCGAGGCCCAAGAGGTGGGTATGGCCATCCTGGCCCCGCTTCGCGAACTCGATGAGGTCGCTTACTTACGTTATGCCTCGGTGTACCGTAACTTTGCCTCCCTTGAAGATTTCGAAGGCGAGATCGCACTATTGCGCGCTCTACCTTCGAACGTACAATCTGCAGATAAGCCCCGTGCAGATGCAAGCAAAGAAAAAATCTCTACCAGCAGTTCACTAACGAACAAATAACTAATACCAACTAAAGAAATACGGGGATACACATATGTCAGAGACGGTTATCAACCGACCAGCCAAGATCAAGGCCCACAACACAGTCAAGGGTAAGGGCTTAACGATCGATCGCATCTACACAACAGCTGGCGTACATCCATATGACGAGGTCAAATGGGAGCGCCGCGACGTTGTGCAGAGCAACTGGAAAACAGGGGAGACCGTGTTCGAACAACGTGGTGTCGAGTTTGCAGATTTTTGGTCGGTTAATGCTTCGATGATTGTTACGACTAAGTATTTCCGCGGCGCAGTAGGTGCCGAAAATCGCGAATGGTCACTCAAGCAGGTTATCGATCGCGTCGTGCTTACATATACAAAGGCCGGAAAAGAGCATGGCTACTTTGCAACTGATTCAGATGCTGAAATCTTCGAGCACGAACTCACACATATGTTGCTTCATCAAATATTTGCATACAACTCACCAGTCTGGTTTAACGTTGGCACAGCATCGCCTCAGCAAGTAAGTGCCTGTTTTATTCTCTCAGTCGATGACACCATGGAGAGCATTCTTAACTGGTATCGCGAAGAGGGAATGATTTTCAAAGGCGGATCAGGTGCTGGACTTAACTTATCTCGCATCCGCTCTTCCAAAGAGCTCCTAAAATCAGGCGGAACCGCATCTGGGCCGGTCTCATTCATGCGTGGAGCCGATGCCTCTGCTGGAACAATTAAATCTGGAGGGGCTACACGACGAGCTGCCAAGATGGTTGTTCTAGATGTGGCTCACCCAGATATCGAAGAGTTTATTGAGACTAAGGTCAATGAAGAGAACAAGATTCGCGCACTACGCGATGCCGGCTTTGATATGGATCTTGGCGGCAAGGACATCATCTCTGTTCAGTATCAGAACGCTAACAACTCAGTTCGAGTATCGGATGAGTTCATGCGCGCAGTTGAGAAGGGCGAGCAGTTTGGTCTGACCGCCCGCGCAACTGGTGAGGTCATTGAGAGCGTCGATGCACGTACATTATTTACAAAGATGGCACAGGCTGCTTGGGCATGCGCCGATCCTGGAATTCAATATGACGACACCATCAATGATTGGCACACCAATCCAGAGACAGGGCGCATCAATGCATCTAACCCTTGCTCTGAGTACATGTCACTCGATAACTCATCATGTAACTTGGCCTCTCTTAACTTAATGAAGTTTCTTAAGGCCGATGGATCATTTGATGCAAAGACCTTTGGTAAGGCCTGCGAACTCATCATCACATCGATGGATATCTCCATCTGTTTTGCAGACTTTCCAACCGAGGCTATCGGGGATACCACTAAGGCCTATCGCCAGCTCGGAATCGGATATGCAAACCTAGGTGCGCTCTTGATGGCATCGGGTCTTGCCTATGATTCAGAGGGCGGACGTGCATTAGCAGGTGCCATTACATCCTTGCTCAGTGGAATTACATACAAGCGCTCAGCAGAGCTCGCAGGCATCGTCGGGCCATATGCAGGCTTTGCACAAAACGCTAAGCCTCACGCCCGCGTGATGCGCAAGCATGCAGCGGCTTCAAGTTCGGCCAAATCTGAGACAACCCTTGATCGCGATGTGTGGAGTGAGGCCAATAAGGCCTGGGATGCATGTCTATCAACGGGAGATAAGAATGGATGGCGCAACGCCCAGATCTCAGTTCTAGCACCAACTGGCACAATCGGTTTGATGATGGACTGCGATACAACTGGTATCGAGCCTGACTTCTCCCTCGTTAAGTTTAAGAAGCTCGTTGGCGGCGGATCTATGCAGATCGTTAACCAGACAGTTCCTGCCGCCCTTCGCAAGTTGGGTTATGCCGAGGAGACAATCGAGGCGATCGTCGAATTCATCGCAGCACATGGTCACGTTATCGATGCTCCAGGACTCAAGCTCGAGCACTACGACATCTTTGACTGTGCCCTCGGTGCCAGGTCGATTGCAGCTATGGGCCACGTGCGCATGATGGCTGCATGCCAGCCCTTCTTATCAGGTGCTATCTCAAAGACGGTCAACCTTCCAGAGGATGCAACCGTTGAAGAGGTTGAAGATGTCTACTTCCAAGCATGGAAGATGGGCGTCAAGGCACTGGCCGTCTATCGCGATAACTGCAAAGTTGGCCAGCCATTATCTGATGGCAAGGCAAAGAAGAAAGAGATTGCAATCGAGAGCGCCCATCCTGCAACACCTGTGCGCAAGCGTCTTCCAAAGTCACGCCCATCAACGACTACATCGTTTTCTGTTGGCGGGGCAGAGGGTTACATGACATCGGGTGCATATGCCGATGGCGCACTGGGCGAGGTATTCCTCAAGCTTGGCAAGCAGGGATCAACATTGGCCGGCGTCATGGATGCATTCTCAATCGCAGTATCAATTGGATTGCAGTACGGAGTCCCACTAGAGACCTTCGTAGAAAAATTCACGAACCTGCGCTTTGAGCCAGCGGGCATGACAGATGATGCAGATATCCGCATGGCACAGTCCATGATGGATTACATCTTCCGTCGCTTAGCACTCGATTACCTGCCATTTGAATCACGCAGTGCAATGGCCCTCTACACATCATCAGAGCGCGCCCGTGCACTAGAGACTGGTGAGTACACCGAAGATAGTGTTGAAGATTATGAAAACCTAGAAGTAACTGCGCCAATTGCACCAGTCGTTGTTGCACCTAAGCCAGTATCGATCACAATCGATAGCAAGCAAGAGTTCGGTTCATCAACTGAGTTAATGGAGGCGCTCTCTGGTGTTAAAGCAGATGCACCTTTGTGTATGACCTGCGGTGTGAAGATGCGCATGTCAGGTGCTTGCTATGTATGCGAAGGCTGTGGCAACACATCTGGTTGCAGCTAATCAGTAGTTAATAGGCTTTAACCAGCCCCGTTAAAAAGCCCCACCGTTGATTCGGTGGGGCTTTTTACATGTATCCCCCATGCCTTATTAAGGGCTAGACTGAGCATGTTGTTTCCGGGGTCGATGTAATTTCGAACCGGCGGTTATAGTCCGCGACCCGATGCCAGCCAGGTATCGGTTGACTCAGTGAAACTCTGAGACCGACGGTTAAAGTCCGGATGAGAGGAAACCAACAAAAGTAGGGTCATTCCTGCTTTTCTTTTGTGCACCCTCTTGCGTGCAGCCCCGGATACTCGATTACTGAGTGGGGGAGCTATGGATAACACAGTTGCTATGCAACGTGCCATTGCCCTTGCCGAAAGAGGCTTAGGAAAAACCGCCCCCAATCCAATTGTTGGCGCCCTCATCATTGATTCAACGGGGGCTGTAGTTGGCGAAGGCTTTCATGATCGGTGCAAAAATAGCGATCACGCAGAAGTAGTTGCCCTTAAAGCTGCAGGAGATAAAGCACGTGGTGCAACAATTGTTCTCACACTAGAGCCCTGTAATCACACTGGTACCACAGGCCCTTGCACCCAAGTAATTATTGATGCAGGTATTTCAACTGTTGTTTTCGCCGTTGCTGATCCCAATTCAAAGGCCGTAGGTGGCGCCGCTGCTTTGCGGGCGGCAGGCATCACCGTTATTGCAGGAGTCCTTGAAGATGAGGCGGCCTATTCAAACCGTGCCTGGCTGATGAAGATCAAAAAAGGGCGACCATATTTTACCTGGAAGGTTGCGACAACTTTGGATGCAAAGGTCGCGGCAAGTGATGGCACATCCAAATGGATTACCAATGAAAGATCACGGGCCGATGTGCAGATTCTGCGACGTCAGGCAGATGCGATTCTTGTTGGTACTAATACCGTTATTGCTGATAATCCACATTTAATTCCTCGTGGAGATTTTGATGGCTATGCGGGTAATCCAATCCGCGTAATTTGTGGGGAGCAAGAGCTACCAAAAGATTCAAAGATCTTTGATTCTGCGGCACAAACAGTTATCGTCAAATCAAAGGATCTAGATCTATTGGTTGAAAAGCTCAATGATTTAGGCATCAATCACGTCTTTGTTGAAGCTGGGCCAACATTGGCAAGTGCCATGGTTGATCACTGTTTAATGGATGAGCTAGTGATGTATCAAGCGCCATCGTTGCTGGGCTCAGGCAAGGGGTTTTTTAGCTTCGATCACCCCTCAACGATTAGCAATCAAATGCGCTTAGATCACATCAGTACCGAAGTTCTAGATGGCGATATTAAATCGATCTATCGCATAAGGAATGGTGAGTGATGTTTACAGGATTAATCGCTGAGCTAGGTTCAATTACCGCTATTGAAAAAAGCGAGACATCGGCCGTATTTACTATTAACGCACCTGGACTGATTGCAGAGATTGCAGTTGGTGATTCTGTTGCAGTTAACGGTGTCTGTTTAACCGCTACCTCCATATCTGGCACAACCTTTACAGCTGACATAATGGTTCAAACTCTCTCACTCACATCTTTGTCTCAAATCATCGTTGGCAGTCCAGTTAACCTTGAACTAGCTGCTCAGTTAAATGCCCGCATGGGTGGTCACATGGTGCAGGGACATGTTGATGGCGTAGCAACTGTTGTTGCCCTCACACCGGGGGATAAGTGGGCGAAGTTTGATATCGCCGTGCCCGAGCACTTGAGTAAGTACATCGTTAACCAGGGTTCGATTTGCCTAGATGGTATCTCTTTGACGGTCGGTGAAATAAATGATGCGAACAATGTTCTAACTGTGTGGCTGATCCCTGAAACCCTTGAAAACACTAATCTCTCAACATTGCTGCCCAGTGACTTAATCAATGTCGAGGTAGATGTCCTGGCCAAATATGTAGAACGTTTATTGGACAAGGGGGACAAGCCATGAGCAATTTTCAATCAGAGTTTGAGTTTGCCTGGGCTGAACTACCTTTGCAAACTGGTAACTGGAAAATCGCAACATTTCCAGGGCTACGACAGCGCGAACACGCAGTTATCGCATATGGGGATGCAGGAAATCAGCCAATGGTGCGTATTCATAGCGAGTGCTTTACAGGCGACATTCTTCATTCTCTGCGCTGTGATTGTGGCGAACAGTTAGAGCAGTCGATTAATCTGATTCAAGATCATGGCTATGGCTACATCATTTATCTACGTGATCACGAAGGTCGCGGTATTGGGCTCACAGAAAAAATCAAGGCCTACCAACTACAAGATCAGGGCATGGATACAATCGATGCTAACCTGCATCTGGGCCACGAAATCGATGCACGTGAATGGTCTGATGCAATTGCGATTGTGCAAGCACTACAGATTTCTCATGTGCAGTTGCTAACCAATAATCCTAATAAGGTTGCAGCACTTAGAAACTCTGGTATCACTGTCACACAAAGACAGCTAGTAATTGTTAGCAATAAATTTAATGAAAAGTATCTAACAACCAAGGAAGAAAAACTTGGCCACACACGAGGAGGCAAATAAATGGCAGGTCAAGTCCCACAGATAGAGATAAAAAAACTGCCGCAAGCAAAGGTTATGATCATCTCCTCGTCGTGGCACCTAGATATTTGTAACGACTTAATCGTAGGTGCACAGCGAGCACTGAAAGAGGCGCAGGTGGCAACTGTTGAAGTTGCCTTTGTCCCTGGCTCCTTTGAGATTCCACTTGCAGCACAATATGCATTTGAAAAAGGCTTTGATGCAGTAGTTGCCGTTGGCCTAGTCCTTCAGGGTGAAACACCTCACTTTGATTATGTCTGCCAAGGCGTGACTCAAGGGGTCATTGATGTCTCTCTCAAATATGGCAAGCCAATTGGCTTCGGAGTATTAATGTGTAATGATCTAGATCAAGCCAGAGCGCGCTCAGGCATTGCAGGAAGTAAAGAGGACAAGGGATATGACGGCGCCATCGCAGCCCTTGAACTTTTGCGTTTGAAGAGCGCCTAGATAGACTCATCAGGTGAGTTCAATCAGCGCAGGCGCAGCCTTTAAAAAGGCCTTAGCTGAAGAGTCCCCACTTCAAATTATTGGGACTATTAACGCCAATCACGCCCTCCTTGCAAAACGCGCTGGATACCGAGCTATTTACTTATCGGGCGGGGGCGTTGCAGCAGGCTCTATGGGCGTTCCAGATCTTGGTATTACAACTTTAGAGGATGTTCTCACCGATGTTCGACGTATTACTAACATCTGCGATACACCGCTTTTGGTAGATGCCGATACTGGCTTTGGGAGCTCGGCCTTTAATATTGCGCGCACGGTTAAAGATTTAATTAAGGCAGGTGCAGCTGCGATGCACATTGAAGACCAGGTTGGCGCAAAGCGCTGCGGGCATCGTCCCAACAAGGAAGTTGTCAGTACGTCAGAGATGGTCGATCGTATTAAGGCTGCAGTTGATGCACGAACTGATGATAATTTCTCAATTATGGCCCGCACCGATGCTATCGCCATCGAAGGTGTTGATGCGGCGATCGAGCGCGTTCAGGCATATATCGCAGCAGGTGCTGATTTAATTTTCCCCGAGGCGATTCGCACTCTTGAGGATTATAAAAAGTTTAGTGCCGCAGTATCAAAGCCGATTCTTGCTAATATCACTGAGTTTGGTTTAACGCCCCTCTTTACCCGCGATGAACTTGGCGCCAATGGTGTCTCGATGATCTTGTATCCACTCTCTGCATTTCGTGCCATGAATAAGGCGGCTGAAAATGTCTATGAAACAATTCGCAAAGAGGGTACACAGGCCAAAGTAATCGACACCATGCAGACACGTGAAGAGCTCTATGAGCGCATTAATTATTACGAGTATGAAAAAGCCCTCGATAAGTTTCTGGAGAAGAATTAAATGGTCGAATTTAAGCCTAAGAAATCAGTAGCCCTCTCTGGAGTCCCAGCAGGCAATACCGCCCTCTGCAGTGTTGGAAAGAGCGGAAACGATCTTCACTATCGCGGCTATGACATCGCTGATTTAGCTGCCCACTGTGAGTTCGAAGAGGTTGCATATCTCTTAATTCACGGAGCATTACCAACACAAAGCCAGCTCAGCGCCTATAAAACTAAACTCAAAGGCCTTCGCGGCATACCTGATGCGGTCAAAGCGATTCTCGAGCAGATTCCAGCAACTGCTCATCCGATGGATGTTATGCGCACCGGCGTTTCAGCCCTTGGCTGTGTGACACCAGAAGGCAGCGCACACTCTGAAGAGGGTGCAAAAGAGATTGCCGACAAGTTAATCGCATGCTTGAACTCAGTTCTTTTGTACTGGTATCACTTTGCTAACTCAGGCAAGCGCATCAGTGTTGAAACCGATGATGATTCAATTGGTGGACACTTTCTGCATCTTCTACATGGCGCCCCGCAAAGCGAACTATGGGTCAACTCCATGCACGCCTCACTTATTTTGTATGCCGAGCATGAATTTAATGCCTCAACCTTTGCTGCCCGCGTCATTGCCGGTACAGGCTCAGATATGTTTTCAGCAATCACGGGTGCAATCGGAGCGTTGCGCGGGCCCAAGCATGGCGGGGCCAACGAGGTTGCCCTTGAGATTCAAGAGCGATATTCAACTCCGGATCAAGCAGAGGCCGATATTCGTGCTCGGGTAGCTGCAAAGGAAGTTGTGATTGGCTTTGGCCACCCGGTCTATACCGTCTCTGATCCGCGTAATGCGATTATTAAAACAATTTCGTTGGAGCTTTCAGAAGTAAATGGCAATACAGATCTATACAAGATTGCCGAGCGAATTGAATCAGTAATGTGGGATGCAAAGAATATGTTCCCTAACCTCGACTGGTTCTCGGCCGTTTCCTACAACCAGATGAAGATTCCAACGGCGTTTTTCACACCTATATTTGTAATTGCCCGAACCACTGGTTGGGCAGCACATGTTATCGAGCAACGCATTGATAACAAGATTATCCGTCCAAGTGCTAACTACACCGGTCCTGAGGATTTAACCTTCCAACCAATAGAAAAGCGATAGGTGTCTTCTTAATGTCAAGCAACATCACAAAATCCAACCAACCATACGATCAAGAGATTATCGACATAGTTGACTATGTAGAAAACTATGAAATCAAATCTCCAGTGGCATATGAGACAGCCTGGAACTGCTTCATGGATACCTTAGGTTGTGGCTTGGAGGCACTTGAATACGAGGCCTGCACAAAACTTCTCGGACCAGTTGTTAAAGGTGCCAACTTAGAAAATGGCGTTAAAGTACCCGGTACCAACTATGTTTTAGATCCAGTACAGGGCGCCTTCAATATCGGCGCAATGATTCGTTGGTTAGATTTTAATGACACGTGGTTGGCAGCTGAATGGGGACACCCATCCGATAACTTAGGTGCAATTCTTGCAACGGCTGACTGGCTATCACGTACAACTGATAAGAGATTTACTATCAAAGATGTTCTAACTGCCATGATTAAGGCCCATGAGATCCAGGGCTGTATCGCACTTGAGAACTCATTTAATAAGGTCGGTTTAGACCACGTTATTTTAGTCAAAGTGGCATCAACGGCAGTTGTCGCACAGATGATGGGCTTAACCCGTGATCAGATTTTGGCGGCCGTCTCCCTTGCCTGGGTAGATGGACAGTCACTTCGCACCTACCGCCACTTTCCAAATGCCGGCTCTCGCAAATCATGGGCGGCAGGGGATGCAACATCACGCGCGGTACGCCTTGCATTAATGGCTCAAACTGGCGAAATGGGTTACCCATCAGTGCTCACCGCCAAAACATGGGGCTTCTACGATGTCTCATTTAAGGGAAATGCCTTTAAGTTCCAGCGCCCTTATGGCACATACGTTATGGAAAATATCCTCTTTAAAATCTCATTCCCAGCAGAGTTTCATTCACAGACTGCAGTTGAGGCAGCTATGACTCTGCATACGGCGATGCTTGTAGCTGGAAAAACTCAGGCCGATATTAAGAAAGTTACTATCCGCACCCATGAGGCCTGTATTCGAATCATTGATAAGAAAGGCCCACTTAATAATCCAGCCGATCGCGATCACTGTATTCAATATATGGTTGCAGTCCCACTCATCTTTGGGCGTTTAACTGCCCGTGATTATGAAGACAACATCGCATCAGATCTACGTATCGATGCTCTTCGCGAAAAAATCATCTGCGTTGAAGATCCCACCTTCACTGCCGATTATCACGATCCTGCCAAGCGCTCTATCGCTAACGCACTAACAATTGAGTTCAACGATGGAAGTATTTTGGGCGAAGAAGTTGTCGAATATCCAATCGGCCACGCTCGGCGCCGTATTGCCGGTATTCCACTTCTCATTGAAAAGTACAAAGTAAATCTTGCCCGCATATTCGAGAAGCCAAGGCAAGAGAAAATCCTTAGCCTGTCACTGGATTATGAGCGCCTGATCGCAACTCCTGTTAATGAGTTTATGGACTTACTGGCGCTTTAATGAGTCGAATACTCATTGCACCTGACTCTTTTAAGGGGAGTGCAACGAGTATTGAAGTAGCGCGGGCAATTGCACAGGGGTGGCAATCTCTTCGCCCTGTTGATGAGGTGATTCAGATTCCCTTTGCCGATGGCGGGGAAGGAACCTTGCTTGCTGTTGAATACGCACGGCCCAGCTCTCAACGGATTTATTGCCCTTCAGTTTCACCAGATGCTTACTGGCTTTTACTAGATGGATCAACTGCCCTCGTTGAGCTGGCTCAAACTTCGGGGTTAACTCTTCTGCCAACTTTGGATCCCATGGGGGCGCATACTTTCGCCTTTGGTCAAGTATTGGCAATGGCGGCGCAAGATCCCCGTGTTGAACGGATTTATTGCGCACTCGGTGGGTCGGCAAGCACTGATGCCGGCGTTGGAGCGCTAATGGCGCTAGGGATAAGGTTTTTGGATGCACAAGGAGTTTCTGTAGGTTTAGGCGGCGAAAATCTTTTAGGTATTAAAAGTATTTCAACTACAGAGGTCATCACACCACCAAAAGATGGAGTTGTATTGCTTGTAGATGTGAACTCTCCACTACTTGGAGCCAATGGCGCAGCTGCGACCTACTCTCCACAAAAGGGTGCTACGAAGGATCAAGTGCTCAGACTTGAAAAGGCGCTCCAGCATTTTGCACACCTCACAGGCAAGTTAGATACTCCTGGTAGTGGGGCAGCAGGGGGAAGTGCCTTTGGTCTTTGCGCAATGTGGGGTGCAAGGATTGAAAACGGTGCTGCAAAGATTGCAGAGCTATGTGGAATCGACACGGCACTAATGAGTACTGATTTGGTTATAACGGGTGAGGGTCGATTAGATTTCCAAAGTTTTCAAGGCAAAGTTGTTGGTTACATCAGTCAACTAGCTGCTTCAGCCGACGTACCTATTGCATACTGTGTGGGATCCCTAGAAGGAGATTTTCCATCACAATCAGTCGGCGGAGTATCTCTATCGACAATAGCCGGAAGTTCTGCGTTGGCGATTAGTGATCCAGAGAAATATCTCTTCGAGGCCGGCGTACAACTCACCAATCTCATATAGGATTTTCAATCATGTGGACTCCAACGCTATGAGTACGCCAAAGATCTGGTGTGAATTCTCTGAAATAGCGATTCCAGAATCACTGGAGGCATTGCCTATACGTGGATCCTTTCCTGAACCGGAGATTCTTTCATCAATTCAATTTTATATTCCCCCTTACATGGCAGGGGCTCGAGCCCTAGAGCCCATTTCGCAGATGTCTTCTCTTCAAGTTATTCAAAGTCCAAATGCCGGCGTAGATGATCTCCTTGAGATTCTTCCACCTGGGGTTACTTTATGTAACGCTCAAGGTGTTCACGATGCATCTACTGCGGAGTTAGCGATTGGATTGGCTATTAGCGCTAGGCGTGGTTTTGCGACTTTCATGGCCAATCAAATTAAGGGCGAATGGATTCATGAGCGACGTAGCGCCTTAGCGGATTCGCGCGTAGGAATTGTCGGAATGGGAAGTATTGGCTCATTAATAGCCCGGCAGCTAGAGGTTTTTAATGTTGAGGTTATTGGCTTTAGTCGAAGTGGGAGTAATTCGAGCAAGGTTATGGCTGATTTTGATACGTTACTTCCAACCTTGGATGTTGTAATTTTAATTCTCCCCCTAACGAGTCAGTCTCATCACTTGATGAATCGGGTGAGAATTGATGCGATGAAACCGGGTGCAACCCTTGTCAATGTAGCTCGGGGAGGCATTGTTGATACGGAGGCTTTACTTGATGCGCTAAATCGTAGTCAT
>Ga0209596_1003065_pt1 | contig 13378 bp, 12 predicted proteins | sample M_130807_MF_Meta_FD_187314 | JGI IMG/M metagenome (GOLD analysis project Ga0209596, IMG submission 187314) | Freshwater microbial communities from Lake Montjoie, Canada to study carbon cycling - M_130807_MF_MetaG (SPAdes) (version 2) | ecosystem: Environmental > Aquatic > Freshwater > Lake... | reverse complement strand
AAATAATCAAGAAAAGGAGAAAGAAAGCCTGTTTCAAAATAGCCCAATTAGTGTTATCTTGCAGGAGTCAATTTTAAATACATTTTATGGCAAAATCAAGCACCAAAAAACCAGCGGCAAAGTCTAAAAAAGAATTAATTAGCGCAGCCTCTTATCAGTTTTTAACCAACTATATTAATAACCCATCTCCGGTTGGCTTTGAAACCAGTGGTCAAAAAATTTGGCTAGAATACCTAACAAAATATGTAGATACTACTTATACCGATGCCTATGGAACAGCAGTAGGTGTAATTAACCCAACTGCCCCTTTTAAAGTAGTGATAGAAGCACATGCCGACGAGATTAGTTGGTTTGTCAATTATATCAACGACCAAGGTTTAATTTATTTAAAAAGAAATGGTGGTGTAGACCATCAAATTGCTCCTTCTATGCGTGTTTATATTCATGGTAAAAAAGGCCCAGTGAAAGCTGTATTTGGATGGCCTGCAATACATACAAGATTAAGTAACCCAGAACAAAAAGAACCTCAACCCAAAGTAGACAACTTAACATTAGACTGTGGTGCAAGATCTAAAAAAGAAGTAGAAGCCTTAGGCGTTCATATTGGAGCCGTGGTTACTTATCAAGAAGGTATTGATGAATTAGCCAATGATTTTATTATTGGACGTGCCTTTGATAATAGAGTGGGTGGTTTTATGATTGCAGAAGTAGCCCGCTTATTAAAAGAGAATAAAAAGAAACTTCCATTTGGATTATATATTGTGAATGCAGTGCAAGAAGAAATTGGACTACGTGGTGCAGAGATGATTGCGCGTCGTATCAAACCCAATATTGCTATTATAACCGATGTAACCCATGATACACATACACCCATGATTAATAAAGCCATTGAAGGCGATATTGAATGCGGTAAAGGACCCTCACTTGCTTACGCACCTGCTATTCATAATAAATTATTAGCCATTGTAGAAAATACTGCTAAAGCCAAAAAAATTCCAGTACAATTTAGAACCTTAAGCAGAAGCACTGGAACCGATACCGATAGTTTTGCTTATGCCAATGAAGGATGCCCTTCGGTTTTAATTTCAATGCCTTTAAGATACATGCATACAACAGTTGAAATGATACATAAAAAAGATATCGTGGATACCATTCAACTCATGTATGAAACCTTATTGGTATTGACACCTAAGACCAACTTAAGCTACCTATAATGTTAAGCCCCCATTTAAATATTGCTATCATTGATATGTATGATGGGAATACCAATGTGGGCATGGATTGTATTCAACTACTTTTAGCTCATTGGAGCAAGGATAGAAATACAAGTATTGAAAATCAAATTTTTAAACTTAGAGATTGTTCTGAGATTCCTAATGATAGCTTTGATGCCTATATTTCAACAGGAGGCCCAGGCTCTCCAGTGGATTCTAAAGGTGAGCCCTGGGATACATTGTATACAGAATGGCTGGACCAAATGTTTGCATTAAAAAAGCCCGTTTTTTTAATTTGTCATAGTTTTCAAATTGCCTGCAGACATTTTAATTTGGGAAAAATTAGTTTAAGAAAATCAAGACAAGTGGGAATTTTACCTGTTCATCCCATTGAATATAATAATTTATTTGAGGGATTAGAAGATCCCTTTTATGCTTTAGAAAGTAGGCTTTATCAAATAACCGAGCCCAACGACGAGCTCATAAATAGTATGGGTGCTCGCATCACTGCACTTGAAAAAATTAGACCTCAAGTGCCCTTAGAGCGAGCTATTATGGGTATTCAATTTAACGAGCATATGGCAGGTGTGCAATTTCACCCAGAAGGTGAGTACCATATTTTATTAGATTATTTTAAAGAAGAAAAAATTAAAACTTCTATAATGGAAGAATTTGGTATTGAGAAATGGGATAGAATGATTGAGCACTTAAATGACCCTAAAAAAATTAAGTCTACTTTTGAAGCTATCATACCTAATTTTTTAGATTCAGCCTTAAAAGCGAAATCATAAATTAAATATATGATTGCTTCTATTAGAAAAAAATTCAATGCGGCCTTTTCTGAGAAAGCTCATCAAAATTATTTAGCTGCCTTAAATACACCCTTCCCTAATGCTCTTGATTTTACGGTAGCAGAAACCCCTATTTTTATTGATAAAGTTTTTACTGAAAAAATGTTGGCCACAGGAGACTATGTTAACCAAGTAATTCAGTCAGACCGTTTCAATGCTATAACAGAACCTTCTTTAAAAAATGTTCCCCTTTTCCCTAAGGAAACCCCTTTACCAGGGTGTATCGTAATGGATTTCGCTATTGCCCAAAATGAGCAAAATGAATTGGTGCCTGCTTTAATTGAGTTACAAGGCTTTCCTTCTTTATTTGCTTATGAAATACTGCAAGATGAATGCATTCGTGAAATATATGATGTTCCTAATAGTTATAGCCCTTACTTAAATGGCTATACTAAAGAAAAATATTTAGCTCATTTAGAAACTATCTTAAAAGGAAATTCTATTTTAGATAATGCTAAAAATTCGATAGCAGATTTCACAAAACATTCCCAAATAGATACTAACAAACATAGTATAACAGATTCAGTTAAACATACCGTATTATTAGAAATACTTCCTCGTCAGCAAAAAACAAGAATTGATTTTTACTGTACCGAAAAATATTTTAACATTCCCATTGTTTGTATTACTGAAATTTTTGCAGAAGGAAATTGCTTATATTATGAAAGAGATGGCAGTAAAATAAAAATTGATAGAATCTACAACCGTATTGTTTTAGATGAATTAAAGCATCAAACAAAAGAGATACAAGAGAAAGGCGCTTTACTTCAAACTAATTTGAATATTGAATGGGTCACACACCCTCATCATTTTTTTAGAATTAGTAAATTCTTACTACCTTTTTTAAAGCATGCCTATATTCCGCAGACCCAATTTGTTGACCAATTAACAGAACTACCTACAGCATTAGACAAATACATACTCAAACCCCTATTCTCTTTTGCAGGCCAAGGGGTTATTATAGATATTAACCCAGGTGATATTGAAAACATAAAAGACCACTCAGGTTGGATACTACAAGAAAAAGTAAACTATGCCAGCTGCATTGAAACACCCACAGGGCCTGCCAAAGCCGAATTAAGATTATTTTATTTTTGGGACAAAGCCAGCCAAAAATACATAGCTACCATGAACCTAGCTCGATTAAGTAAGGGCAAGATGATAGGAGTTGATTATAATAAAAATAAACAATGGGTGGGTGGAAGTTTAGCCTATTTTGAAAAATTTTAAGAATAAATAATTAAGAAGATAAAAAGAAACTAAAACATTAGTTTTGTAGTCAAAATTGGAATTATGAATTTTATAAAGTACTCAAGCTATTCTATCTATTTTTTATTTCTTCTATTGGGCTTAAGCTTCATCTGTCAAAATGCAATAGCACAGGATGCGGGTGAAATTCAGGTCTATGGTTCAGCCACCACACCAAAGTATATGACAATCATAGAGCTTCACTCAAACTATACTTTTAAAGGCCCAAAATCTAATGAAAAATATCATCCATTATTAGAAACCATTGAAATCACCACAGGGCTTTCAAAAGATGCAGAATTGGGATTTTATATTTTCACCTATAATAACAATGGCAAATTACAATATACAGGTTCTCATATCAGACCTAGAGTGAAAGCACCAGATAGTTGGAATTGGCCTATTGGCGTAAGTTTATCTACTGAAATTGGTTTTGATAAAGACCCTTTTACCAATGAAAAAGATTGGGGTGCAGAAATTAGACCCATTTTTGATAAAACAATAGGTAACCATTATTGGTCTTTTAATCCTAGCCTTGGGGTATCCTTTACCAATAATGAAGTTTTGTTTGAACCTAATTTAAAATATGCTTATGCTAGCTCTAAAAAAGCAAGTCTAGGATTTGAATATTATGGTAATACGGGGAAACTTCTAAACCCATATAGATTACCTAATCAAGAACATCAACTATACGCAGTGGTTGACCTTTATTTACACCCACTTTACGAATTTAATTTTGGTGTTGGAAAAGGCATCACAGAAAGCTCTAATGGATTAATTGTAAAATGTTTTGTCGGTAGAAGAATCAATTGGAAACATAAATAAGCTAATCTGTCAAATAAATAAATAAAAAAAATCACCACCTACTACCCCATTTTTTAATAAGTTTTAAAAAAAAAGTAATAGATGATGATTATGAATACTTGCTTACTATTGAATGTAAGCTTGTTTATTATTTATTTGCAACAAGAACCGTCTTTGCAACATTTAGCATCCTTCTTGCAGCATTCCATTTCTTTGCCGTCTTTAGACATCCCTTTTTTACAGACTACCCCATCTGCGCAACAACTAGCACCTGGCTTGCAACAGCCAGCATTCTCTGCAACAGCAGTTTTACTAGTTCTATCGTACTGGCAACACTCGTCTAATTTGCTATAAGCATCTGCAGTAGCTACTTTATGCTCGGTATCATAACCAGCAGCAGCAATGGCATCTTCAATTTTATCGGTAGATGTTTTAGAAGCATTAAAACTCACTTTTAACACTTTAGCTACCTTATCCCAATCGGCACTTACGGCACCCGCTTCTTTGGCTGCTTTTTCAATATGTCCTTTACACATACCGCAATTACCTGCTACTTTAATTTTAGTAGTAGTTTGCGCTTGTAAAGCAAATGTAGAAATCAAAATAAAACCAGCTAATAATATAAAATTTTTCATGTTCTTTTTTTTTAATATAATATTTGTAAATTAATTCCTTAGTATACGCACAAGCTGTATACTAGTTTAGATGGCATCATTCCTATAAATGAGGCAAACTAGTCTCTAGATTAAAATCAAATTAAATAAACGCAGATAAGCTCGTAAATAGGTGGCCCAGTATTGACCAAATTCTTTTTAGAAATAAGGGGCTTGCTATTAAGTAAGGTAGAAATAACCTTCTGAATAGTTACTACTTCGTGAGTAGCGTTAAGACTTAATTTCTTAACAATATTATTAGTGCTTGTCTGAGACTGATGACTGTCCTGAGATTTTAAATACACTGTTTTTTCAGAACAGCATAAGTCCTTTTTAGAAGGCTTACCACATTTACAAGTTTTAACCTTGCCTGCACATAAATGGGTAGTCGCTGTTGCGCCCATACTAGCAACAGCGTATAATAAAACTAAAAATATAGTAAATACCCTTTTCATTAGACCTTGAATTAATTCAAAGGTACAGTCTTATTTGATGAACCCATAAAATAGCTGTTAAAAAAAAGGCAATTCTAGTCAGTTGGTAGGATGATCTAAGTCATCTTAATTGATGAAATTCCACCAAATGCCTACTCTAAACCAAGTACCAGTGCCTGGATAATTTTTAGCAGTGAAATTATAAGTGTTTCCTAATGAATTACTTGTAGGGATTAAAGTATTCAAATTCTCTAACCTTATATAACCTTTGAAGCGTTTGATCATAAAATGTAAAAAGGCGTTTGCAGTAGGTCTGTTTTGAAGCATATAGCTGTTTTGCAAATAAAACTGACCCGTCATAGGCATATAATTATCTGCTTTAAATTCGGTATGATAAATCATCTCTAGCCCGGTAGATAAATTTAAGTTTTTATAAAAATTACCTTCAAAGGCCAATCTTTGTCTAGATAAAATTAATGGAATATGAATAGGTGCCGATTGATCCACTACTTGTAAAGTGGTCTCATTATACCAATTCCAATGATTACTTAGTTTTATTTTATTATTTAGCACTGCGCCAATATAACTAATAGGACTAGTATACACAGCAGCTTGATAGCCTGAGGCAAAATAATTATAGTTATTGATTAATTGATAATTAAAAGAAACCCTAAAGGCTTTTGCTGCATTCCCTGTTTCTGCCAACATATCAATGGTATTTTCTTTCTGTGTTGATTTTAAAGCATTGATAGGAAACTGTGTTAGTCCTAAATAATTAGTAGAAGGGGTACGATTGCTATTTTGAAAACCAATTTTCAAATAAGTGCCTGTTGAATTTAAAATTCTAGATAAATAAAATTGAGCATCATAGTCTCCTGCATGGTAACCATTTATATATAATTTACCTGAAGCTATTAAATCCCATAACTGATTTCTTGTTTTATTTTTATAGACCCCAAACCCGTATAAATCATATTCAGACCAGTTTTGTATGCTTGATAAGGTAGTAGCTAAATGGGTATAACCCGATCCCAATTGTAAAAATTGATTGGAGTTATTCTTTTGCGGATAACTAATTAAACTAAAATCATTGGTGACTAGGTTCCAGCTGTCAGCAAATCTAACATTCGTAGCTGAACTGGTTTTATAATTAAAATATTGTAAATAGTTTAATTCATTAGGCGCTCTGTCTTCAAAGACAAATTGATTCGACTCTAACTTAACCTCATTTTGAAACCTCAGTCTTGGATAAAACAAATGAATAGTCACTGTATCTTTTACGATAGAATCTTTTTGACCAAGATCATAGGTTTGACGCCATAAATAAGTATTGTTCTTATAGGTAGTCCCTGTAGCAATAGTAGTATTAAAAGGATTACGAAAAGAAGCACCACTCAATCCTAGTCTCGTTTCTAGCTCATAAGGATTATTTAGCGATAAGCTATCTAATAAAGAAGCTTTCACAAGTCCTCCATTTTCAGAAGAGGCTGCCTTATTGGCTAGCATTACAAAGTAGGACTCATATCTTTTTCGTTTCGATTGAAAATGCGCTGTAATACGCATATTATTCAAATTCGCATTTTGATTTTTTACATTCCCTGGAGAATTACTAAATCGATATTCAAAAGAAAAATTTAATTGTTGGGTTCTATTTTGAGTATGCCTTACCTCTATTAACTGCTCTCCTTTTCCACCTAATAAATAACCTAGTTCGGTATATGGCCTAGTAGTTTGATAAAAAGGTGTGGCAGCTAAAGTATATGAATAGGCATCATAAGCATGAAAGCCAGCATCAAAGCCGCCTTTTTTCTGCGTTGAAAATAAATAAGACTTAGTAGCTGTTCCTAAATTGCCAAGGTTATAAGTAGTATAAGGTAAAGGATAGTGTACAAAAAAATCGTTGATGCTTGAATCAAGTTTTCGAATCTCATTATTATTATACAATTTATAGAAAATGGTAATGGAGTCTGCGTTCTGGTCTCTTTTTTGTAAGGAATCGGTACTTTGTCCATTTCCATTCGACCTTCCAACGGGCCTTAGTGCATTACCAAAATTTTGCGCATTCGCTTCCATTTGAAGCAAAATAAATAGAACTAAAAAAAATAAGAAGCGCTTAACAATGGACATGTTTAAAATTATATTAGGAAATTTGTTTTACTAAATCGCTAATAATTAAGGTTAACTTAGGCTCTGCTGCATTCGCCGCTTCTAAAACTTCTTCATGTGTAATGGTATTGTTATCTTCTCTAATACCTAAATCGGTTACTACACTAATGGCAAATACTTTCATACCACAGTGCACTGCCGCAATATTTTCTTGCACTGTACTCATACCTACTACATCTCCCCCTACTGCCTTAATTAATTTATATTCTGCACGTGTTTCAAAAGTAGGGCCCGTCACACCCACATAAACACCCTCATGTACTTTTATTTGATGCTTAGTTGCAATGGCTTTCGCTTTTTCTATAAAATCTAAAGCATAAGGTTCACTCATATCTGGGAACCTTGTACCCAATGCAGATTCATTTTTTCCAATTAATGGATTAATGGAGAATAAACTAATATGGTCTTTTATAATCATTAAATCGCCCACTTCAAAATTAGCATTCACCCCGCCAGCAGCATTAGATAAAATTAAATTTTCAACCCCTAATAATTTTAATACACGAACAGGATAAGCTACTTGTTCTGGAGAATAGCCTTCATAAAAATGAAAGCGACCTTCCATCACCCAAACTTTTACACCATTTAAAGTACCAAGAATTAATCTGCCCTTATGCCCTTCTACCGTACTTATTGGAAAATGTGGAATTTGAGTATATTGAATTTCAAAATCAACCTTTATTTGAGCGGCTAAATTGCCAAGGCCACTTCCGAGTATTATAGCCGTTTGAGCTGTTGATTTAATTTTAGATTGAATGAAAGCGGAAGTCTCTTGTAATTGAGCCATTAAGGGCGTCGACATATAAGGTATATTTTAGCCACAAATATAACGACAGTAAGGGATTATAAGGCAAGATTCTAAGCCTTTGATGGGCTTGTATCATGTTTTAATACCCAATAGGCAATAATGGCACTTAAAATCATAAATAATGCCCCCAACAAAAAAGCAGCACCTGGAAAATAGATATGGCTTGGGTCGTTCTTTATAGAAAAATAAGAGGTTAGCCCAATCATCATAGGTGGACCTATAATAGTAGTTAAACTTTGTAATCCTGTTAAGGACCCTTGCAATTCTCCCTGTTCATTTTTAGAAACATGTAAAGAAATGATAGCTTGTAATGCAGGTCCAGAAATACCTCCTAAGCAATAAGGAATTAAAAATAAAAACATCATCCAACTTTGAGAGGCAAAGGCAAATAATGTCAACCCAATGGCATAAAGCATAATACCATAATACACACTTTTTTCATTGCCTATTTTAGGATTTATAAATCGTATTAAAACACCTTGTACAACTGATACCAATAAACCAACCACGCCTAAAGAAATACCAATCATTTTAGGGGTCCAACCAAACTTGCTAATATTAGCGAAGCTCCAATTACTTTGAACAGCATGAGCTGCTAAATAAATAAATAATAAGGAAATGATCAAACCAAAAACAGCAGGATATTTATTTAAATTCTTTAAAGAACCAATAGGATTTGCTCTTTTAATATCGAAGGCTCTTCTATGTTCTTTGTCTAAAGATTCTGGTAAAATAAAATAACCATATAAGGCATTGATTAATGCTAAGCCTGCTGCCACTAGAAAAGGTATTCTTGGCCCCCATTCACCCAATAGACCCCCTAATAATGGACCAATAATAAATCCAAGGCCAAAGGCGGCTCCAATCATTCCAAAGTTTTTAGCGCGGGATTTCTCATCACTAATATCGGCCATATAGGCTGCAGCTGTGGTAATGCTTGCACCTGTAATGCCGGCAATCATTCTTCCTACAAATAACCAACCAATAGTAGGTGCGAAGGCTAAAAAAATATAATCCACACCAAAACCAAGTAATGAAAAAAGTAAAATAGGACGTCTTCCATAATGATCACTCAAGCTTCCTAATATGGGCGCAAATATAAATTGCATGACCGCATAAATAAAAGTCATAAGCATGGCGGGCTTTGCGATAGAGCTAATATCAGACTTGTCTGTTATATGCATTAAATGCTGCAGTAATTGTGGAACCACTGGGATAATAATACCTAGGCCAATGACATCTATTAAAATAGTTGCAAAAATAAAACCTACTGCTGCTTGTTTGTTACTAGCCATGTTTGATTGATAGTTGAGTATCTATTACCCTTCAAATATACATTTACTGAGTAATATTTCAAAACGGAGGCTAAAAGGGCCTATATCTTCTTACTACATTCATAATCTTATTTATTTACAACAAGGTTTTTCTACTATTTTTACATGTCTAATTATAAGATTATTAAACATTCACAGAATTGCTTTGAACGAATTTTCAAATACCGAATTCATTAAATCCGAAGCACTGAAAATGGGCTTTGATTTTTGTGGCATTGCTGCTGCCAAAGAACTCCCTGAAGATGCAAAAATTTTAGAAGCCTGGCTTGAAAAAGGTTTTCATGGAGACATGAATTACATGGAAAATAATTTTGATCTAAGAATTGATCCCAGAAAATTAGTACCAGGTGCAAAATCGGTAATTAGTTTTTTAAAAAATTATTACCCCGAAGATAGTTCCGTAAAAGAAGCAAGTAAGCAAGATGCAAAAATTGCAAAGTATGCTTGGGGTGAAGATTATCATGAAGTCATTAGAACCCAATTATTTAATTTACTTGATACTTACAGAAAAAAAATAGGCCCTATTGAAGGAAGAGGCTTTGTGGACTCTGCTCCAGTTTTAGAGAGAACATGGGCAAAGTTATCGGGTGCTGGATGGATTGGTAAAAATGGAAATTTAATTCAAACCAAGGCAGGTTCTTTCTTTTTTATTGCTACTTTAATTGTGGACCTTCCTTTAATCTACGACCAACCTATAGCAAAGGATTATTGCGGCTCCTGTACTAAATGTATTGATGCCTGCCCTACTCAGGCTATTCTTCCCAATAAAACCATTGAGGCTAATCACTGCATTAGTTATTTTACCATTGAATTAAAAGCTGCTGAAATTTCTACGGATAGAAATTATAATGACTGGGCCTTTGGTTGTGATATATGCCAAGACGTTTGCCCTTGGAATAGATTTAGTAAAGCACATACAGAAGAGGCGTTTAAACCACTCAATGGCCTACTTACTTTAAACAAGCAGGACTGGCTTCAAATTGAAGAAACAACCTTCAAAGAAAGGTTTTCAAAATCTCCGTTACTAAGATCTAAATTAAAAGGAATTAAAAGAAATATAGAGTACCTAAGCAATAGAACTTAGAGTTAGAAGGAGAGTTAGAGTTAGAGTTAGAGTTAGAGTTAGAAGGAAGGAGCGAGCAAGTAAGTAAGTAAGTAAGTAAGTAGGTAGGTTACTAATTAAATAAACTATACTAATATAACTATTTCGAATTAATAGCTTCTTGTAAATGCTGTAATTCAATTTCCATTTTAGCGCCCAGCAATTTATCGTTTAATAAAGTTTGAAATTTCTCCCAAGGATACCATTTCACATTTTGTTCAAAGGACCAATGAATCACATAAGTACTATCCTTTAAAAGTGTCCATTCAAAGGTGACTAGGTAAGGGCTTTGGCCTGTGGCTATCCATTCATAGTTCACTTTGTTCGCGGTCTTATTTAAAAAGCGTACCGTTTGTGTACCAATATGGGCTGTATTATTTTCCAATACCACTTTGTTTTCTTTCCAGTCGCTCATCCACTGGTTCCAGTGGCTTAGGTCAGAAGTAAAATAAGCAATTTTGTCGGCGCTTGTATTTATTTCAATGGCTCTTGAAGCAATGACTTTAGAAGGAAATAAAAGTGAAATACCTATTATAAGTACACTTAAAAAAACAACACTTATAATAATTAATTTAACATACTTCATTATTCCCATTTAAATATTTTAAAAGCAATGGCGTACACCACTATAATCCAGATAAGCAAGAAAGAAATATCGGGCCAAACCGAAATTAGGCTTGCGCCTTCAAATGAAATATTACGCATGGCATTGTTAAAATGGGTCAAAGGTAATATTCTACAAAAAGGTTGCATCCATGTAGGGAAATTATCGATAGAAAAAAAAGTACCTGCTAATAAAAACTGAGGCAGTGTAATTAAATTGGCAAAGGGCGGTATACTACTTTCATTTTTAGCCACCCCACTTACTATAAATCCAAAACCCATAAATAATATTAAGGCAATAAAGCTTAATACCATAATACTTGCAAAGGTTATCCAGCCATGCACTAAAGTAAATTTAAAAGCAAAGTGACCAATGCTAATTATAATAATAGCCGTAATTAATTGAAATAGCACTCGACTTAAAGCCTCGCCTAAAATAATATAGAGCCTTCTTATGGGTGTTGCGTAAAATCTTTTTAAAACCAGTTGTTGTCTTAAATTAAAAAACAAAAAGGCCACACCAAATACACCCGCACTTAATAAAGAAAAACCTAGTTGACCAGGCAGTACAAAATCAATGGTTCTATAAATACGCCCTGGCACTTGCTCCACCTTATTATTCACCACCGCCATGGTAGGCGTTCCTGTAAAGTTTTCTTGGTTCAATTTACCAATAACTGCATTCAATATAGATTTTACCAATTGAATGTTTTGGGGATTTGCTGCTTCTGAACTTGTTAAATTAATAACATAAGGCGCATTGACATTATTCGTTTTTTGAATTGAAATAAGGGCTGTCAAACGACCCTTCGCTAATTCACTTTTAATTTTTGTGGTATCGTCTTTTAAAAAATTAAACCCAGTAATATTTTTAATAGACGCATATACAGGGTTTGATGTATCGGACTTAGGATCCATAGCAACTGTTACATTAATATTACCGCCACTGCTTAAAAAACCGAATACTAAAATAAAAATGAGTGGGAAAGCAATGCTGAATACAACTGCGGAAGGACTTCTAAATATAGAGCGCAGGCTAGCCTTTGTAATGGCTAACATGGCTGTTATTTGACTATATGGGCGCATAGAACTATGGATGATTCACGACAAAGATAGGCAATCGCATTTGCGTTTCGCCCATGATTTGTTTAACCTTTTTTACTTCTTGTAATACCTGCCACTGGGCCTCTCCTATTTCTTCTTTGATTGCCTTGGTTTTGATATTGTCTTTATAACCATTAATAAGCTCTTCTATAAAAGATTTTGATTCAGGATAAGCTTTTGTGCTATAACCTTTTAATTTTGCCATTCTTGCAGCTGTGGCAAGGGCATCGTTTAAATTGCCAATTTTATCTACAAGTCCTACTTTCACCGCATCAGAACCAATCCATACCCGGCCTTGCGCAATGGAGTCAATATATTCAATACTTTTTTTACGGCCTTTTGCCACGCGAGATTTAAATGTATTATAAGTACTATCCACACCAGACTGCATAAATCTTTCCTCTGTTGCATTCATGGTTCTAGTGGCAGAAGGTACATCGGCATATTGACCAGTTTTCACTCTGTCAAATGTGATACCCAATTTATTTTTCATAAAGCCTTCTATATTCGGTATTACAGAAAATACGCCAATTGAACCTGTAATGGTATTGGCGTCCGCTAGTATTGAATCGGCACCACAGGCAATATAATAACCACCAGATGCTGCATAATTACCCATACTTACTACTACTGGTTTTTCTTTTTTTAATAATTCAATCTCTCTCCAAATAATATCACTAGCAAGTGCGCTTCCACCTGGAGAATTCACCCTTAATACCACCGCATCAATTGACTTGTCATTTTTTATTTCTTCTAATAAACTTCTATAATCCTCACTTGCAATGGCATTATTTGCTTTGCCCATTTCAATATCTCCATCGGCATAAATAATGGCAATTTTCCCTCTACCAGAACCTCTTATAGCTACTGTGGCTGCATAATCATTAATAGATACAAATGAAATATCTTCTTGTTTAGTGACACGAATTTTTTTAGCCATTAATTTTTTGACTTGATCATCGTATAATAATCCATCTACTAAATTATTTTGAAGCGCATCATTCGCTGAATGTATTTTACCCTCATTAGCCATTGCCTTTAAAGCGGCTACTTCAAT
>Ga0209596_1003063_pt1 | contig 13380 bp, 15 predicted proteins | sample M_130807_MF_Meta_FD_187314 | JGI IMG/M metagenome (GOLD analysis project Ga0209596, IMG submission 187314) | Freshwater microbial communities from Lake Montjoie, Canada to study carbon cycling - M_130807_MF_MetaG (SPAdes) (version 2) | ecosystem: Environmental > Aquatic > Freshwater > Lake... | reverse complement strand
AAAAAAAAAAAAAAAAAAAAAAAAAAAAAAAAAAAAAAAAAAAAAAAAAAAAAAAAAAAAAAAAAAAAAAAAAAAAAAAAAAAAAAAAATAAAAAATAAAAAATAAAAAATAAAAAATAAAAAATAAATTACACTACGGGCAGCGCGCAGCCACTATTCTACCACAGCATTGTTCAAATTTACTTTTAAATACTTGAACAATTCTTTTTTTACGCGCAATCCCAGCAATTCAATGCCAGTATTTCCCCCCATAACCCTCTTCAAATTCTTTGCATACGTTGCCGCAAAATCATCGCTTTCCAACTGGTCGGAATGTTCATTCTGCCACACTATAAACTCGCTAATAAGTTTCTTAGATAAAGACATGATCAATGTATCAAACAATTCGACCGACATGATTTGCCATTTATCTTCATGAAAGATAAAGATTATATTATCCTTTTGGTCAAAACACTTTATAGGCAACGTCTCGCGATGTTCTGCCGGCAACAGCATTTCTAATATCGCTACCACACCAGGCACATAATCCATTTCAAACATCATTTCCAAATGTACTCTACTGATTTTAATAGAATTAAACCAACTCGTATAGGACGTCGGATAACCATTATATTTATTATTTAACCACTCTACTATATTCAGTTTGCGTTTGCGGGTTTCCACCCATTTAGCATACTCGTCCAAGCGCGCCTCCATTTTGACCATCTTGGCGTTCATCTCTAAAATAATTTCATACAAGACGCGCACCGTAGGCGTACCCGCCTGTTCTTCGTCGTCTTTTTTCATCTCGGCAACCGATTTCGTCATCATTAAATGACATAACAAAATATGTTTATCATAAAATAGTTTGCGTTGATATTCGCGTTTACAACAACTGCATTTGTAAGCGGAAGCAGCAGACATTTTTAATTAATAATATATACATAATTAAGTTATATATAATTAAGTTCAATTTTAAGGGGAACCCAGGTCTGTTTCACTTGCCCCTTGGACCCCTCCTTAAAGGGAACCCAGGTCTGTTTCACTTGCCCCTTGGACCCCTCCTTAAAGGGAACCGAGGTCTGTTTCACTTGCCCCTTGGACCCCTCCTTAAAGGGAACCGAGGTTCCCCTTGGACCCCTCCTTAAAGGGAACCCAGGTCTGTTTCACTTGCCCCTTGGACCCCTCCTTAAAGGGAACCCAGGTCTGTTTCACTTGCCCCTTGGACCCCTCCTTAAAAGGGAACCCAGGTTCCCCTTGGACCCCTCCTTAAAAGGGAACCCAGGTTCCCCTTGGACCCCTCCTTTAAAAATGGGGATTCAAAGGAGTTTACCCCTTTAAAGGGAACCTGGGTTCCCCTTTTTAAAAAAGCGTGGCAAAAAATATAAGGAGGGGTCCAATGGGAACCTGGGTTCCCCTTTTTTAAAAGCGTATATATATATAATAATGGCAAATTGTAATTGTAATTATAACCAAACACCTTTTACTGGGCAATGTAAATCGTGCAATTCATCCTGTACGACCGGCAATTGTAGCATTATCGATAGTCAAGCAACACAAAAACAAATATGGAATCAAATCCGAGTACCAGCATCTTTATACACGATGAATTTTGCAGCCCTTGCCAATACGCAAAGGTTTACCTCTACCAACAATTGGGATCAGTCCAGTGATCAAATGGTAGCAGCACAACAGACCGCCTATCATCCGACGCGGGGCAATTCCCAAAAAAGTACCCTTACCAGTTCAAAACCCGGTTCGGCAGCACCCGGTGGCAAAGGTGTAGACATAAAATACAATTCTTATGCAAGATATTTGAATCGTCTGAAAGGTGGAACACTCGTGAAGCAAAGTAAAACAATCGTCAGCAAACCTCTATATGGCAATAAAAAACGAGCATTTGGAATGATCCACATAAATAACAATTGCTGTAAATAAAAAAATAATAAAATAAAAAATAATAAAATAATTAATAATATATATACTCAACACCATGTCGTTTAATATGTCAAGTATGAAATTTACAACAAAAACATATGGTAGAGCAAATCCACCTGCGCAGAAAACCAATACTATATTTAATAACGCACCAAAACCAAAACTAGCACCAATGCTATTTAATCGCCAAGTAAACTCGATTCAAACTATTATGAGTACACCCAAAACGGGTTGTGGCAGTTGCGGGCATTGATTTATTTTTATATGTAACAAAGTTATACATATAAAAATAAAAATAAATATATATGAAATTATATTATGGACAAACTAAATCTGGATTGTGATTCTTATAAAGATGTAGAGATTGATAATTTATTACATTTGAAAAAACCTTATACTAAAAATGATATTACCAATGCCAAACAACGTTTAAGAGGTCAGATAATCAACAATAAAAATTTAGAAAGCGAGAAACAAAGAGAAATCCTTTTTTTTATTGATACCATTTCACAACGCATCCTAAATAAACTTGTAGAAATCAATAATACCAATAATAATTCGGATACTCTACTTTCCAATTCCAATGTCATGGAACAAGGTAGTAATTTTATAATTGAGAATCCGAGTAAAACGGAAGGTAAAAATTCCAAATTATCAGAGGGTAGAGTTGCCTCTGGTGGCGAAAAGGCCCCATCTGGTTATTTAAATCCGATTAATGTCCGGTCTTTAATACAGGCAATCAGTATTGATACGCGGTTTAGACCCAGTTATTATACTACTAAATCAACCAATTTTAATATGATATTGCCCTCGATGATTAAAAATGTGATTAGTATGCGCGTAGCCGCAATTGAAATGCCCATGACCTATTATGCCGTTTCCAGGTCTTTAGGCAATGCGACGTTGGTAGTTATCGATAGTTCCAACTCGGTACAAGGGTGTGGGTGGATAGTGACCCTGCCCGATGGCAATTATGAGCAATCGTGGGCGAATGAAAATGGTGCCAGTCATTTGGAAACAATTATGAATAATTCACTATCTACTGCAGTGCCGGTCACTATAGATGTCAATGGGTTTGTGACACCAGGTGGTTCCGGTGTCAGTTTAGACCCTACTACACAAGTTTGTTTTACCATCGATAGAACCAGTGGTAGAGCTATTTTTGCGAACCCAAAGGGTGTTAAATTTCCATTTACCATCCGTTTTAATGTAAACAACGACGGCAATTTAGACACTGACACAAATATTCAACTGCGGTTAGGGTGGCAATTGGGATTTAGAAGTGCACAATATATTTGCGGAACAACAGCACCTGCCACTGCTGGTGCCTGTGTATCCGAAGGCATTTGTCTTATTTGTGGTCCGCGTTATGCTTTCCTCTCCATAGACGACTATCAAAAAAATACGGGTCCCGCGTACATGGTGGCGTACGGCAGTTCGGTTTTTCAAGATAGTATTATAACTCGAATGAACTTAGCAGCAGAGCAAGCAGATGTGGGGGTGTATCAAATTAGCAGTGATCCGGGATTGACTACCCAAATGAACCGCACCCGCGAATACTTTGGTCCAGTCGATATTCAACGCTTGCATATTGCCTTATATGATGAATATGGGCGTATTATTGACTTGAATAATATGGATTGGTCGTTTACTTTGGCGTTTGAGCAGCTTTACAATTAGGGGGCGCTGCCCCTACGACCCCCGTATGTGAATACGACGGCAGCATTATAGATTAAGAATCGGTTGGGCGGGTTCTGCTCCAACAGATTTGGCATTCGGCGCGGCGGGTTCTGCCCCAACAGATTTGGCATTCGGCGCGGCGGGTTCTGCCCCAACAGATTTGGCATTCGGGGGGTAAGGGGGCAGAGCCCCCAGCGCAATTGCCCCGTAAAAGTCCTGTACTTTCTTATTGACCTTAATCTTACTCGGATTAAATGCCGTCAAATACAATCCATTCAATGATTTCACTCGCGACAATGCCACATACGTCTGTCCACATTCAAAGATATTACTGCCCGCGTCAATCTCGGCAATATCCAGTGACGCGCCTTGCGCCTTGTGAATCGTAATACCCCACGCATAAATCAGTGGAATTTGACTGATAGCCACCGATTTAGTATTTTCGCTTTGCCATACATGTCGACCAATAATCCGCCTGGCACCATTATTGAATTGAACCAGTGGTAATTTTGCCTCACTGGTGCCGCTACCATCACTTACAAAATCCACAATAATGCCTTGACTGCCGTTGACAATAGGATTCGGTACCGGTACATCACTCATCAAATCCAGATTTGCCACACACATGACTTGTGTGCCTTTTTTCAGTAGCAGTTCATGGTCTACAATCACATTATTCGTCAGAAAACCAAATTCCATTTCTTTCTGTGCTTCGCTAATAAACGTGGATTCTTTTTTATCATACGCAGACAAGGATAATTGTTCTGCTTTCACCCGCATAAGTTTAAACACATGTTCTTCTTCTTTCAGCGCATTGTATTCCAAACTATTAATTATTTCCACTTCTTTTTTGCGTGGAAATAATTTTGTCGGTTTAAACCCAGTTTCTGGATTCTTCTTGCCAATATGCGGTGTTAATTTATCCAAGGAGGATTTGTATAACTTGCCGACCCGAATCTGATTTAATATTTTACAATACTCCAAATCGGTTTGCCGAAAGATGGTCTGGAGTTGTATGGTAGAGTGAAACGTGGTGGACCAATTATCACTTTCAAAACAGAAATCACCGGCACCTTCATTGGGGGCGCTGCCCCCATTAGAAGTGTCATTATCATCATACGGGGCAGCGCCCCCATTGGACTTGGAGACCGGCGGCAGCTGATAAAAGTCCCCCGAAAATACCACCTGGATTCCGCCAAACGGCACATCGTATTTCTTCCGGATTCGCCGACCGATTTCATCCAACAAATTAAATATTTTTTTCGACATCATACTGACCTCATCGATAATCAACACATCGGTTTTTTTCCATTTTTGTAACTTTGCTTTAACTTTCGATTCAATCAGTTTTTTAATAATATCATGGTTTGACCCCGAAGCAAGTCCAATGCCTGCCCAGGAATGCACTGTCTTGGCACCGCAATTGAGGAGCAACGCAGCGCACCCTGTCAGTGCGCATACTTGAACTTCCTTGCCCTGCTCCTTGCTAATGCGGACCATTTGTTTAATCAATTCGGTTTTACCTGACCCCCCCGGACCGGTCAAGAATATATTTTTCCCCGACACATAGTCTTTTAATGCCAATTCTTGTTCAGGCGATAATGTTAAGGTGACATTGGCAGGTACAGAGTTCATTTTGTAGTTTATGTAATTATTATTATTATTTACTACAATTTATTAATTAAATCAATTTTTTATTATTTAATTATTAACATAATATAATTTATTTTATTTATGTACACTATTTTTTATGTACACTATAATCATTATCGGTTAAATGTCATGTCATTCATTGCCATTATTCAATCGGTTACGCAAAACTATATAACGCTCAACTAATGCCCCTTTACAAAGATTAAATATAGTCCACCTATTGCTAATATTAGTCCTGCGATATCATCTCGGGTAATATTTTCATTATATCCTAAAAATCCAATAATGACTATACTCAAAATACTTATTGTATACCAGGTGAAATTGGTCATTGCCATGCCACCAAAATCATAGCATTTATGTAAAAGTAGACAAACGACACTATACGAGGCGATTGCTAATAGAAAAAAAATAATACTATTTCTCCGTTTACTTTCGCTTATGTGATATTGTGCTATACTTTCAAATATAACAATCACGGTAATTAATAAAATATAATAATTGGAATTATTCATTTATATATAACAAAACTTTATAAAAGAGTAGATGAATCATTAAATAGAAATCTCTACTATTCCTACTTAAAAGCACAAGTAAAACATGAACAACAATTGCTAGATGTATTGCATACATTACACCTGGCATAGTTGTACATTTTCCCATGATTAAAATCATACAGCAAGTCATAACTTTTGGCATGATTAAGTTGCCCGCCTGAACAATCGCCTACAACACAATTGGTATTTAATAAGATACCAATATTATCGTTATACGTTGATCCATTCTTTTTAACAGGATTTACTGTAGTGTTCTTATACGCATTATGCTTGACGTCTGTGTATATCGCATTTTGTTTTTTTGCCTTTATATAATCACTCGAACTAACGCGGTTCATTTGTACTACCAATAGAAAAAGAAAAATAAAACATTTATTAAAATGTTTTATTTTTTATATTTTTTTATATTTTTTTATATTTTTTTATATTTTTTTATATTTTTTTATATTTTTTTATATTTTTTTATATTTTTTAATATTTTTTTATATTTTTTTGAAAAACACACTCTCTATTCATAACTCTCCAGGCAGGTGTGACTCTCTTGGTTGAACCCGCCGACACCCTGCGACAATAGTTGACAACCTTCGCAATAGTCATGATCATAATCATATCCTTGGCATGTGTGCTCCAACTGGTTTTCACCACCAGTGCCGGCATCTAGCAGCGAACATCCATAGCAGAATTCTGCCCATTCTGGTGTGGATGACCTTTCTTGCAAAACGTTTTCGGCGCACGCATTCGCGGTTTCGGCGCACGCATTCGCGGTTTCGGCGCACGCAACTGCCGTTTGCTCTGCTTCGTCTTCCGAAATCATTTCGTAGGCGCCAGCAGCGTCATCAGCAACACCTGATAGTTGCTTTATCTTGTCTACATTAACTGGTTCGCTAGACACCGGTTCTTCAAAATAACAAAACCGAATATGCGTGTTGGGTTTGTGCATTTTTTCTTTTTCTTTCAGTGTGGCCACATCTGTTTGCAAATCGGCAATGTCATGCGTCATCTGTTTCATGCGCTTGTACATCTTCTTTTCCATTTCCTCCAACCGCTCATTGACACAGAGTTCCATTTGGGTCATCGGATTGTTGTTCTTCAAGACAATCCAATACCACGGATCCGCGTACACCACGCGACCGCCGTAGTTGCCCGGCGCCAAGATGCGCTGCTGAAGATTGTAGGCAATCTGGTTTTTAAACCAGTAGTGGAAATATATTTTGGCTTGATAGTACACCACGCAACCATCCCATTTCTTAATGAAATCGATGCGCCGCACATATGCGATTTCTTGCTCGTAGAATACACTTTTAATATAATTTTCATACGCATCGTCGCGATGAATACGGGTGATGAAGATCGACAAGTTCTGAATGAACGACATTTTGATAGTGTGTTTGGTTGTGTAAGATGCGTATAGTCTAGTGGCGGAAAAGCATTTCAATTTTATGAAGGGTTTGTATAAAAAATTAAAAAAGTTTTGAAAAGTTGCCTTCTTCCAAGTGATTTATTAAAAACAATGCCAAACCAATAAAAGTATCTACTACTATAAATATATAAGCGATTGGATTTTTATAAATGGCAAAAAATGAAAATACGAGATACATTAACCCGTGAAAAAGTCTAAAAGGTGCCCACCAAATAGGCGCGCCTTGCGTTTCTAATCCTACCTGCCGCTTGCCCGTAAAATATAAATATAAAAATCTCAAAGCAAGTATCAGTGTTAAAAATCCTAGATAATGTAAATAGTTACGAGGAATATATTTGGCAACTGCAGCTAAACCCAGTCTTGCCGGAATACATCCAAACATAAACATAAGAAATCGTTTTTGAATAGAGTTCATATTATATATATATTACATATATATGAAAAATTGAAAATCATTATCATCTACAAAAGTAGAGTTAATAATAATAATAATAGAATGTTTACCATAGCAACCACGCGTTTCACCAATAAAACATTCACCGAAAAAGAAAAGTGGTGTGAAAAAAACGAGTGGAAAGGCAGCATTCTCGGCACACCGATAAAGATTTCCGATAAAATTCGACAAAATAGTATTTTATTTGTATTAGGAATGAATAACGATAAAAATAAAATAGAAGAAATTTGCCTCATTAAAAACACACTCATTACCGACAAATATTATAAAATTTATTCCGATGGGAATTACAACAGATATGTCTACAAAAGCAAATATAGAATTGATTTAAGTGATTCAACTACTACACCACTCACCGAATATGAAAAAAAAGTAATAGATATATTTAATGTCGTCTTATTTAAAGGTTCGCGCAATGTTAAACGTTATCAAGGTATAACTGCTTTACCGACTTGGATCGCCAAGAATAAATATATGGATTTTGTCAAGTTTTTCAAAGAATTGTTTATTACCAAGTGTCAGTGTACGCATATCCTGCCGCCTTAACCACTACATTTGTGGTGGGTGTTGTTACATCCTCATCGTCAATTATATCATCATCGATTTGACTTGCTGTATCACTACTCGCATCTGCTGCTGCCGCCGCCGCTTTGCCCTTTACCTGAGTTTTTTTTATCGTCAACTTCCGACTCACAATCTGAAAATCCGCGTCAATTTGCGGAACTGTTTGACTATAGGTATTGCTTATAATAGCAAACTGCTCATTGCAATAAATTCGCAATTTATTAAATTCCACCACTTTAACTGCAAAATAACTATAAAACGTGTTGCCAGTAAGTTTGGAATCAATAAGAGTCTGAAAGAAGTCAATCCCTACTGCACTAATCAATTCATAAATGTGTACTATTTCAGTATATTTTTGCCGAAGAACATTATTTTGGTATACTTTTTTCGCCATTTCTTCTTTGGATATTTTTTTTATAATATAATCCACCCGAATGTGTGTATTGTCCGACAATGTGACCAGTTTATCACGAACAAGACGCATGTCATTATTCACAATGTGTGCTATACACCGATGTAACGCAGGAGTAATCGTTTTATAATGTTTATGTTTATCAGCATCCGCCCCGTATAGTTTGCTTTGTATGGCATTCATCTGATGCCAACTGCATAGTCCGCCACAGGGTACATCGCCCGGGTTGCGCGGTGCCACCCCGCCATTGGTCTGCCGTTGGTATTCATAGAAATGCGGATTGTGTACCACTCCCGTTTCAATATGCCCAGTTCTCCAACTAAACGCCTTGTGACACGTCGTACACCACATTTGGTCACACCCGCTGATTTTAAAGATACGCGTCCCACAACACGGACACCCCTTGGTCTCTTTTTTAATCATTTCGGCGGTTTGTACGTTTTCTTCCTTACATGTATGGTCTGCCTCTTTTGAATGCCCCATGATTTCGTGGCACTTGGCGCAGGTTTGTAAATTACACATTTGACATTTGTATTGGGTTGACAAATAACCACGGCAGTCGTTGTTAGGACACGGCATAATAAAGGTTTTGCGTTCAGACTGCTGCTGTTGCGCGCCATGCCCAGTTTTAATGTTATATATAGCAACATTACATTCATTGACATTCTCATTCAGACGGGCTAACGTCTGTTTTACAAGAGCAATTTCATCCAAATAAGCGCGCTTTTTATTTTCCTGATATTGAATTTGCGTATATTTTTCAGCAGCATCCATGGATTCGGGCAGTTTGCTTATCTCGCTGTCCAGCAGAAATTGCTTCTTGTGGGTTTTATATTCTTTGGAAATGTAGGATTTATTTAAATTCTCAACCAAGAATTTCTGCGACCACGCTTTTTTACACTGCATACAATGGGGTTCGGATGCCGTATTTAAAATATAGTGTCGCACACAGGTTTTACACGCCTCGGCGTAATTACAATCGCCATAGTCACATATGATACGCGCATGCTTGCTTGCATTAAACTTTTCGCAGCAAATACCGCATTCGTTGCTCGCACCAGCACCAGCAGCAGCAGCAGCACCAGCAGAAGCCATCTTTAATATATATAGTATAATACAAACTTATTATTAACATTAAATCTTTTCAATTTTTTATCATTATAAATCGCTGAAAAAAAGGAACTGAAAAAAAGGCACCAGTTATTATAAAATATAAAATATAAATATATACAACTATAAATATATACAACTATAAATATAAAATGGATACCAATGTAGAAAATTATACTATTGGTGAACTACAAACATTGTTTGGTTTACCAGAAGAAGAAGATGCTTCCGATATTGACATTACCAATGCGGCAAACAAAATCATCACTAAAATGGAGGCAGAAGGCAAAACGACGATTGTAACCTTTATTGAGCAAGCACGTGATAAATTATTACAACATTTTACGGATTTATCCGAAACCCAGTTAAATGCAGACGAAGCAACCAATGAACAATTCGACGCAACCACGACCCTCGGCAATTGGTGGCAACACCAGTACCCCCAACAACCCAATAATCCCACACAAAATCAAAAGTTGACGGATCGCACACAAAAAGTCCAATTCTTTGATGCTACCCACCAACAAATGAATAGAGAACAAATTGGTATAAATCAATCCTTCAATATACCCGTCGTACAAGGGACTATTAATCCCAATTTACAAAATTTAACCTCGCGTATCGTCTGTATTGATAGTCAATACCGGCAAAATATATTGCCCTATTCGAATAATCCCAACACCCCGACCTACAACACCGATTATACGTTGGATTTATCGGACCCGCTCACCAATGTCACTTCGCTTAAACTCTACTCTATTCAAATTCCCACTACCTGGTATGCATTTGACCATTCTATTGGTAATACGTGTTTAGAATACAGCGGGAACATCATTGATATTTCCGATGGGAATTATAGTGTGGCGGATTTAAGCAATGTGTTGAATCCGCTACTGGCGCCACTAGCTGTAACATTCGCTGGTCCGCTGCCCTACACCGGTAAAGTGAGTTTTCAAAATACGGGTGGGTCCGATGCCAGTATGGTATTTTATACTGGTAGTGGATTATGCCAGCAAGGGTGTGGGGTGGGTGCGAAAATAAATCAGAATTTAGGGTGGAATTTAGGATTTCGTATACCACCCGATAGCAGTGGAGTCATTGCTATCACTATTCCTGCTGGACAAACAGTTTTCTCCGATGTCCCCGCCGATACCTATGGACCGAAATATTTTATTTTAGTAGTCGACGATTTTAATAATAACCACCTGAATAATGGATTAGTGAATATAGTAGACACGACGACCAAATTAAGTGTACCGACCTACTATAATCCGAAAGACGTAGAGTGTAACAACGCGAATCAACCTTTTATGGTGCGCACCGCGCCGCGGACCTTGACCCAAGCACAATTGTATACCGTCAATGAAATTATCACCAATAGAAAGCAGACGACGAATCGGACCAGTGCGCCGACCACGACGGATGTCTTGGCAATCATACCGATTCAACTGCTGACCAACTTTCGTCCCGGTCCATATGTCCAATTTGGACAGGCATTACAGGCGAATATACGCACGTATTTTGGTCCCGTTAATATTGACCGGTTGCGAGTGCGGTTGATCGATGACAAGGGCAATGTAGTGAATTTACACGACAACGATTGGTCGTTTACGATGGTGGTGGAGGAGTTGTATCAATACTAAAGGGGCGCTGCCCCTTTGGAACCCCGCAAAAAGTTTTTTAAGGTAAAAGGCGTCGCTCATTTGTAGAGAGGAGGATTATATAAAAAATTGAACTATAATTATTAGATTAAATAACTAATAATTATACTTATACTTATCATGGATATCATTAATCGTCTTACATACAAGATTGAACAATACGGCACTGGCATCGAATGGGGGTCCGGGGAAGATGTAGGTGCGAATTTATGGCGTGAAATAGATAATTTACGTAATAATCGTAACAAAAACAATCTGATTAGTGATTGGAAATATAAAAAAGAATTTGAATGTATCGAAAAATGGCATCTGAATGATAAAAAGACATTTAATGAAATGTCTTGGGAAAATAGTTTTGCGGTAGCAATGTTATTTGCTGTTTATCATTAGAGACAGAGACAAAGACAAATTTGTTAGATTAGATTACCGCCGTTTTGTATGCGTTTTACGCGCGCGTGTTTTACGACCGCGTGTTTTTTTAGCGCGTGTTTTTTTAGTACGTGTTTTTTTAGCGCGTTTTTTTTTACCAGCACGACCATAATAATAATCAGGTGGTGGTTGTCCAGGAGATTGATAAAATGCACTGGATGTACTAGAAGGTGGTTGAGGAACAAATCCTTGAGGTACAATGGCACCATGAAATCGAGGTGCGGGTGGGGGTTGCTGATAAGGATTGTATGTGCTAGCTAAATTTCTTACCAGTTCTTCCTTAGTATGTATATTAGCTGGGTCAACTTCACACGCATATTTGATCATTTCTTCTAAATCACGTTCGGATGTTATTTCTAAGGAATAGGAAGGAGTATCTGATATTAATATCTCAATCAAAAATTTAAGTAATATTTCATTACTAAATTTATTTAAACTTACATCTCTGCCCATTGAATTATAATACGTTACAAAGGCATTCTTTATTTGTTCTTTTATTTGTGGATTATCACTTATAATACTTTTCAATTTGCGTAAATTTGGATAAAATATATTTCTATTCCATAACATTTCAAAAATATCCGATTGTTGTTGTGCAATACTTGTTATATCTTTATTTCTTACTAGTTTCTGTTGTTCTAAGACTCGTTTAGATCGGGAAAAATACTCTGATACGTTGGAAATTTTTGAAAGACATGCCGAAATATAACTAGCCATTCTATATAATTATAAAATAATATATTTTACACCTTTGCATATTTACACCTTTGCATATTTACACCTTTGCACATTTACAATAATTATTCTACAATAGTAGGCAAAATATCTGTAATATACGTAGGCACTATTCTATTCGAGCAAGGTATATCCATTTTCCATTCGAGTATTAAAGGGACTTTATGTGCTGGTATAGATTTGGACGTCCATTGACTTTTATTTAACAATACATATAATTTTTTTACGCGATTTACCAATCCACCTGCGTTTACAGGGGGGACATGTTTAAATGCCCATTCAAATTGTAGAGATTGTTGTTTCGTTTGAAACCCGCTAATTAAACAGACATGTTTCCAACCCGCACCTTTGCTCAATGTATACTTGGCACCGCCAACCAGTTCGCCATTATGTTTTCTGAGGCGTTTTACTGGGTCGGGTGAAACTCCAGCATACGTATAACCTTTATTATGGATAATGTAGAATAACCAGGGTGCTGGTACTTCTACTTCTACTGCTTCTGCTTGCTCTGCACAACTCATTATTAACTAATTATATATTATTTATTATTTATATCTCTATAATTTATTTTTTTATTTTATACCAATAATATAATATAATATAATGGTCACAAAAAGACATCGGCAAAAAAGCATGAAAAATAAAAGTATAAAGAAAAAAAGCAATAAAAAAAAGAGTATAAAGAAAAAAAGCAATAATACAAATCAAAATGAAAATCTAAATGCTGCGCTCACACAAACACGTCCACTTACCTCATTATCCATCGATACCATAAATGCCATTCATCT
>Ga0209596_1003062_pt1 | contig 13387 bp, 13 predicted proteins | sample M_130807_MF_Meta_FD_187314 | JGI IMG/M metagenome (GOLD analysis project Ga0209596, IMG submission 187314) | Freshwater microbial communities from Lake Montjoie, Canada to study carbon cycling - M_130807_MF_MetaG (SPAdes) (version 2) | ecosystem: Environmental > Aquatic > Freshwater > Lake... | reverse complement strand
CGTGCGGAACGGTTCGCTCCCGTGGCCACCGCGTCCGATGACACGAATCACTAAAGTATCGCTGGATGCCATGATGGGTCCACCACGAGTACTGATGAAACCAGTTGGCAGTGATGACGTGGTGTGAATTGCAAAAGCACCCGTGACTTCAGATGGCGATCCATCTGACATTGGACCAACATCAAGTAATCCTTCATCAAGCATGAAGCGTGCCCCGGCGTGACCTTCTTCGCCGGGCTGGAACATAAATACAACACGACCTTGCAATTGATCGCGATGGTTCGAAAGTAAACGTGCTGCGCCAACCAACATTGCGGTATGGGTGTCATGGCCGCATGCGTGCATCACATTTTCGACGTGTGAACTGAAATCAACCCCGGTGTCCTCGGGCATCGGCAAGGCATCCATGTCTCCGCGTAACAACATGGTTGGCCCTGGACGAGTGCCTTCAAGTGAGGCGACGATGCCAGATGTTGTTTCATGAAGTTTGATTCCGAGCGGTAAACCTTCAAGAGCAGCGAGAACCTCTTCACGAGTTTTTGGAAGATGGTTACCAAGTTCGGGCCATTCGTGCAAACGACGACGAAGCGCAATCGCTCCGTCAAGTAGATCAAGCGATTCTTCGGTCAAGGTCGAGATGTCGGTGGGATCAGCCATATGCGTATCGTAGACCTGAGTGCTGCCCAGTATTTGTGTGGTAGGTAATAGGTGTGGGACTAAATGCCGGAGATGAACTCGTCGACATAGTTGATGAGTTTGACCAAGTGGTTCAGGTGGTTCCACGGCGGATTATGCGGGCTGAACGTTTGCGTCATCGGGCAGTTTTCATTGCAGTCGTCGATGGAGCGGGCCGACTGTTGGTACATCGCCGTTCGCCCCTCAAAGATGTTTGGCCAAGTTGGTGTGATATCGCCGTGGGTGGAGTTGTTGGGGCTGGCGAGTCATATCTTGAAGCAGCGCATCGTGAACTTTCTGAAGAGATTGGCGTGAGTGCCGCGACACTTGAAGAAGTAGACATTGGTGAGTCGCGACGATATGACGATGATCAGGTGAGTCTGATGGCGCGGTGCTATGTCGTGACTTCACCGGGACCATTCACATTTGATGACGGTGAAGTGGTTGAAGCATGGTGGGTTCATCGAGATGGGCTCAACGATTTGTTGAATCGAGAAAATTTCCTGCCCGACAGCTTGGCGTTGCTTTTACCCCTGATTGATTTCTAATCACCGCGCCGGCAGGGCTTACTCCCACGTTGTATGACCGTGATGAACACGGGGAATCGAGAAGGGATGTCGTATGTCGCAGTTCACCACCGGAGGCATGATCGGAGCCGATCCCGATCAACTGATTTCACTTGGTCACACCTTGAGTCGTCAAAGAGGGGATATTGAAAGTCTTGTTGGCGTCGTCAATTCAGCCCTGGCGTCGACCAATTGGAACGGTCCAGCCCGCCAGTCCTTTGAGCAAGATTGGCAAACCTCGTTTCGAACTGCCCTATCTCGTTTGGGTGAGGCTTTCGAACTAGCTGGACGAGATTGTTTAATGCGGGCCGATGAACTTCGGCGTGTGATGGGCATGCCCTAACCCAATACGATAAGAGGGTGCTACACGTCGAGTTCACTGTTGAGCCCTTTGTCGAAGGACAGCCAGGACCTCATGTGCGCGCTGCCGTGGCGGCCGTAGAAGCACACGGGATCACCGTCGAGTTTGGGCCGTTTGCCACCGAGTTTGCGGCTGATGAAATAACGGTGTCGCAAGCTGTCAGCGACCTGGTGCGCGAGGCTTATGCCAATGGCGCAACACATGTCACTGTGCACATGGAGAAGATTGACGTATGACCTCGTCACCGATCGATCTTTCGCATCCAGTACTCGCAACTTTGCAGCCGCTTGTTGATGCTCTGGGCTGTTCAGTGATTGATGCAGCGCAGATTGAAACCGCCGACATTCCGTTGGTGTACGAAGGCGAATTAATTGCCGCGGTTCGCCTTCCCGATCTTCATGGCGCATTGGCTCGTCTCATTGATTCGGTTGAACGAGAAATGGGTCAGCAATTACCCAATATGAATCGCGAACAAAAGCAGTCGGCCATTCGTCTGCTTGACGATCGAGGTGCCTTTACTTTGCGTCGTGCGGTTGAAGACGTTGCCGATGCCATGGGCGTGTCGCGCATCACTGTGTACAACTATCTCAACGCGATTCACCGCTAGTACTTACGAATTTGGTAGGTAGTCCTCAAGGCGACCGATGGTAAAATCTTGCTGATTGAGGGCGGCTTTAAACGCTATTAAGTTGTCGAGTAAATCGGAGCGGAAGTGCGTTAAGAAGATATCGCCTGGTTGAAGACCAGGTCGTTGTAAAATATCAACATGGCCTTCCCATAATTCAGAGTTCCAATTAACGACAGCGTTGATTCCACAACTTGCGGCTGCGCGACGCGTGTTTTCATCAGATGATCCATACGGAGGACGCATGAGGTGGCCGGCATAACCCAGTTCTTCAGCAATCACATTTTTCATATTGCAAATCTCCGACGTCTGTCGTTGAAGACTGAGTCCCTTGAGGGCTGGATGATGCATGGTGTGTGAACTAATGGTTCCACCAACCGTCAAAATTTGCGCAAAGTATGCCGGGTCTTTACGAAATTCACCAGAGACTAAGAAAAGGGTTGCGGGCATTTTGTTGTCAACCAAAAACTGCATGGCGGCTGGATCTTTGACGATGCCGTCGTCAATCGTAAGAAAAACCACTCGATCGGTGGTCTCCACATGCGTAATCTTTGCGGCCATTCCGTTTGCAGGAATAATCGGAGCAATTGACGACGTTGGGAAACCAGGAGGAAGTGTCGTAGTTGTCGTACTGGTCGTCGTAGTCGTGGTCGTCGTCGAGGTTGTTACGGGGACAGAAGTAGTAGTTGCGACCGAAGTTGAACTGACTGCTGTATCGGTGGTAGCAGAGTTACTTGAACAAGCGGTCAGTAAGAGCGAGAGGCTGCCAAAAATTAAAAGGAAAACCCGTGGAGTAGTAAAAATCTGAGTGTTCCGTGCAAAATAGTCCCGCTCCACCCCGTTCACTCTAGAAGAATAAGTGTCTATGGCTACTTTTGATTGCTTGGCTTTTGACGCCGACGACACCTTGTGGCACAGCGAAGACGGGTTTCGTGCAGCCGAAGTGGCTTTCTATGAACTCCTTGCGCCCTTTGCGCCAGCCGGGATTGACATCAAGGCTGCGCTGACGGCGACTGAACGAGCCAACTTGCACACCTATGGGTATGGCGTGAAGGCTTTTGGACTCTCGATGGTTGAAGCGGCGATCACCATCAGCCAAGGTCAGATTCCGACCAAAGTGCTCGCTCATCTATTGCAAGTGGTCCGGGAATTGTTGTTGGCACCGGTGCGTCTACTTGAAGGGGTTCCCGAGGTTTTAGAAGAGCTTGCAAAGTCGTACCGCTTGATCTTGATTACCAAGGGCGATCTCGTCCACCAAACTCGCAAGGTCACAACGAGTGGCCTCGAGCATCTGTTTGATCATGTAGAGATTGTTTTAGAGAAAGACGTTGCGACGTACGCCAAAGTATTTCGAGATCTTTCTGTGCAGCTCGAGCGAGTGTGCATGGTGGGTAATTCGGTCAAGAGTGACATTCTGCCGATCCTCGAATTAGGTGGTCATGCAGTTCACATTCCGTATCAGTTCTTGTGGGAACTTGAACGCGCTGAACATCCACCGATCAATTCCCGGTTTGGCGAGTTGACAAATATCAGCGAATTACCAGCATGGATACATCATTTATCTTGATGGACATGGATTGAGTTAAAAATACGGCACACTGAGGAGGTCATGTTGTTCCATTTCATCTCAACTCTCAACCCAACACCCGATCAACCGACGACGGCTCGTGAGGCGATTTCACGTCCGTTACTCGTCGTGATTGTCGTCGTTGGTGCCTTTATTTTTACGCGCCTTTCGCATGTCATCATTCGTCGATTGGTGCGGTATATCGCCCAACGTAGTATTTCTCGACCGTCACAATGGTGGCGAACCCGTGCTCGCTATCAAGAACTTGAACAAGGTGAAGTAGGCGAGAATCGTCGTCGCCAACGAGTTGATGCAGTCTCGCGCATGTTGCACCACTTACTTGCGGTGGTGATTTGGGTTGGCGTTCTGATTGCGATCTTCCATATTCTGAAACTTGACGGTCCTCTTGTTTTGTCAAGTGCTGGCTTCTTGGGTGCGGGCATTGCCTATGGTGCTTCGCAAAAAGTGAACGACTACCTGACTGGGCTTTCGGTGTTAATCGAAGATCGCTACGGCGTTGGTGATGAAGTTGAAATCAGTACCGCTTTTCCCAATGGAGTTCGTGGAGTCGTTGAACACATCGGCTTAGTGTCAACTCGAGTTCGTGATGGTTACAGCACCGTGCACCTCCCGCATAACGCGTTGATTGCGGTACGTAATATCAGTCAAGAACCCGTTGCTACGAAAATCTCCATTCAACTCCCGATTGACGCCGAACGCGGAGAGGCGGCCCTGAAGGCAGCCGAAACAATCCGTGAACTCGCCGGCTCTGAGCATCTGACCGCAGTGCTGCTCGTCGATGAGATTACGACTGCAACCCCAATCGCCGGAGTTGATCAGATTGAATTGAATATTCGAACGGCGCGTCCGCTGACCGCTGGCGAGCGCGAAACTTTGGTGCGACGCACCGAAGAGCGACTTTCCGCGCAGGACTCTTAACAAACGACGTCAGTCGGACTAGTGTCTTTTTTGTCCGTTTCTTGGACAATAGATATTGGGGGCAATATGACGAAGTATGAGCCAACGTTTGCGTCGCTATCGCAACACGAAGTTCCGGAATGGTTTCAAGATGCAAAGTTCGGCATTTTTTCGCACTGTACTGTGGGATCGGTCCCAGCGTTCGCTCCATTAGGCAAAGACCCCTTCACTCTTGCTCGAGAAGAAGGCGAGGAGATGGCGTTCAGCCACACGCCGTATGCCGAGTGGTACCAGAACTCAATCAATCTTCCGGGCTCGCCTGCAGCGTTGCATCACGAAAAAGTGTGGGGCAATTGCGACTATTCAACTTTCGTCAACATCTTTCTTGAAGCAGCTAAAGGCTGGGACGCCAAGCGTTGGGAACAACTACTCGCTGCGTCGGGAGCGAAATATTGTGTGATGGTCACCAAGCACCACGACGGTGTTTTGATGTGGCCATCAGAAACACCTAACCCAACTCATGGCGAGAAGTGGTCGTCACAACGCGATCTTGTTCAAGAGTGTGCTGACGCTGCCCGCAATGCCGGTTTGCGTTTCGGTGTGTATTACTCGGGCGGCATCGACTGGACCTTTCAAGGACTTGGCATTAAAAGTTGGGCGACGTTGTACGGCGCAATTCCGCAAGACGATACGTATCACGCGTATGCCGAGGCGCACTGGCATGAATTGATTCGTAGGTACAACCCTGACGTTTTGTGGAATGACATTGGTTATCCACGATTCGGCGAAGGTGCTGCGCAATTAATGGCAGATTTCTATAACGGCAATCCCGAAGGCGTCGTGAACGATCGCTTCGACTTCATTGGTGTCATGCAAGGAACAAGTCACGCTGACTTCGGAACTCCTGAATACTCAACTGAGGCTGCCGGGCCAAAAAAGATGTACGAAGTCACTCGCGGCATCGGAACTAGCTTCGGTTACACCCAAGACGAAGATGACTCGACATACCTGTCGATCCCCGCGCTCATCACCATGTTCGTCAACATTGTCGCTGACGGTGGAAACCTGTTGCTGAATTACGGCGCGATGCCAGGCGGCGAAATTCCGTGGGCTCAGCAGTTGCGATTAATGGCTATGGGTCAGTGGCTATCGGTCAATGGTGATGCAATCTATGGCAGTCGACCCCACGAGGTTTCAAAGTTGTCAACCGATGAAGGACTCGTGGTGAGATTGACCAAGGGTGCAGATGGTGCAACTTATGCTTTGGTCATTGGCCGTCCGTCAACTGCCAAGATCACGATTGATGGATTGCCGAAAGGTGATGTGAAGTTGCTTGGCCATCACGCGCAGCTGAAGCGCGAGGGCAATACGGTCACTTTGCCTAATCGCCCGGATGACACTCCCGTGTACACGTTGCGCATTCAGTAACGAATTAGCGCCCCGACTTCACATCAAGCCAGTCGCCAGTTCGTAATTCAATGAATTGCGTTTGAGAACCGACTAACTGATTATGGGTCTGAGCATTACCGCCAGCCACGTAGTACAGAGCTTTTTGCCAAAGCCTCATATCGCGTTGCGGCTGCGTTGCGGTTGCAACCAAAGCCCGAGCGTTAGCGATTTTTGCTGCCCTCGCAGATTTCTTTGGACCAGCCGTCACTGGTAACACAACGGCAACGACCGATTGAGTTGGCAAGACTGCAACATCGACGTTGCCTAACAATTGAGCGGTTTCCTTTGTGGGCTGATGCGGCTCAATCCAAACGCGACCTGCGGAATTTTGCTCGTCATCAAAAGCCTCAAAGAGATAGCCGACCGCGATCAGCCCTAGCGGCAAGCCTGTTTGAGTAACGGTGACGCGTATCTCTCCACCTTCGGTGCATGCCACCGTGAAGGTTTCGCCGATTTGATGAACGTGAGTAGAAGAACATCCGGCAGCACGGGCAGCCTTTGCAGCCTTGAGATTGCCGTGGACCGGAATGTGGTTCACGAGTTTCAGAGTTTCGGCTCGCAAATGATCATTCACCGATGTGCACAAAACAATCGCGCCTATTGATCCGCTCTCGAGCTGCAAGTCACGGAGCGATGTAAAACCAGCAGGGTGTTGCCGATCAAATGCGCCTCGAATCGGCTCAGGCGTCAACCATGGGTCAACAAGGATTGAAGTACCCGCATAAGAGATCTGCCAACTCTGGTAGTCATCAAGTCTGCGAAGCAACATCATTGCTATTCACTCAGATCAATTTCTTTGGAGATCGCAATCACTACTTGTTGAGCAATTTGCGCTGATGATGATCCGATATGGATGTCGTACAGACCAGGGTCAACTTGCCAGAAACCTTTTTGGTTCAAGGAAATACTTGCCGATTCGCCAGTTACTTGTGGTCGCAATACTGAGCGGTAAATATCTGCAGGATTCCAGAATGCAAAGTCACGCGGTGAAAGTTCAACTGTGACAACCGTGCTTTCACCAGCATTCAGATGTACTTTGGCGAAATTCTTCAGTTCTTTCTTCGGACGTTGAACCGATGAGTTACGTGGTGCGACATAGACCTGAACAACTTCACTTCCGGCTCGGGTGCCAGTGTTTGTCACAGGAATTCGAATTGTCACTTTTTGATTTGATGAAATTTCGGTGTCATCGCAATCGGGTTGACCGATTTCAAATGTGGTGTATGACAGGCCATGTCCGAATGGGAAACGCACGGGCAAGTGACGAGCCTCGTACCAGCGATAGCCAATGAAAACACCTTCGCCATAACGCACTTGACCATGTTCGCCGGGGAAGTTTCCGTAAGCCGGAGTGTGTTCAATGCGCTCAGGGATTGTGGTTGGAAGACGGCCACCAGGATCGGCTTCACCGAGAAGAACATCCACAACGGCATGGCCCATTTCTTGTCCACCAAACCAGACCTGCATGACCGAAGGAACGTCGTTGGCCCAAGACATGTCGACGGGCGCTCCAGTGTTGACAAGCACGATGGTCTTCTTGTTTGCGGCGGCAACTGCACGAATCAGTTCAACTTGTCGACATGGAAGATCAAGAGTGTCACGATCGTGACCTTCGCTCTCCCAATCGTCGGTGGTGCCGACGACGACAAGAGCAATATCGCATTCGGCAGCAAGTTCAACTGCGCGACGTACTGGATCATCCTGTTCGACAAACTGCAAACCAACTTGAGCGCCATGAGCCCACTGCTTATTCGTTGCATCACATTCAAGAATCAATTCATGTTGCTGGCCAGCGACGAGATCAACGATGGCGGTCAGTTCAACACTGCCCATACCGAAGAAAGATTGACCGCGTGCGGGAATTGTTGAAGCACCATCAACAACCAATTCTCCGTCGAGCAGTAGTCGGCAAGGACTCACCTCGACAAGTGAGACGACATATTGACCAGTCGTTTCAACAGTGATGATTCCGGTTGCATTGAAGTGGTAACTAGAAGTTGGAACACCAGCGTCGTTACGAGCAACCAGCAAAATGCGACCATCGGGTCGATGCACTCGGGCGAGTTCGGTGTTATTCGATGCATCACCGTCAAAGACGACGACTTCAAACCCGGGAGTTCCATCGGGGCGCTGCACCATAAGTGGATCAACGGTGGGTGTTGTTTTATCGATGTTTCCGCCGGCCTCGTGACGAACCGCAACTTTTGCGCCAAGTCGTTCGCGCAAAACATCGATGATTGCGGTTCGGTGATGGGGCATGACTTCGGCCGAGCCGCCACCCATGATGCGGGTACGTTCAGCATTTGGTCCAATGACCGCAACCGACTTCAAACCATTGGTATTGAGTGGCAGTAATGCCTGATCATTTACTTTTTCATTGCGTAACAAGACCATTGAACTAATCGCTGCTCGTCGCGCCAGTTGACGATGTTCAGGAAGGTCAATTGCCATGGGTGCTTGCGGCTCGTCATCTAGAGCACCGAGTCGTTCGAAAGTTGAGAGCAAAGTGCGCACGGCACGATCAAGATCGGCTTCATCAACCCGACCTTCATTGACTGCTTCGGCCAAAAACTTTCCGTAGCCACGTGGCGGGGCGGGCATTTCAAGATCAAGACCCGCATGCGCGGCGCCTTCGGTTGTGAACCCAGCAAACCAATCGGTGACAACAAAACCTTCGAAGCCCCATTCATCACGGAGGATGTCTTGCAAGAGCTCGCGATTCTCGGCGCAGTACACACCATTCATGCGGTTGTACGAGGTCATAATTCCAAGTGAGCCACCTTCGCGAACTGCCAACTCGAAAGGAAGTAAGTACACCTCACGCAAAGTGCGCTGATCAATCACACTGTTGATGGTCATTCGTTCAAATTCGGCATCGTTACCAACGAAGTGTTTGACCGTTGTTGCTACGCCGCGTGATTGCACTCCGCGAATGAATGACGCGGCGAGTTTTCCTGAGAGAAGCGGATCTTCCGAATAACACTCGAAGCTTCGACCAAACAATGGTGAGCGATGCAAGTTAACTGTTGGAGCGAGTAACACTCGGGCGCCTTTTGAACGAGTTTGATGACCAAGAGCGACGCCAAGTTCTTCAAGTAAGGGGACATCAAACGTTGCCCCGAGAGCTGATCCGCATGGGATACATAGGGTCGCAACCTGAGTTCCGATTCCGGGTGTGATCGGGCCACGTGCACCGGCAGGTCCATCGGTGACCGTCACTGCTGGGATGTCAAACCGCTCAACTGGGTGTGTCGACCACATCGTGGCACCCGTCGTCAAGAGTGCCTTTTCCTCAATTGTCATTTGGCCAATGAGTTTGTCGATATCCCGCGTCACACTCTTGAGTTTGCCACTTTTGACCCTGTTGGCTTTGACTCAGACCCCGAAGGCTGTTGATCTGACGGCTTGAACGAGTTCATCTGGACCCGAGAGCTCGACGCGCGCCTGGTTTTGGCGACCATAGACAAACATGATGAGTTCTCCGACTTCACCAGTCACAGTCACGGCGGGCTCACCCTTTTTGGCAACGATTGTTGAGCCTTGAGTGATCTGCAGTATGAGACCGCAGGGAGATTTGCGGGCAAACAGTCGGCCCCCTTGGGTGATCGAGGTACGCAACTGCGATTCAAGATCGTCAATTAATGTTCGTGGCTCCCAATTGGATTGGGCCCGGCGGACGTCTTCAAGGTGAACAAAGAATTCAACTGTGTTGGTGAGTCGATCAACAAAAGCCAGCCGCATGGGCGAGAGACGCGGAGGTCCATTGCGAATCGCTTCGACCAATGTCTTCCAGTCACGCTGCGCAACACCTTTGCGTACTTTTTCGCCGTATGCAGCAAGTGGCTTGATCAGAATTCCACCAGCGGCGTCGGGGCGAGATTCACGCACGATGATGTGGGCGGCAAGATCACGAGTTGTCCAGCCTTCACACAATGTTGGTGCGTCTGGACCAACTTCCAAAAAGAGATTGCAGAGTGCGTGTCGTTCAGACTGCGCTGGGTTCATGGGTTTTCTCCTTGTTCGGCCCGTCTCCACGAAACTCCTGGTGGCCATTGCCCGATACCACCATTCTCAACGAGTAGTCCAGTATGTGTGCGATCAGCATGCCGACTGCGCCACACCAACATGCGTTGAGCCATATGCAAGATACGTAGCGGATCGGTGACAAGTGTCCGCCATGTTGGATCGGCAGCAATATCAAAACACAACGAAGACCCATCGCCGAATTGCACGTAGGCAGTATCGATAGTTCGATGAACTGCAAGATGACTTTCGTTCAGTCGTTCATCCCAAGGCCACTGATTTTGCACGTGTGGAATGAGCGCGTAACGCCAATCAAATTCCCATGATGCACCCTCGCGCCATGTGGTTGGTTCGTCTCCAGATAAGAACGGGATGAGCGAATGCCCATCGCACTGCAGCGGAATTGATTGCTCCCAGATGTGCGCAAGTGTCGGAAGAAGATCGACACTTTCGGTGAATTCTGTGATCACACTTCCATGCGCATGTGGTCGCGAAGGTTCGCGAATAATCATTGGTATGTGATGACTTTCTTCGAACCAAGCAACTTTTTGCACGAGTCCGTGATCACCGAGTTGTTCGCCATGATCGGCAGTCACGATGATGATGGTGTTTTCCCATTGATTGAGATCACGAAGGGACTGCCAAAGTCGGCCCATTTGTTCATCAACGGCAGAGATCATTCCGAAGTACTGAGTGCGCAGATGACGAATCTCTGATTCATCAACCGGTGCCGCCGTCGTTTGAATCTTCAGCAACAGATCATGAAATCCGTGACGACCATTGGCAGGGGCAATAGGAAGACCAACATCGGCGGGGTCGTACATGTGCGCGAAATGACCGGGCGCTGAATAAGGCGGGTGAGGACGAAGATAACTGGCGTGGATAAACCAGGGTTCGTTGGCCTCGGTACTGGATAAATAATCAATGAGACAATCGGTAGTGAAACTTGAGACGCTGTGTTCGACTGGTCGCTCATGTTCAGTGTCCAACATGTGCATATGACCGAGTGATGTGTCATAGCCCTGTGTATTTAAGAAATCAACCCACGGTTGATGGGGTCCAGTGAGATTGAGCTGCCATTCAAATCCGGGCAGTATCTCTTCATAGGTCTGTAAACGCGGATCATCGGGACTGACGGTCATTCGCGGATCTATGGATTGATCGGTATAGCCAAATAGCTTTCCTTGATAACCACTTCGTTGCGCGAGTCGGGCAACGTTGTCGAATCGATTATCAAGCGGAGTTCCATTTGCGACGACTCGATGATTCATTTGATACATGCCGGTATACAGGCCAGCCCGACCTGGCGCACACGGAGTTGATTGGGTGTAGTGGCGTGAAAAACGCACTCCTGATTGAGCTAATTCATCAAGGTACGGAGTTTTGACGATGAAATGATCGGCGCATGACAGTGCATCACCGCGAAACTGGTCAAGTGTGATGAAGAGAACGTTTGGGTGACTGCTCACTCATACAGCCTGCCACGAAGGCGATGGCGACGAGTGACAAAAATGAGAAAACCAGATGTCAACAAAGTTAAACCCACAATTTCCATACCCGAGTTTCCGTTTCCGGTGGCTGGTAAATCAGATGTCGGATTCGTGGTCGTCGGATTCGTGGTCGATGTTTGGGTAGAAATAGTTGTTGTGGTCGCTGGAATTGTCGTTGTAGCGGGTATCGCTAATGTCAAAGTGACATCGTTACCTGTTCCACCGACATAGGAAATGACGTATGTTTTTCCATTGATGTTGAGTGTCGAACCTTGGGGGAGTCCAGCAAAAGTGTCACCGACGGCCGTCGAACCCAAGTTGTTGATGATCGTGTACGTCCCATCAGGATTCGTGGGAAGTCCAGTGACTTGAAGTGTGGCCAGACCAAGGATCGCAGTACCACCACTACGGATCACAATTTGATCGTGACCAGTTCCTGGGGTCAACCCTTGAAGGTCAATGTTTACGATGTCGGTAGTTGTCAATGTGAGGTTAGCGAAACTGTGAGTTCCGAGATTATTCCCCGGAGCGACAATGACGTCACCGGGAGAAACAAAGGTGCCAAATGTGGCATTTCCTTTCAGGGTCAATGTTTCGAGAGTTTGAGTTGTCCCAATCGGACCTTCGATACTTATCGGTCCAGAAGTTTGTAAAACAAGATTGCGGTGAGTCGTCGCAGCGCTGTTAATGGCCGCAGAGTATATGGTCGCGCCAATAGTGGCGCGTTCAAAAGTGATACCACCTGATCCCGTTTGTAGAGAAATGTCAGCACCAATAATTACCGGACCTCGAAGGGTCAGTGACGTTTCAGTTGATAACGAAGTTTCAAGAACGATTGACCTGGCCTTAACTTCAAGTTCTTTGAGAGTTGTCAGCACTGCTGAAGGAACGACGAGCGTGAGGTAGGGCGAGGTGTTGATGACTCGGATGTTATTTGTGTATGCCGCGGAGCCGGGGGTCTCACACCAAAATCCACTATCTCGAAGGATGTGGAGGTCAGAACCGCTCATTGAAAATATAAACGAGTTGGTGATTGAGTACGAAGCTGTGAAGACTTCAAGTACCTGGGTCGTCGGGTCATATTCAAAGTCCGCACCGCATCCGGCATGCACCACTGATGATGAACTGCTCACCACAAAAGTCGCCAACAAGGCAAAAAGTCCGAAGACAAGTTTTGGGATACGATTTTGCTTAATGAGAGATTTTGAATTTGAGTTCGCCATTAATTCCATTGAGCGAGACTAGGGCAATGGGAAGTTAAAATAAGGGTTTAGCTCTTCAGTGTGTACTGGTAACGACCATCGTTGTCAACGCGATCCATTTCGCCGGCCAATCGAAGGTGTTCAAGATGGGCATATGTTTCGCTATCGGCCATGCCACCTTGTGAGCGTGGCGAGAAAAGGTAGGTCGACATTTCCATCACTGTTGTGGGTCGATTCACTTCGATGCAAGCATCGCGTAATTTTTGAAGTCGTCCAACATGATGTTCTTTGATGTCATTGGCGCGTCCAGCAAGATCGGTGAAGATGCCGCCATGTGCCGGCAACGCAATTTTGACTTGTGGGCCAAAGGCTGCGATTTTGTCGAGCGACTCAAAAAAGAGGTTGAGCGGATCTTTGGCCGGCATCATTCCGCTGATATGTGGAGTGATGCTGGGCAAAACATGATCGCCACAAATCATCAGTCCATGTTCGGGGTCGAACAAACACAAAT
>Ga0209596_1003061_pt1 | contig 13391 bp, 11 predicted proteins | sample M_130807_MF_Meta_FD_187314 | JGI IMG/M metagenome (GOLD analysis project Ga0209596, IMG submission 187314) | Freshwater microbial communities from Lake Montjoie, Canada to study carbon cycling - M_130807_MF_MetaG (SPAdes) (version 2) | ecosystem: Environmental > Aquatic > Freshwater > Lake... | reverse complement strand
GGTTCGCCCAGTTTTTTGCCGAGCAAATCCCAGAGCGCGATGTCAATTCCCGACAGTGTGTGATCCGCCTGGAGCAAATCAAAACTATGCTCGCGCACGCACGCGTTGATGCGGCGGATGTCGTCCGCGTTGTCGAGCTGTTGCCCCAACACGGACGCGCTCACGGGTTTGCAGGCGCTGTGCGACATCGGGCAATTCCAACTGGCAATGGAAACCAGCGGCGCGGCCTCGCACTCGCCCCAGCCGACGTGACCGTCCGCCTCGACGCGCACCAGCAACGCATCCTGGCTGCCGTCACCAATGTCGCGGACCTCGGGGAGCGAGAGATAGAAAAAATCCACCGAACTGATTTTCATGTTATTAAAAAGCGATGGTCAGTCCGCCGTCCACCGTGATGCTCTGGCCCGTGAGATACATCGCGTCCGGCCCGGCGAGAAACGCGGCACCGACGGCGGCGTCATCATAGCTGCCGGCGCAGACGAGATGATTGCCGGGCGGAAAAGTTATCACCAACTCGCGGAAGCGTTCTTCGCGCCGGGCGTTGACGCCGACATCGCAGCCATCCGCCGCAAAACGAATCGCCGAGGCGCGACCAATGCCGCTCGACGCTCCGGTGACAATAATTTTTCGGCGATTACTCATGGCCGGATTTTTCCTGCGCGAATGGAGACGCGCGTCGTCAGCGTTTCGCCGGGTTGGAGGATGGAACATTGTTTGTTCAAAGCGGCTTCATTTACCGACATCGGCATCGTGGTGCAAGGTTCGAGAATCACCGTGTAGTGGCCGAGGAATCCGCCGTAGCTGGCGAACATCCACGCGAACGGAAAAATCTTCGGGTCGAAGTGATAGGCGAACTCAAGTCCGGCACGGGGCCGCCGCCACGCCATGCGACCTTCGCGCAAATCGAACAGATAGAAAAAATCCATCGTGCCGTCGGCGGGCGGAATGACGTTGGCGGATTTGCCTTCGAGCTGCGGCCACGCGAACGGTGTGAGCGTGGAGAACCGGGAATAGTTCGGGTCCACGACCTGAGCCTTGCCTGCCGGACAATCAATCACATCGCCCGGCTCGACCGCGAGTGCGGCGTGCAGCTTCCAAAGAAATTGGCGTGGTTGCTTCGTGGGATTTGAAATCCGGTAATCCACATCCAGCACCGGCTCGTCGGCGCGCAGCGACATCTCACGTTCGTAGCGCAATCCGAAGCGCGGCAAAGTTCCCGCGAGCTTCAGCCGCGCTCCATCGCATTGCCAACTCAAAGGCAGCGTCCACAATTCGCCGTGGTCGGGACAAGGCACGCCGTTGATTTCTTCCGTGAGGTCGTTCGGAAACAACTCATCAATGCCACCGTAAAAATTTGGATCGTACTCGCTGCCAGCGGCGAGTTGTTGCAGCGGCAGCGCGCGATTGCGCCAGAGAAATTCGTGGCCGCTGGATTTTTCCACGAGGCTGACGACTCGCCCGCCGACTCCGGGCGCAACGTCCACGCGCAGTGAATCTGATTCCAGCCGGATGATCGGCACGCCGTCGCGTTCAATTTTTTCGGGGGCGCAGCTCATGGAGATTTCAATTTTTCTTTGTAGTCGAACAGCGGCGGCGTGGCGAGCACCACATTGTGCTTGGGGTTGACAACATCTTCCGACAGGGTCGAAACGCCGTCAAAGCCGATATAACTCAAAACCGCCAGCGTGATGAGGACGGTCGTCACGGCGTGACCGTTCGAGCGTTGTTCGAGCAATCCCGCAATCGGCACGGGCGCGACGATCTGCACGATGATTATTCCGTAAATAATCAAGTCCCAGAGGCCGAGAACGGGTTTCAGGCGGGGAGCTTCGGCGGTTCCGGTAGGAACGCCGGGGTTGGATGCGGAGGCCACGGAAATTGGGTTTGGTTTGTCGCGCGCGATGTCCGGCCAGAGTAACCATCGGAACCGCGCAAAGTAAAACATCTTTGTGGCGGAATGGGCTGCGGGTGGCGAACCCGGCCATCCGTCACGAGCCCGGATTCGGCTGGGCCCGGGTTTCGTAAGAAAGGGCAAGGGCGGCGACGAGTGAGGTGGCAATCGCGATGCCCTTGCGGAGGTCCAGAGGTTCGCGAAAGAGCGGGACAGCCAGCGCGACAGTGAGAGCGGGATAGAGCGCGTAAAGCGCGGTCACGATGGAAGCCTTGCCATCGCGGTAGGCGGCGAAGAGAGCGAGCCCTCCGACGCCGATCAGCGCCCCTAATATAAGCGAAAGAATCCAGCCACGGGCCATGAGCATTTCGAAGGGGAGGTGCCGGGTGAGAAGGAAGAGGGCGACAGGAATGAATCCGATCGCAAAGCCGACCGTGGAGAGTTCGCTGGAGATGTGATTGGTCGCGATTTTTTGCAGGACTGCGGCAAGGCCAAAAAGAACCAAGGACACCAAGGCATAGAACATCCATGGCTGGGCGAGATTGTGAGTGAGCGAGCGAAGGCTGGACTGGATATCGGCGTCGTCTGGAATGCTGAACAGATAGACCGCGACGAGGGAGATAAACATGCCGACCACCTGTACGGCATTGATGCGTTCCCGGAGGAAGATGATGGAGAGGACCAGGGTAACGATGGCAAACATTCCGGTCAGCGGCGCGACCACGGAGGCAGCGCCTCCATGATTCAATGCGTAGAAGAATGCGAGATTTCCGCAACTGGCGGCAAGACCCGTGGCGAAGGCAAAAGCAATACCTCGGGGAACGTTCTTGTTATTGCGGAAGCCTGGAGATGCGATGAGCAGCAGTGACGCGGGAACTACACCGATAGTCGAGACGACCTGGAGGATCATCGGGGGGACCTGAGCGGCATCCGCCATCTTGGCGATGATTCCCCAGATGCCCCATAGGACGATGGAAAGCAAGGTGTAGAAGAGCCATTTGGGCATTGCGGTGATTGGGTTAGTGGGTTGTGGAACAAGTCTGCCAATGGGGCATGGGGGGCATGTTGGAGTCGCTGGTGGCAAAGCATATGGAGGCGACTGGCGAGGTGCGGGCAACCCGTCGGCGAATGCCACTCCAACCGCGGACGAGCTGACCGTCGCAGGTGCTTTTCAGGCGCATGGCATCGCCTTGCATCCGGCCGCCACCGTGGCTGCGGTCGTTCCCTGGCGAAGCTTTGTCGCCGCCGCCCTGCGGATCGGGGGCGAGGTTCGCGGCATCAACAAAGGTTGCTGCTACTCGGAAATCGCTTTCGCGCCCGCCGCGCCCGGGACGGCCAGAACGCGGATCGGCCTCGGGAATCGAGGTTGTGTCGGCTGAGGGAACCGTGCGCGATTGGCCATGCATGGCAACCTCGTAGCAGCCCCGGCGGCGGCCGCCAAGGACAAAGCTGCTGCCAGTGGAGGCTTCACTGGATCGGCCCGGATTTCTCAATTCTGCTTTTGCGATACTGTCACAATGTTTGTCCGCAGTGCCATCACTTGAGCGTCGCGGGCAACGAGATCTTCGGGTTGGCCTTGAGCGCTGCCGCACCGGAAGCGGTCAGAACGCGGACCCGCACCGGGGAGAGAGGGGGTATGTCGTCAAAACTCACGACATGGAGGCTCACGGCGTTTTCGCCGGATTTTGAGGTGCCGGCGGGTAAAGCCCGAACTCGGTGACGCCGCTGGATGAACCTTTTTGGTGGGTGAAGACTGCGCGGAACTTCCGGCTGACGACCTTGGGGAAGGTGACCACGTTGGTGATTCCGCCGTGGGGGACGGCAGGTGTGGCCTTGGAGTTGGGACAGTCCGTCCAGCCCGACTCCTGCCAATATTGCACCGTGACGGAGGCCGGCGCGCGGACGCCGATCTGGTCATCATAGAGCCAAAGGATCGCCTGCCCGACCTCCCGGGGCGCACCGAAGTCAATGGCCAGCCAGTCGGCGTTGGTACGCGTGCCGTAGCAAGTCCAGCGGTTGCGAGGCTGATCCTCGAAGGACAGGCGTCCATCCACTGCGTGCCAGACCTTATCACTGGGGCAGGTGAAGGAGGCGCTGGGCTCCGGGAATCCTTTCCCATCGGGGTTGAGGGCCAGGTTGCCCGGCGGAACGCCAGGTTTCTCAGCGGGCCGGGTCGTGGGCGGAGGCGGTGGAGTGCGGGAGGCGAAGGCCGCGGTCAGTTTTCCGACCTTCGGGGCGTGTGCGGCTTCAACGCCATCAATCAGCACGCGCAAGCCGGCACCTTTCCCATACCGGGTGCCGGTGCGGTCGAAGAAAATCGTCACCAGCCGCCCGTGATACGCAGCGTCTTCCAGGCAGAAGTAGTCCCAGGATTCCGGGACGAGCGGATTGATCTCCAGCGTGTCATCGGCACGCGGGCGCAAACCGGCCAGGCCGGTGATGATGAGGTCGGCATAGCGGGAGTGATTGTAGTCTCCGCCCTGGGCCAGCCAGCGGCGCTCGTCGGGGTGATGATCCTCGCGCACCATCGGCTTGCCGTCCGGGTCGTGCTGCGTGGCGGCGTATTGCTGGAGCAACGCGAGGTAGTCCGCCCGCGTGACGATGTCCTGCTGGTAGTCGTTGAGGAGATTGGCCAGCGCGGCGAGAGTCAGGCTGGTCGAGTAAGGCCAGGAAGGGCCGTTCCACAGGCAGCCGTGCTTGAACGGGCGAAGGTAGTAGGGGCTGCGGCGCTCCAGCGTGGTGGGGCCGAACTTGGCCTCGAAGCCCTGGGGATCGCGAAGCTGTTTCCAGGCTTGCGCGAAGACCGCGTTGTCGTCCGGCACATGGAAGGCCCAAGGGAAGAAGCCGATTTGTTCGCGCCCCGTCACGAACCGGTAATCCCGGCTGTGCCGTTGGAGAAAGAACTGTTTCTCCGCGCTCCAGAGTTCGGTAAGGATGCGGGACTTGAGGGCCTCGGCTTTCGTTTGGAAGGCGGCGGCGGTCGCGGAGTCGCCGGCCAGTGCGGCGATCTTCGCAATGGCCCGCGCATCGGCGAACATGTAGCTGTTGAGGGAGGGGCGGTAGCCTTCACCGCCAAAGATGACGGTCTTCCACTGGAAGTTGTCCGTCTCCCCTTGCACGAAGCCGGCCAGCGAGGCTTCCATGCCGTCGCGGTCGGGAATCCATTTGAAGAGCCCCTTGGCGGCATCGAAATGCTCCTTCTCCCAGGCCGCGTGATTGGCCTTGAGCGGGGGCAGCAGGGCGGCCGCCGAGGGAGCGTCGAAGTCCACGAGAAACCGGGCGTAACACCCATCGGCAAGCCAGGTGCTGTAGCGGCGCGGGCTGTCCTGGCCCGTGAACCAGAAGCGGATGTAGTCGTGCAGGTAGGCGCGATTCTTCAACCACCGGCCTTCGTAGAGATGATGCCCCAGCGGGCAAGGCGTGATGCCGTAGCCGCCGCCTTCGTGGACCGTCCAGCCCTCCAGCTTCGGGTTCCAGCGGAGGTTCTTGCGATAGCTCCACCAGCGATAATAGTAGATGTCGGTGATGTCCTGGTCCGGGCACTCGAAGAAAGGGATGTTGTCCAGGAACCACTGGTTGTCCCCGCGCCGGTAGGAATCCAGGATGGCGGTCCGATTGAGCAGGGATGGGGCCGCTGGAGCAGTCGCAGCCGCTCCCCAAACTGCGCCCAGCGGAATGGACGCGAGCACCGCGCCCAGCAGGCCAAACACGAGGTTTCGCGACATAAGTTGATGATTCAGGGCCAGTAGATTCAAGCGATTGAGGCCGGGGCGTAAGTCTCAGGGGGCGCCTCGTCAATACTCACGACGCCGCCTTCATCGTTGGTTTTACCTTCGCCACATTCGCATCGGCTCGACCACCCATCGCCGGACTCTCACCGGCTGGACTAACAGCATTATGAGCCGCGAACGAATGGACGCGCATGAGGAAAAGAGGGCAGCGTGAATGCCAGGCAATTTCTTTTTCGCCCGCCGCGCCGGAAGAGGTCAGAACGCGGACGGGCGTCAGCGGGTGTGGAGATATGAGTCATGGATGAAAATGCGGATTTGGATTTCTATTCAGGGTGGAGCCCGGCGGTCAATCAATCTTCCGTGTGGCATTGCATTAGAAGGAATTTGCTTTCGCGCCCGCCGCACCGGAAACGGTCAGAGCGCGGACGGGCGTCGGGTAGTGTGGAGGTGATTGGCGGCGCCCGAGGCCTTTTCCTTGGGCGCAAGGTAGATCGTCAACGGGAATCGCCGCGGCTCCCGAGGTCTGCGACCGCGGGCCACAGCTTGAAATGGATGGGCTCGGCGGCATAGGCCGCCCGGATCAGAAAGGCCGTGGCCATGACGGCTAAACTCACGAGTTGTGTCATGAAAAGTTCTCCCTTCCTACTATACTGAACTGTTCACTTCCCTATCTCCCTTGCCACCTCGCCGGCCAAGTCCAGCAATTTAGCGTCCTCTTCGGCTTGCATATAACGACTGCAGAACCAGCGCATGAAGCCCGCTGAGCGCTGGTCCAGATAGCGACTGGCCCGCTGCAGGAGCTCCGGGCTGAGTTTCTTTTCCGTGATCGCCCGCAGCACGAACAGACGCGCCTCGCTGATCACCATGCCCTCGCGGTACACCTCGAACCGCTCGGTGGCCACGGGACCGTCGGGACCGGGATAGAGCAACGCTTCGGTACTGACCTCGTGCCACTCCGTGCCGCGACCGGCGACTGGCAAGTAGTAGCCGCCTCCGCCCCTCTTGAGCGGAAATTGATTCGCGCCGAAATCGCCTGTGCCGTCGTACCCCCACAGGATCGCATGTTCGCCCATCCGGCGCAGGTACGTCAGCGGCGTGTTGTCGGAGAACTGATTGCGACATGTGAAGATGCCGGTTTCGCGAGGCGAATCCCGGAAGACGTCCACGGCAGTCCCTACATTCGCCACAGGGTTCTCGGAATGGCGAACCTTCATGACGCGGTTCTTGTCCGTGCCGACGAACACCGCGCCACGCTGGGCGATGTGACTGCCCCAGCTCCAGACACCCGTGGGCCAGAGTTCGTACGCCACGTCCACCATCTCGGGTGTCGGCTCTAAGTGCGAACTGTTAAAGCCGATCGTCGTGGCCTCCAGCCAGCCGCGAGCCTTGACTTTCTTGAGTATTTCGGCGAACACCGGCCGCCAGAAGGCCAGGCTCTCCTTGCTGCCAAGCTTGGGCTGCGCCAGACGCTCCAGCTTGCCGGTCTTCGGGTCGAGCAACGACACCGCCGGGGCCCCATACCCCCGGTAGAATTTCGTCTCACTCAGAGGATCGCCCCAGCAGTTCAACCGCAAGGACCTCGGCTTGCCGATGGTTTTGGCGACCGTGTCCAGATACTTGTCGAAACTGGTGAAGTCGTACTCGTAACTGCCATCCGACTGCTTGATCCAGCGAACGAGCGACTCGGGGTTGGTGGTCTTCCCGTAAAAATCGACCGCCAGGTTGGCGAGAACCTGGCGCGAGTTGGCCTCGGCCAGCACCGCCAGCGTCTTGCCGATCAGCTCGAAATGCTTGTCCGACCAGGTCGGGACCTCATAGTACTTGGATAACACCTCTTCCGCGTAGTAGATGAAGTTCTGCTCGCGGAAATCCAACGGATCCGGTGCCGTCCACGGGCACACCCGCACCTGCAAGGGAACCCTTACAGGCGGGCACCCCTCGGCCACGACACTCACCATGCCTTCGTACACGCCCGGCGTGGCATTTGTGGGCACCCGGACCGTAAACCAGAGCGGCACCACCGCCCGGGAGACGGCCGCTGTCCGCGCCACGCTCCGGTCGTAGAAACGTTCGACCGGCGGCTGATTTGTGATCGCCGGTATGTCCGCCGGAATGGCGTCGAGCAGGCCGTCGAAGCGGTCCGGCGCCACCCAGGATTTGTCCGCCGTGGCCGGCACGGCGCAACGAACCCGTACCGCCGCCGCAGGGATTTTCTCGCCGCCATTTGCCAAATCCCCCACACTCACCTTCAGCCCCTTGATCGGGCCGTCGGCACCGACCATCAGCCGCCCGGAGAACACCGCATTGCGGGCAGCGGGGATCACGATCGGCCGCAGCGGCTCCGCCGGATCGCCGTGGTCGAAGACCGTGACGACATCATAGGTCGCGCGGTTCCAGACCTGGAGACTCTCGGGGGCAGACCCACTCAGCCCAACCTTGCCGACCGTCGGGGCCGCGCTCGCCGGCGATACCGTTAAACGCGCGCGCAGCACCCCGATGGGGGGCCATCCGACTGGTCCCCCATCGCCCTTGAAGTGCATGATATCGGGATCGAGCGCCGGGGCGGCATGGACCTCGATGGCCACGACGTTGACCCCCTGGCGCAGCAGCGATGTCGGGATCTTGACCTCGCGCAACTGGCGAACGCGCGAGGCCAGGCGATCACGGTTCTTGTCATCATCTGTGCTCAGCGGCTTGCCATCGGGGCGAAAGAAGGCCTCCATTGGGTAGTCTTCGGCCACGGTCTCCATGTTCGTCATGTTGCCGGGCAGATGCTGTCGGACAACCTCCTTGCCGTTGACATAGACCACCACTCCGCCCCAGTAGTCCAGGGAAAAGGCGCACGCCTTGACCTGCGCGGGATTCTTGACCTCGAACTTCCCGCGGGCGAGGACGACGACCGTGCCAAAGGGGTCGTAATACGCATCAGGCACGTTCCAGACCATGACCGGCTGTGGCCACCACAATCGCGGCCAGGCGCAGTCGTCGAACGCCGGGCTGATCCAGTCGGCGGGAGGCAACGGCGAGAACAGCGCCTGAGTAACCGGCGTGTGTAGATAGCCGCCTTTACGCCACGCGATGGTCGCCCGCTCCAGCTTGCCCGTGGCGCTATTACGGTAGTGCGAGGCGCCCATGACATAAAAGTGCCGCCAGAGCGTGGTGTCGTCCAGCACCACGCTGGCGTCCGCGTTTGTACTAGCCGTGACCGCCGGTTCCGCGCCGAGGCCGGAAGTGGCCAGCACCAGTCCCAACAGTGTCGTGAACATGCATTTCGTGATGATAGACGGCAGGAAATCGGTTTCGCACCCGCCACGACGTGGACGGTCGGAACTCGGGCCGGCATCGCGGACGCGGAGCGAGAGCGACTGGTCGGGCGTCGGCAAGGTCATGGGGTCGATGAGTTTCATTTTGATGGAAGGTTGTCGCTGGTCGGCGGTGAAATACCCGCAGACTTGGAAAGTGATAGGGGAAAAGACGGGCGCATCATTTTTTACACCGGACTCATTTCCAAATCCGGGAAACCGCATGCGGCCGCGCTCGCTCCAAAGCCCTACAAGATGATCGCAGGAGGCAAGCCTCTGCACCCACAATCAGTTGGGGTAAGTGGAGTCAATTGAAGACCCAGTTAGTTTTAAGATGGAACCTTGTTGGAATTGGAAGCGCCAGGGTCGGGCTTGATCCAGAACCAGCAAAGCCCGCCAAGCACGCCGACGACCGCGCCGACGCCGATTCCATATTCCCAACTAAGGACCCGGCCGATCCACGGGGTGATCACGGGAGCGAGCAAGCCGATGCCGTTGCCGCCCGTGTTCATGATGGCGGCGGCGGTTCCGCCGCCACGCCGGCCACCGAGCCTGACAGCGGCGGTCCAGAACGATGCTTCGCAAAGGCCGAGCACCCCAAGCGCAATTGTGAAGCAGGCGACAATCGTGACACGATCCTTCGCAAAGATGCCGCACCCGAGGAACAGCGAACTGAGGATCATCCCGATCTTCGGCACCAGCGTTCCCCCGGAGCCCTCGCCCCGCCAGCGAACCGCGCGATCCGTCAGCCAGCCGCCAATCGGCATGCATGCCGCCATGGCGAGGTTCGGCAGGCCGGCGAAATACCGGCTCTCGGCCTTTTCCATGTGGAGCACGGAATCGAAGTAATAATGGAGCCAGTAGAAGAAAAGGTACTGGAAGTAACCGACCGCCGCGTAGCTCAGCGTGAGCAGCAACAGGTTTCGTCGCCGTGTGGCGGAACACGCCCCGGACATCGCCTCTGGCTCGCTCGCGGCCACGGGGCCCTTCTCGATTGGATCAGCCTCGGAATGCTCCGCATTGTCCGTTGCAAATGCCAGCCAGGCCAGCGTCAGGAGCACGGTGAGACCTCCCGTGATGAGGAAAGCGGTGGGCCAGTCAACGCGATCGATCAGCGAACCGAACACCGGATGAACCACGGCATAGGCTAGGATCGATGCGCCGGTGATGAGCCCGTTGGCGAGCGACTGCTGGCCGGGAGGAAACCAGTTTCCCGCCGCCCGCGCCGCTCCAGGGTGCAGCGGGGTGCTCATCAAGCCCATCAACGCTCTCACCCCAAACAGGGCCAGCCACACCTGGCCGGCAGTCAGGATTCCGAAGCCGATTCCTCCCGTGAGCGCGCAGAAAAACGCAGAGCCAAGCCCCATGCACGCCAGGGCGATTCGCGGCCCCCGACGATCGATCAGCCACCCGCCGGGAATCATAAACAGCGTGTAAACCACGAGGAAAGCCGAGTAGATGACACCCATCCGTTCCGGCGAGATGCCGAACTGCTGCATGATGCGTTCATCGCCCGCGCTCGTGATGCTCGCGCGGTTGAAGTGGCTGATGAAGCAAAGCGCCATCAGGAACGCCAGGATCATCCAGCGACGACCGGACGACTTCATGAATTCCCTCCCGATTCCGTGAAGACATGTCGCTTCAGGACGCTCGCGGCTTTCGCCGCGAGATTCCTTCCGGGGAGAACCTGGCAAATAATCTGGGTGATGTTCATGGGAACGGCTGACTGGCGACAGGCGCCTGGCTGCCTGCCACGGGAGCAGGGCTGCCGCGCAGAACAGCAGGGGCGGAACTGCCGATCGATAATGGACGGGCAAAATGGAAGGCGAAATGAGGCGTCCCCGAGGTTGCCCTCGAAGAACTGACTGCACAAAGCGGCGCCGTTCGTCAGCTCCAGGAACGGCATATAGCTGGCTTCGTGACTGAAGATGAAGCGCTGGGAGTGATCCTTCCAGTAGACCACGACTGCCTTCTTCGCATTCATGTCTGCGTGCGGCGGACTCGGAGTCATCGGCCCAGTGTAACGACCGGGCGCATAGTCATTCACCTCCACGGCGGAGACACCTTTGGATGGGTACTTGGCAATTTCGGCCAGAGTTATGGGTGCCGGTTTGACAAACAGCCGGTCCGGCCCGTCACCAGCCCACCCTGCAGTTGAGCATACCACCGCGGTTAGAGCCATCAGCATGTACCGGGCATTTCTTTTCTTCATGATTTTCCTTTCTTTGGTTGTCTCCACGCTTTTCTGAACGCTGACCGCGTCCGTCGCCCGCCGTCGGGTTGCGCATCTCATATTCAGTAAGGTTTCCAATCAGGAAATATTTATCGGCGTTCCCCCATTGGCTTTGCGGTCATCGGAGTCAGTGCATCCTGCATCCGGGAAACGTCAGCTTTGTTCGCGAATGTCGCCGGCAGGTCCGCGACGCTGTTCGGATCGGAAATGACTTCTGGGCCTTTATCGAGCCATGCGCGCGCCACACGGCGCACCGGCTCAAGATCGGCCCCCGCCACTCCGATCAGGGAGAAGAAGACCCGGCGCGCGGATTCTTTGTTCGGGAGCGCCCATAGATCCATGCCCATCGGAGAGAAATGGTTGGGATACTTTCTCAGCGATTCGGCGTCCACTTCGTGGCCCTGACTGTTCATCCGTCCGATCGGCCAGTGGTCCCACGTGCTCGAAATCCAACCGTTGCCGCCCGTATCCTTGAAGCTGTGTTCTTTGATGCGCGTGAAATCGCTTCGGAAACCGGAGGCGTCACCAAAGATACAGAAGGGCGAACCGTCGCGGAAGGGAACCACCATCGCCGTGCCGGGGGCGTCATCGAGTTTCTTCCACGGCACGCCCGTCCGTCGCGGGGCGGCGGCCCATATCTTCCCAGGTTCGGGCTTGTGCTTCCAGTAGAGGTCGTAGCGATCGCTGGAGAACGGGTCAAGCACGGCCAGCGCATGGTTCTCGTTGGCCTCGGGGCCGGGCTGCAGCACGTCGTGCCACAGCTTACCCACGGGGCACATGCCGATTATCTCGATCGGCTCGCGCGCGTAGCCGGTGTGCTTTCCGGGCATCAGGGACTCGTAAGTCTGCCGCCGCAGGACCAGACCGTTGGGATAGGCCCAGAAATCCTCGACGCCGCGATAGGCCGCGTCGCCGGAGCTCATGTTGACGCCAAAATAGGTCCAGCGTACCCAGACTCGTTTCGGTCCTGATTCGACGATGTCCACGAAGCTGTTTTTTTCTTTACGGCCATGATCGTTGAAGAGTTCGGCCCATCCGTCATTGCCCTCGAAGAACTGGTAACAGATGGCCACGCCCGACGGGAACTCCATCCAGGGGCAGTAGCTTCCCTCATGAGAGAAGACCAAACGGAAAGGGTAATCCCTCCACTGGACGATGAACGCCTTTTTCGGATTGCCGTCGGCATGAGGCGGGCTGGGAAAATCCCCCTGATAGCCCCCGAAGACGTAATCGTTCACTTCCACCACCGATACGGCATTGGTATTCCGCTTCGCCAGATCGGCCATGCCCACGGCGGACGGTTTGACCAGCGAAAACAACTTATTGTTCTCGGCATTTGTCGCTGCGACCTTGACCACGTTTGTGTTTTGTGCATTGGCCATCTGTCTGAAACAGACAGCCAGGGACAAGCTGGCCAGCACTCCGAGTTTTCTCATCATGTGCAACGCGTAGCAGGAATTTGCTTTCGCGCCCGCCGCACCGGAAACGGTCAGAGTGGGGATCGGCGTCGGGGAGAGAGGGTCTGGCGGGTAACCGCTGGCTCTACTCGGCGCCATTCTACTGGACAACGGAATGCTATTGGGCACTCGACGGGGCAGTGGAATGCGTCAGCATGGCCTTAAATAGCGTGTCCGCGATGGTCTCCATGCCCTTGTCGTTGGGGTGACCGTAAGCGCCCATGTTCGAAGCGTCTTTGCTCACACCGCTCAGGTCAACGAAGACGCGATGGCTTGGGTCTTCCGCGCAGATCTTCCGCTTGATCTCGTCCACGCCGGCGTTCGCTCCCAGGATATAGCTAGGCATAAATATATGCGGATTGCTGCTGGTCTTGAGGTCGGCCACCAGCTTTTTCAGGGCCACCGTGAACTTTTCCATGTCGCCGGGCACCATATTCTCGCCAAACTGGAGGACGACAATATCCGGCTTGCCGTCGATCTGGCGCTGAATCCGCGAGTTTTCCCAGGTGGCATAATTCCTCTCAAAAAGGTCGGCGATGTTCAGGACGTTGGCATCTCCGAGCGCCAACGGCGGGTTGCCGTAGTACCAACGCGGCAAATCGCCGGGCATCGGGGTCATGGTTAAGCTGCCGCCAGTCTTTGCTTTGATCATGCTGTACCGCACCCGGTTGATTGGACACCGGATAGGAGTATTTAGGCAGCTAAGGGCATCGAGGATTGGAAAGCAATACGGGCTTCAACGGGAGATTGGTAGCGGAGTTTTTCGAGGCGCCAGTG
>Ga0209596_1003057_pt1 | contig 13400 bp, 11 predicted proteins | sample M_130807_MF_Meta_FD_187314 | JGI IMG/M metagenome (GOLD analysis project Ga0209596, IMG submission 187314) | Freshwater microbial communities from Lake Montjoie, Canada to study carbon cycling - M_130807_MF_MetaG (SPAdes) (version 2) | ecosystem: Environmental > Aquatic > Freshwater > Lake... | reverse complement strand
GTTTCATCGGGCGCCCGGGGCGAAAATCGTCGTGCAGACCACTGAGCCCCTCGCGCTCAAAACGAGTGCGCCACTTGCTCACCGAGCCGGGGCGGATCCGCAGTTGCCGGGCGATCTCGCCCGACGCCGCACCCTGCGCAGCACAGAGAACAATCCTTGCCCTCAACGCATACCGAGCCTGCGCCTTGGGCTGGCGCAGCATGGATTCGAGTTGTTTCCGCTCATCGCGGCTGAGGACGATTGGCGTGGCTGGACGTGACATGCCCTTCCCATACGTTAGGTCGCGAACTTGTGCAAGTAGGTACTAGGGACGGAAGAACCGTTCTGCCGTCCCTGACGGGACTCGGTTTTCCACCGTGCGCGGTTCCCAGTGCTGAAGCACTGGGCAATTTTCTGAGCAGCATACTTCAGACTCTGCACACTTTTCGGACGCGCGTAGTCAAACCCACAGGGAGTGCGAGGGGCGGCGAAGCGAGCAGGCCGAACATCATCACGGATCAGGATGAAGCGACCCAAATCAGCGAAGCGCCCGCTGTGAAATTGCGGTTTCCAGCGACAGCATCCCGATGAGGAACGCAGTCTTGGCAATCGTGAACGACGACCGCCGACAGTGCGCAGCAAGCTTCGTCAGCCGCTGTTTTTCCGTATCGCCGACACTGAAGTGGATCTGATTGATCTCAGTCTTGACCGACCGCTCGACCCGAAGGGCGATTGCAGACAGGGAACCGAGCGAGCATTGTTTTCCTTTCATCAGACGAATTTCCGGGGAGTGCCGTGCCGTTTAGAGCCTCACCGGAGGTCACGTCAATGGAATTTTATATGACATACAGCGAGGGACCCCCTCGCCGCATTGTGCGACGTTTTGGGAGCGCGCTTCTTTTTGACGCGGAGCCTGTCCAAAGCCTCGCTCACATCCACTTCGATTCCCTCAGCGGGCGGGGCCAGGTGAAAGTTTTCGTTCAGCCAAAGCATTTCGGAGCGGAAGGCACTTAACGCGCCGTGGACGCGAAGCCAAGCGTCATCGCAAGCCGCCGCCGGGAACTCTTCCATCATGCGCACGGCCTTGTGCAGCCTCAGCGCAACCGTGGACACGGGAACCATCGGGCGGAGAGCGGAGGGAGGCGGAGAAGAAGTCTCGAAGGAGGCAGGTGTTGCCATTCGCACGCCTTCCGTGCGCTCCGCTCTGGGGCCGCTGTGTGCTCGGTTCGGTTTCCCACCCCGCGCGGACGGAGCCGACTTCCCCCCCAGCCGGTCTCGGAGGCCCCCGGCCTCGCGCATCCGCGCATCAAGGGCGCTCCGCGCTGAAGGGGGAGGAAGGTCTTGCCCTGCGAACGTCAGTCCGCCGAAATTCGCAGCACCGGACGCCCGCAGCACCGCTTCCACTTTTTCCCGCTCTGGCAGTGACACGGGCCATTGCGAGAAGGCGGGGCCGGCATTGGCCGAGGAATCGCCGCCGAGGGCTTGGGAGCGGGCAGGGAACGCTTGGCCTTGGCCCATCGTTTGCGGGCATTCCTGCGCGCCGCCGCGGTCTTTTTGGCGCTGCTCGCTTGGCCGCCTTTGCGGCCCATCTGCCGCATGGCTTCTCGGAGTTCTTCGGGGTTCATCGCGGGCGAAAATGCCAAGCGCTTGGCATGTGTCAACGACGGAGTTGGAGAACGCAGCGCCCAACAGGTTCAAACAGGGTTCCGCACGACTCGGTTTGTGCTTATATGGGTTATAGATGAACCAAGGGGTTTCGCTTCGCTCAACCCCGAGCGGCCCCGCTGGCGCGGGGCGGCATCCCTGCGGGATGCCCGAGGGCTTGCCGACCGGGGCCGGACGCTTCGCGTCCTCTCCGGTCTTCAATCCCTCGGTCGCTCGCAGTTCAACGGCACCGGCAGGGATGGACGGAGGGACTGCGGAGCCGTGCCCCTCTGCCAATTTCACATGACATACATTGTGGGATGTTGTGTATATGCACCTGTCGCGAGGCTTTTTCCTTAGCTGTGAATAACTTGCGAAGAACTCACGGCGAGTTTTGGTTCCCCGGCCAAAACGCTGAGTTGTTCACCGGGTTTCTGCCTAAAACGGCGTCGGAGACCCGGCGTAACGCGGACAATCCTGTCCGCGCACCCGGTTCTGCGGGCAGGATTGCCCGCGTAATTTATCCAAGCAGGCTCTCGATTTCCTCCAGATTCAGACCTTCCATGAGCGGCTGCTCGCTCTCCAGTGTTGCGGCGATGATGGCGCGCTTTTTGGCCTGTAGGCTCAGGATTTTCTCCTCCACGGTGCCCCGTGCGATGAGTTTGTAGCTCGTGACGGCGCGTTTCTGGCCGATTCGGTGGGCACGGTCGGTTGCCTGTGCCTCGACGGCGGGATTCCACCACGGGTCGAAATGAATCACCGTGTCGGCGGCCGTCAGGTTCAGGCCGGTACCGCCGGCCTTCAGGCTGATGAGGAAAACCGGGACGGCTCCGGATTGGAACCGCTCCACCTGCGCGGCCCGGTCGCGGGTCTGGCCGTCGAGATCGCAGTGCGCGATGCCCAGTCTATCGAGCCGCGCGCGAATATGGCCGAGCACGGTCACGAATTGGCTGAAAATCAGCACCCGGTGACCTCCGTCTATGGCCTCCAGCAGCAATTCTTCTAGCAGAGCCAGCTTCCCGGACGCCTCGGCTTCGGGTGGCGGGTTTTCGAGGCCGAGCAAACGGGTATCGCAGGCCGCTTGCCGGAGCCTCAGGAGCGCGGTCAGCATCATCATGCGGGCCTTGTTTCGGTCCTTTTGACCGGCGAACTCGGAGATCTGCCGTTTCGTGGCAGTTGCGAGCTGAGTGTAGATATCTCTCTGTTCGTCAGTCAGCTCGCAATAAGCGACTTGCTCTAGTTTATCCGGTATTTCCTTTGCGACTTCCTGCTTCGTACGGCGAAGCAAAAATGGACGGATTCTGCGGGTCAGGCGCTGCTGTTCGGGGCTGGCGGTCCCGCGCTGGATGGCGTTTTCGTAGCGCTCCTGGAATTCCTTTCGGGTGCCGAGGTATCCGGGCATCAGGAAGTTCATCAGCGACCAGATGTCGCGGACGGAATTCTCCACCGGCGTGCCTGTGAGGACGAATCGGCGCCGCGCCTTCAGTGCTGTGGCGGCCTGCGCGCTCTGGCTTTCGGGATTCTTGATGTGCTGGGCTTCATCGAGGATGACCGTGTTGAACTCATGCGTGCGGTAAGCATCAATATCGCGCCGCAGCAGCGGGTAACTTGTAATTACCAGATTTGCGTTCTCAATTTTATGGAAATCATCCGCCCGGTTCGGGCCGTCGAGCGCGAGAACTCGGAGTTCCGGCGTCCATTTCGCGGATTCCGCCCGCCAGTTGAAAATGAGCGATGATGGACACACGATCAGGCTCGGCCCCTGCCCGGCCACCGTGCGGAGAAATGCGAGCGCCTGGAGTGTCTTTCCGAGGCCCATTTCATCAGCGAGGATTCCTCCGAAGCTGTTTTGCGCCAGAAAGTTCAGCCAAAAGACACCCTGTTTTTGGTATTCTCGTAAGATCGGTTCCAACGACCCGAGCGGCACCGGGATGAGCCGTTCGAGCTTCCGTGCGGCACCGGCCCATTCCCGCCAGCGTTGCTCGCCGGCGACGGGCATCGCATTTTCCTCGGCAAAGGCATCCAGCGCGCCTGCCTGCCTGCGATCCAGCCGATAGACGCCTGCCTGGCTCTGCCGCGGATTGCTGTCGCGCAAGAGTTGCTCGAACTCATCGAGCAGCCCCGGATCGAAGACGGCGAGCTTTCCATTTTTCCGGCGGAGGTGGCTCTGACCGCCTTGTAGCAGCCGCGCGATGTCCGCGCCCGAAAACCGTTCGCCAGCGGCGGTGCCGAGTTCATACGAGAGGTCGAACCACTGCTCGCCGGACGACCGGATTTCCAGCCGGGGCTCGATGATCTCGACGTCGCGCGTCACGAATCCGAACCGCTCGCCGACCTCCACCGTCCACTCGCGCCGGAGCCGTGGCAGTCCCGCGGCGAAGAACGCCAAGATGCGCTGCTCGCCCTTGAGCGTGAGTTCCCCTTTTCTGTCCGGCCCGGAAAATCCGAATGCGCGCAGCCGCTCAAGCGCCGCCTGTTCGCCCGCGCGGTTGCGCAAAAACTTCGCAAGCGCTGCGCCGGTCGCGTCGAGCGTTATGCGGCGCTCGCCGTAGATTGCCTCGATGCGTGCGGTGAGGAAATTCAGCGATCCCTCGAAGTGCGCGGCAAACTTCGGGATCGGAAGTTCCTCCGGCAGTCCCGGTGTGCCCGGCATGACGTCGCCCTCGATTTCAAAGAATCCGCCGAGCATCGGAAGTTCGCGCGCTGCAAACCCGTCCGCCGCATCCGCGGGAATGTGGATCGCGCGCTCCAGCATCGCGAGGTAGGCCGCGGGCAAGCCTGGTGCGACCGGCGTGAATCTTCCATCGTGCAGCCGCCATGCGGAATTTTCCGCGAGCAGCAGCGTGCCCTCGGTCGCGATGTGCGACACGCGCAGCGAGCCGTCGTCCGCGCGCCCGATGTGCAGCGTGTCGCGAGTCCCCTGCCCTTCGATCTGCGCCGGTTGCGACTTGCCGAAAGTCACGCGCGGGTGTCCTTCGAGCGCGCCGAGCAGCGCGGCGAATTGCGCGCGCGTGAGCATCGCCATCGCAGGCAGTTTTCCATCCGCGAACTTGCGCAGGTGCATCGCGAGCCGTACATCCGCCTCGCTCGCGCGGAAGCGCTGGGACTTGTCGAGCGCGCCGAGCGGCTTGCGCTGGCCGGCGGTTTCGATTTCACACACGATCATCACGGATTTTTTCTCCCACGCTGCGGCGAGATTCGGCGGCAGGATCACATGAAGCGCGGCGTCGGGGTCGTCGGTGTTGGAGGAAAAATTCGGATCACTTGCCGGTGTGGGCGCTGCGTTTTCGGCGCTGCTTTCCGTGGCTGATGGGGCATCTGCGGCTTCACATTTGCCTCGCACAACCGCCGTCGGCTCCGGCTTTTTCAGCCCGCGGATCACCGCCACACCGACCGCGAGCGAATGCGCGCAGATCAGCCCGCGCCTGCGGCTCGTGGGACAGGTGCAGGTGTTCTCCATGTCCGTCCGCGAACGCACGTGCAGCCCCGCGCGAAACTCACCATCCGCACCGCGCACGCGGCCTGCGAGCACCGGAGGCTCGTAGGATGCTTCGATCACTTTTCCTGCGTCATAAATCGCGCGCGCCTCCTTCATGGCTTCCCAGGCGCCGGCTTCCATCAGTATTTTTTCAGTGAGTTCGACCATCGTGCGAGCGCGCACTGAACCACGATCCCGCAGTGCGCGAAACCGCAGAGTGCGCAAAAGGATGAGATGAGGACGTTGTTCGCGAACCATACGAAGAGCACGAAAGCGTTGCGCGGCTTCTTGTTCTCTGCGGACACGCGTTACGGACACTCCATTGTGAACGCAGAGGCCCAGAGGAAAACAGAGAGGCGCGCAGAGGGATGGGTTCAGGGCTTCCTCTGCGTTGCTCTCCGACCGTCTCCGCATCTCTGCGTTTGAATCCAAGTTTCGGCGCCGCAATCCAGTTTTCCAGAATTGATCCACTCGATCTGCGCCCAAATATTCACCGCACGTCAATTTTCTGTTCATCGCCCCGCGCATTCCTACACTCCGCGACTTCATGAAAGTCATCGCCGTGGCGAACCAGAAAGGCGGCGTCGGAAAGACGACCACCTCGCTCAATCTCAGCACCTGCCTCGCGGAGCTGGGCCAGCGCGTCCTGCTCGTTGACCTCGACCCGCAGGCCAATGCCACAAGCGGCCTCGGCATCGAGCCGATGGACGAGATCTCCGCATCCGTGCCCATGATGGGCGGCGCGGCACTGTCGGAAATGATCATCCCCACGCGCTTTCCGAATCTCTGGCTCATCCCCGCGAACCTCGATCTCGCCGGCGTGGAAGTCGAAGCGATCCGTTCCGGCGATCACCTCATGCGCCTTCACGACGCGCTCGCCGGGATGCGCACCGATGCGCCGTTTGACTTCATCGTCCTCGACTGCCCGCCTTCGCTCGGCGTGCTCATGACGAATGCGCTCTGCGCCGCCGACGAGATTCTCATCCCGCTCCAGTGCGAATACTACAGCCTCGAGGGCCTCGCGAAAATGGTCGGCCTCTGCGAGCAGCTTCGGGAGTCCGGCGCAAATTCCGGGCTCCAGCTCTGCGGCATCCTCATGACGATGTACATGCGCACGAACCACTCGAACGCCGTTATCGGCGAGATCCAGAAGCACTACGGCGACATCATTTTCAAGACCGTGATCCCGCGCACCATCCGTCTCGCCGAAGCGCCGAGCCACGGGCAGCCGATCATCCAGTACGAGCCGGGCGGCCTTGGCTCCGCAGCATACCGCGCGCTTGCAAAGGAATTCCTCTCCCGCGAAGGCGTGAAGGCAGTCACGATGGCGGACTGAGCACTGCGCCTCCGCCAGAGCAATTCAAGAGATAGCGTAGCCGTGTTCCGCATTCCGAGTTGAGCCGTGCGGAGCGGCGGTGGAACGCGACCTCCCGGGCGCGTTTCCCGGATGGAATACTTACGCCCCGCCGAAGAACCGTGCCCGGAGGTCACGCTGCACCGGCGCTCCGCACCTCCATGATCCAGGACGCTCCACTACCAATCCCAACCTCCAACGACGGCCATAGGTCTTATTGAAATGCTTCAGCGCCTCGCCTTGCCTTTGTCCGTGTGGACGGACTTGCCCATCTTGCTCTGCACGCAGCCGCGATCCTCATGCACGTCGCGCGACTGCTTGAAGTTCTTGTCGGTCGTGCGCGCTTTTTTAGCCGTTTCGTTGCGGTCGTCCCCGAGCTTGCGCGTCACCATTGCGGGTTTTGTTTTCATGGGGAAATGATGGAAGTCGGCGCGGCGCCTGGCAACCTGTGCATTGGCGGGACCAGTGTGGATTTTGCGCAGCAGCAGGATGAATGTGAACGAATTGTCGAAATCGTATATTTGACCTTGTGCGGCTAAATATATTATCCTCCGCATTCCCAAGTCGAAGCCCCACTTCACCCCTCAATCCATGATCCTCCACGGCAAAGCAGTACTCATCACAGGCGGCACGCGCGGCATCGGCGCTGCCACCGCGCTCGCGTTTGCAAAGGAAGGCGCGGATGTCGCCATCACCTCTAGTGCTCTGTCACTCGTTCATTGATGGGTAAAGCTTGATGAGTTTAGTGCGTGCGTCTGCGGTGGTGAACTGCCAGCGGATGTTGGTGGCGGATTGATTGCGGTCGCGCTGCCACGCGCGCAACTCCCGCGCAAGCGTGGGACGGTCCGGGATGCGCCGGGCCAGGCAGCCGCGCGCCAGCGCACTCAATTCGATCTCCGCGATGTTCAGCCAGCTCCCGTGCTTGGGCGTGAAATGGAATTCGAATCGCGCCCGGATCCGCGCGGCCTGTGCGGGCGGGAACGCCTCGTAGAGCGATGCCGGGCTGTGCGTGTTGAGGTTGTCCTGCACGAGCACGATGCGCTCGGCGTCGGGAAAGTGCTCATCGGCCAGTGCGCGCAGGAATGCCGCATAGTCACAGCGCGTCTTGCGTTCGCGCTCCTCGATGCAGCGCCAGCCGAGGTGCGGTGCCACCGCGCAAAAAATCGCAGCCACCCCGTTGCGTTCATACTCGTAGTCCTCGCGGGCGGGCCGCCCGGGCGCGGCGGGCTGCGGCGCGCGCACTTCGCGCGTGAGCTGCTTGGTGCATTCGTCCAGGCACACCAGCGGACGGGCCGGGTCGGGCGGGCGCGCATAGACTTCGAGCACGTCCTCCATCGCCGCGACGAATTCGGCGCTGCCCGTGGGCGCGATCACCCACTGCTTTTTCTGCCACGGCTTGAGTTCGTTTTTTTTAGCGTCCGGCGCACCGTCTCGTGGCAAATCGCCTCCACGATCTCCAGTTCCACGAGCCGTGCCGCCAGCAGCCGGAGCGTCCACCTGGCACGGCCTTCGGGCGCAGGCCCGCAGCTTTGCGCGATGAGCTGCGCCTCGGCCTTGCCGTCGAGTTTGCGCAGATACACGCGTTCGGGATCCTTGGGTTCGAGCGCCCGCTCCAGCCCGTGCTCCACGCAGATGCGCCGCACCCGCTCCACGGTCGGGATGCTCGTGTGCGCGGCCCCCGCGATCCGCGAATCGCTCCAGCCCCCTTCGGGGGCGTTCGTGTCGGCCAGCAGCAGGATGCGCGCATGGCGCTGGCGGTGCGCATTGGCTTTGCCTTTGCGCACGATGGTTTCGAGTTGCACGCGTTCTTCGGCACTCAGTCGGATGTGATGCTTTTTCTTTGGCATCACTCCCATCTATACAGGAAACTACTTAGTACCAGCTAATTATTTTCGCGTATTACCATTACTCCATGAGTGACTTAGCACTAGTGTCCTTGAAGTTACCGCCGCGTCCCGGCCCCATGGCGATCGCGGCCTTGCCGTCTGAGATGCTCTTGCCGTCCGACGTGCTCCGGCCTGCGGAGGCGGTCTTCTCGGAAGTGCCTTCCTTGTCGCCAGGCCCCTGCGCGATTGCGGCCGGGGCTCCAGTGACTTCATGTTCGGCGAGCGCGAGGTCGGCGAAGATATTCAGCTCTCGGATGGCGAGCGTGGCGTCGCCGCTCTCGGGCGTCCAGCGGATTGCGAGTGCTGTGGCCTTGGTCTCCGCGAAGTCGGCGAACGCGCGCTGCGAGCTGCCGTCGAACGAGAGCGTGACGGACGGCGCAACGCCTTCGATGCTGACGGGGGTGGCATTCTGCGGCGCTTCGCTGAGGAGGAAGATGTCCACCTTTCCGCGGGTCTTGGCATTGGTGAGGAGCGAGAGGCGCGTGAAGGGCTGCGCACCGTCGAAGCGGAGCACGAGGCCGGACTCGGCGGTGGAGGGCTTCACGTTGAGAAACGTCTCCGGATCGTCGTCAATGGCGCGCTGCCAAGAGGCATCGCTGCCGCCCGAGTTGGCGAAAGTGACCGCGCCTTTTGCATAGATGCCAGCCATGTTGAATGCGGTCTGGTTGTTCACGAAGTCACCGAGAAGCTGCTTGGTGTTTGCAGGCTCCGCGCGCTTGACGATGGACATCGCGGATGCCTGGCGTTCGCCGAAGATATTGATGCTGTAGATCGGCGAGGAGTCGGCGATGTTCGTTTCGATGAGGACGTATTTCGCGAACTTGTTGATGCGGTGCGCGAGCTTATGGTTGTTGATGCTCTCGACGGGCACGTCCTTCGCGACCTGCGTCCAGGACTTGTCGCCCGGCGCGGCGTCCGCGTCGCCCGTGTAGATCGTGATGGTGCCGCTCGGGATCTTTGTGGAGAGTTCGAAGTTCGTGATCATCTGCGGCTCGGCGAGGCGGACGAGGTAGTGTTGCTTGCCCTTGAGCGCAGGCCAGCCAGTGGCGATGTCGTCGTCGAGCCACGCAGCAGCGGCCTCGGTGTCCACGTAGCGCTGTGCGGCGGCATCGTAGAGCGATAGCGTGGTCGAGCAGTGCTGGCGGGCGATGTTTTTCAGGTACCCTTGTGCAGAGTTGCCTGCGGATTTCTCGGGCGGGGCTGCGAACGCCAAAGCCGAGAAGGCGGTCGCGATGACGGTGGCTAGTGCTGGTTTGTTCATGTGCGGATGTGGTGTGTTTTTAGCGGCGAAGGAAGGGCGTGGAAAGAAAAATCAGAGTGAAATCGCGCGGCAGGCGGTGCGCGCGGGGTCTATGGCGATTACGGAAATTATCTATAAATTATGAACCCGGCAAGCACTTTTCTCGTTTTTTTCGCAACCCGGCAAATTCTTGTGTTGGCTTTCCACTTGCTTCTATGTTGAAAATCCCGGTCGCGATCCATCGAGCCGGTGACGCATGTCAGCAGGCTTCTCATGGATCGTCGTAAATTCCTGCAACCGAAGCCCATTCAACTTATCCAATCGTGCAAACATCACCACCGAACGAACAGACGCCAGTGACAGCGGACACCGAAACAGCTCTCGCTGAAGGGACAAAAATCGGCGGCTGCTACGTGCTCCGCCGCAACCTGAGCAAGCCCGGCGCAAGCCCCGTGTGGGTCGCGACCGACGAGGTGCTCGGGAAAGATGTGACGCTCCACTTTGTGCCCGGCCCGGTCGCGGGCAATGCGCGTGCGATGGCCGAACTTCGCCAGGAGGTGAAGCGCAACCGCCAGCTCATCCACCCGAACATTCTCCGCGTCTATGATTTCGTTGAGGACGGCAGCGTCGCGGCGATCTCGATGGATGAATTTGAGGGCGAGTCGCTCGATGAGGTGCTGAAAAAGAAAGGCCGGCTCGACCCCGCGGACATCAAGCCTTGGATCGCGCAGCTCGCCGAGACGCTCGCGGATGCACACCGCATCCAGCTTTTCCACCGCGACCTCGCGCCGTCGAACCTCTACCTGCGCCCGAACGGCGGCCTGCTGGTCGCGAATTTCGGAGTCAGCCGCGTGCTCCTGAACACGCTCGAACGCGCCGGCATCGCAAAAGGTGCGGACGCGCACCTTGCATTCCTCAGCCCGCAGCAGATTGACGGCGAGCGCCCCGGCGCGAGCGACGATATCTACGGCTTCGGCGTGCTCATGCACACGCTGCTCGCCGGCACGTCGCCCTTCACCGGCGACGACATGGTGATGCAGGTCCGGAAGACCGTCCCCGCGCCGATCTCCGAGGTGCGCGCCGCGGCCGGGACGACGGTGCCCGTGCCCGCGTCGTGGGAAAAACTGATCTCCGCCTGCATCGAAAAAACCGCCGAAGCGAGACCTCGCAGCCTCACCGAAGTGCTCACGCTTCTCGGGCAGGATTCCGGCCCCGCGCGTCCGCGCAGCGAGGCCGCGCCAGTCGTGGAAAAAGCCGCCGCCATCGAGCCTCAGCGGCATCCCGCGGAAGTGGAAGCAATCTTGAAAGCCGCAGCCCTTTCCGATGCGTCGGCGAGCCATGCCGGCCCGGAAAAACCGCACGCCTCCGAGCCTGCGGCGAAACATTCCCCCGCTTTGGAAGCGACCACACCGGCAGGATCGCATCACCCGGAGATCCCGCCGATCCCGCCGGAGCGGAAGGCTCCGGTGAAGGGCGCGCTCTCCGCGAATTTCCCGGATCTGGAACGTCCGCGCTCGAAGGCACCGCTCGTCTGGCTGGCAGTCGCGGCGAGCATCATCGGCGTCGGCATCTACATGCGGAACAAGTCCGACCAGGATGACGGGGACGGGAATGGCTCTGTGACCAAACTGGGTGACAACGCGAATCCCACGCGCACGCCGGAACCGAAAACAAAGGACACAGGATCCGTCCCTCCAACGCAAGGCGACTTGCCCGACCCGCTGCCCGTCCCGACGCCCAAGACCGTGGCAAACAACACGCCCGGCGGGACTGTCGAGCCTCCGAAGATCGAAACTCCAAAGCCCGCGGCGACTCCGAAGCCCCTGATCGGCAGCGAGCCCGCGACACCCGTGCCGACGAACGTCGCGACCGCCACGCCGACGCCGGGTGGAAAGGCCACGCCGAATCTCGTAGTCAAACCGCCGGCGACACCCGTGGCAACACCCGGACCGATGAAGCCTCCGCAGACGCCCACGCCGTCCGCCGTCGCATCGAAGAGCGAGCCGCTGAGGCTGCCCGATCCGATCGATCCGCTTCCGAAAATTGTCATCGACAAATTGACGAAGGTTCAGCTCGACGAAGCCAAGGCGCAGCGCGAAGCCGCCGTCCAGAACATCCGCGCCGCGGCCACTGCCGCGGACGTCGTTCACCAGGAGGCCACGCGCCGGATCGAGACTGCGAAGGCCGACAAGGACAAATTCCAGAAGGCGCTTGAGGCGATGCGGAAGGTCCACGGCCCGACCATCCTCCAGTCCGAGCAGATCGATGCGGACCGCAAGAAATTCGAGGCCGAGGCCGAGAAGTCTGCGATCGCCGCAGCCGAGGCCACGAAGCAGGCGGAAGCAGCCAAGCGCAAGCTCGACGACGTCATCGCAAGAGGCGGCGACAAGCTCAAGGACCGGCAGAAGGCCGAGACGGAACTGAATGCTGCGAGTGCCATCCTCGTCGGCGTGTCGAAGGAAGTGGATTCTCTCTCGCAGATCCAGACAAAGGCAGACACGATCCGCATGCAGGCGCGGCTTTCCCAGCAGCAGGCCGAGCAGGATTTGCAAAAAATCGCCGCGATCCGCGAAAAGATGCGCCTCGCGGAAGTCGCGGACATGCGCAAGGCAAACCAGGAAAAAATCACGGCGCTCGAAAAGGAGATGCACGGCCTCAAGGGACAGATCGCGCGTCACGACTCGACCATCGAACAACTCAAGGAACTGGGTGACTCCGGCAAGGAAGCGATCAAAAAACTTGAGGAAAAAAAGACCTCCGCGCAGCAGCAAATCAGCGACATGCAGGCGGAGATCACGCGCCTCTCGGGCGGTGGCCCCGAGACGACGGTGAAAAAGGATCCCATCACTTCCGCCATCAAACCGCCGGTGACACCGCCCGACCCGACTCCCGCCGTCAAAGCACCGGCTCCTGCGCCGGAAACCGCTGCCCCGGTGAATTCCCTCGGCATGAGGTTCGTGCCGGTCGGCGACGTGCAGTTCAGCGTCTATCTCACCACGGTGAAGGACTTCGAGGCATTCGCCACGGCCACCGGACTGAAGTCCGAATCGTGGAAAACTCCCGGATTCAAACAGGGCCCCGACCATCCCGTCGTGAACGTGACGTGGCGCGAGGCCGACGCATTCTGCAAATGGCTCACCGAAAAGGAGCGCAAGGCCGGGCTGCTGAAATCCGGCGAGAGCTACCGCCTGCCGAACGATCTGGAATGGAGCAAGGCCGTCGGCCTCCCCGCCGAGCCCGGCTCGTCCCCCGAGGAGCGCGACATGGGCGTGCAGGACGTGTATCCATGGGGCAATGCGTGGCCGCCGCCGACCGGCGCGGGAAATTACGCGGGCGAGGAGACCGCGACGGATATCCCGATTCCCGGCTACAATGACGGCTTCGCGAACACCTCGCCGGTCGGAAAATTCCAAGTGAACGCAGCGGGCCTCTACGACATGGGCGGCAACGTCTGGCAGTGGGTCGGCGATTTCTTTAACGGCGAAAATCGCGCCAAGACACTGCGCGGCGGCTCGTGGTACAATGGTGCGATCCCGCTCAGCCTGCTGTCCTCGTGCCGCATCAGTTCCTCGCCGGACATACTGAACGACACCTACGGCTTCCGAATCGTGAAGGCAGGCGAGACTGCGAAGACGCCGCGCAAGCGCTAATCACACAGCAGTTTTCCATTGCCTCTCCGGACAGCGGAGTGCTAGTACCTAGTTAAACAAGTTCGCGTATTTACCGGCGAGAGTTTTCGCTGTGAAATTGACCTTGGTCCATTCAAAGGGAGCGGCGTCCTCGTTGTAAGCGGAGATGAAGGCGTCGATCTGCTCGATG
>Ga0209596_1003056_pt1 | contig 13403 bp, 10 predicted proteins | sample M_130807_MF_Meta_FD_187314 | JGI IMG/M metagenome (GOLD analysis project Ga0209596, IMG submission 187314) | Freshwater microbial communities from Lake Montjoie, Canada to study carbon cycling - M_130807_MF_MetaG (SPAdes) (version 2) | ecosystem: Environmental > Aquatic > Freshwater > Lake... | reverse complement strand
CTACGCCGGCAGCTTAGTCGGGCATATCTTTGGCGGCGGCGAGCATTTTGGTTTTGCTGGACTCGGCTTCACGCCTGACGCGGCCTACGCGACCGGCATCTCTTCGGCGACCTTCGCCCTCTTCCAGGCCATGTTTGCGGCGATCACTCCCGCCCTCATCATCGGCGCCGTCGCCGAGCGCATGAAGTTCTCCGCGGTGATGCTCTTCTCCTTCCTTTGGACGATCCTCGTCTATTATCCTATCGCGCACGCTGTCTGGGGTGCCACCGGCGACTTCTCCGGCATCGCCAACGCCGACGCCGCCTTCAAGGCCGCGGATTTCGCCGGCGGCATTGTCGTGCACATGAGTTCCGGTTGGTCCGCCCTCCTCCTCTGCATCCTCGTCGGCCCCCGTGCTGGCTTCGGTAAACGCCCAATGACCCCGCACAGCATGGTGCTTTGCGTCATCGGCACAGGCCTACTCTGGGCCGGCTGGTATGGCTTCAATGCGGGTTCCGCCTTGGCCGCCGATGGCATCGCCATCCAAGCCTTCCTCACGACGACGCTCGGTGCCGCCACCGCCACGCTCGCATGGGCGGCCGTGGAGAAAGTGCATCGCGGCAAGATCTCCGTGCTCGGACTTTGCTCCGGCGCGATTGCCGGCCTCGCCACCGTCACCAACGCCGCCGGCTTCGTCTCCGCTAGTTCCGCCGTGCTCATCGGGCTGCTCGCCGGAACGATCTCCTACTGGGCTTGCTCGGTGCTTAAGCCGAAGTTCGGCTACGATGACGCGCTCGATACCTTCGGCGTGCATGGCGTAGGCGGCACCATCGGCGCGCTCGCGACGGCTTTGCTCATGAACGCGCAAGCGAATCCGGCGGGTGGTGCGCTCATTTCAAAAGGCCTGCTTAAGGGCCAGCTCCTCGCCATGTTACTTTGCATCGCGGTTTCGCTGATCATGACCTGGATCATCGCGAAGATCGTCGCGGCGACCATCGGTCTGCGTGCGACGGAAGAAGGAGAGGCTCAGGGCCTCGACATTTCGGACCACGGCGAAGAAGGCTATTACCATAATTAAGGCCGTTTTCCTGACCGCCGCCCGCAGGCCTGCTTTTTTTCGAGCAGGCTTGCGGGAGGGTTCAGTTGTTTTTTGAGCACATTCAAGTCTTCGGCTCGAAAGGTGGCGGTTGGCACGGGGGTTGCGAAAGACCTCTCGCCATGAACTCCCTGCTACGAACTCTCACCATCCTCGCTCTGGCGGCAGTGCCCTATCTGTCGTCTGCGCAGAACGCGCCCGCTCCGGCGGCTGCTCCCGCTGTTGAAGCGGCCAAAACCCCTCCGCCTCCGCCGGCTCCCTCGCTTGAACAGCGCATCGCCGGCCTTGAGGCTGCCATCGGCAACGGCGATCCCACCGCCTCGCTCAAGGATGCGAAGGGTGCCATCCCGGCCGGCCTCACCACGCCGACCGTCGGCGTCGCCGCTCCTGGCCATAACGGCTTCATGATGGTCTGCGCCGCCTTGGTGCTCTTCATGACGCTCCCCGGCCTCTTCCTCTTCTACGGCGGCCTGGTCCGCGCGAAGAATATCCTCTCCGTCGTCGCCCAGTGCTTCGGCCTGGCGGGCATGGTCGCGATCCTCTGGTGGGCTGTGGGTTACTCCCTGGTCTTCGGTAAGAGCTTCGACGGCACGCTCCTCGGACACGTCTTCGGCGGCAGCGAGTTCTTCTTCCTCAACGGAGTGACCTCCGCCCCGAACACCGACTACGCTTACTGGATCTCCCAGAACGTTTTCTCGATGTATCAGCTGATGTTCGCGATCATCACCCCGGCCCTCATCGTCGGCGCCATCGCTGAACGTATGAAGTTCTCCGCGGTCATGCTCTTCATGCTCGGCTGGATGTTCCTCGTCTACTTCCCGATGGCCCACGCCATTTGGGGTATCACCGGCGACATGAACGGCGTCTGGAACGCCAAGGCCGCTATCAAGGCGATCGACTTCGCCGGCGGCACCGTGGTTCACATGACCTCCGGTTGGTCCGCGCTCCTGCTCTGCATCATCCTCGGACCCCGCATCGGCTTCGGTAAGAAGTCCATGACGCCCCACAGCATGGTGCTCTGCGCGGTCGGTACCGGTATGCTCTGGGTCGGCTGGTACGGCTTCAACGCCGGCTCGGCTCTCGCCGCCGATGGCGTTGCCGCTCAGGCCTTCACTACCACGACGCTCGCCGCTGCGGTCGGTGCCTTCACCTGGGCTGCCCTCGAATGGATCATCCGCAAACACGCCAGCGTCCTCGGCTTCTGCTCCGGTGCCGTCGCCGGCCTGGTCGTGATCACGCCCGCCGCAGGCTTCGTCTCCGCCAACTCCGCGGTCCTGATCGGCGTCCTCGCCGGTGTGGTACCCTTCCTGGCGGTCGTCTACCTGAAGGCCAAGCTCGGCTACGATGACGCGCTCGATACCTTCGGCGTCCACGCAGTCGGCGGCACCCTCGGTGCTATCGTGACCGGCATCTGCGCCACGACCGACGCCAACGGTAACCTCGCCACCAACCTGAAGGACATCATCGCAGGCAAGACCCTCTACATCGAACAGTTCAAGGCGATTGGCGTCACGCTGATCATCTCCCTGGTCGCCACCGCCATCCTCGCCTACGTGGTGAAGGCTCTCATCGGCCTCCGCCCGACCGAAGAAGAAGAGGCCCGCGGTCTGGATATCTCGGACCACGGCGAAGAAGGCTACAGCCACAACTCGTAAGCCCCCCTCAGAGGTAGCAGGCTCGCAGGCCGTCCGACACCGGACGGCCTGCTTCTTTTTAGGGGTAATCTGACAGCAGCGTTTTCACTATATTATTGCCCTTTCTGAGATGCTGACAGCAGAATGTCTCTATTCCAAGCCATGCTCAAGCTATCCGCCCAACTGAACGACGAGGAATTCCTTGGCACCGCCGAGGACCTGGCCGCCTTCGTCTCGGATAAACTCGCCTCCCTCGGGTTCGGCGATCGCCACCGCTCGACCGAACGCCTGGTGCGCTTCTACGCCTACGAAGGCCTGCTCTCCAAGCCGGAGCGCGCCCCGGACGACCGCCGCAAGGCGAACTTCGGCCCCCTTCAAGTCAGACAGCTACTCCTGGCTCGTCTCCTCGCCGAGCGCGGCTGGGACCTCGACCGCATCCGTACGCTCCTGCACGACAACCGCGAAGTCTCGCAGCTCAATAAGCTGATCGACGAATTAGCCACGCCCACCGAGGCCGAAAAGCTCTTCTTCCGTACGCGCAGCAGCGACGCCGATACCCTTTCTGAACCCTCTCCCGTCCGGTCCTATAAGCCAGACCGCAGCCTCTCGCCCGTTCTCTTCTCGGCCCGCGATAGCGAAATGCCGGACATGTCATCGCCCAAGTTCCGCCGCAAGACCAGCTACTCGACAGTCCAGCAGCTCAGACAGATCGCCGATAGCGAAGAAAGCCCCGCCGAAGCCCTTCGCATGATGATAAAAAAGGAGATGGCGCGCGACGACCTCACCCCGGCTGCCCGCAATCTCTTCGAACAACTTCTGGCCTTCAACCCCACCACCCGGGGGGACGAACCTAAGACGGAAAGGTGGACCAAACTCCGCTTAGCCCACTGGTGCGAAGCCCACTTCAATATCGACAGTCGGATCACACCCACGAAAGACGAACTGCAAGAGATTGTGGATAATTTCAGCAAGGCATTGATGAACAAGTACTTATAATTATGACAGTAACTTTCGTGTGCTAATTACAAGAAAGTATCTCTGGTGGTGTTGACATTTTAAGAGGGGTGGCACATAGTGGAGGCGATGATTCCTCCCATGAACCAACCCAAGATCGAAATCCTGCCCCTGAAGAAGGGCTTCCTCCGCGCCGCCGCTGATGCGACGCATGTCCTCGTCCGTCTCGTCGCCCCGGCCAAACCGGCGGACGTCACGGAGACCCCTCGCGCCCCCCTCGACCTCGCCCTGGTCATTGACCGCTCGAGCTCGATGTCCGGCCGTCCCATCGCCGCGGCCCTCGAAAGCGCCGTCCGCATCGTCCGCGGACTCCGCGACGATGACCGCGTCACCATCGTCGCTTTCGATGATCACATCGAAGTCGTGCAGTCGCTGATCGCAGTCACCGACCGCGAAGCCCTCGCTCTGCGCATCAACGCTATCGATGCCCGCGGCTCGACGAACCTCTTCGGCGGCTGGGAAGAAGGCGTGAAGCAGCTCGCACCCTTCACCCGCAAGGATCGTATCGCCCGCGTCATCCTCCTCAGCGACGGCCAGGCGAACCAAGGCCTGCTCAACGAACAGGAAATCTTCGCCCAGGTCGCCAAGGCCGCCGGCGCTGGCATCACGACCTCCACCGTCGGCCTCGGCCACGGCTTCAACGAATCGCTGATGACGGGCATGGCCTCCGCCGGTGAAGGCGTCGCCAACTTCGGTCAGACGGCCGACGACCTCGACGAAGCCTTCGAAGAGCAGTTCGCTATCATCTCCAACTCGTTCCTGCGTCAGGTGAAGGTCAGCGTGCAGGGCGGCAGCGACGTGCAGGTGCGCCTGGTCGGCGAGATCCTCGAGAACGGCGCTACCCGCAGCCGCAAGCTCGGCACGCTCCCCTGGGACGCGTCGCTCGTCGCGGTGGTCGAATTGAAGATTGGTGCCCTCGCCAAGGCCGAGGCACTCGCGGCGGTCAACTTCGAGGCGATCACGAAAGAGGGCGAAGCGGTGAAATTCGGCCCGGCGCTGATCGCGCTCCCGGAAGTGGACCTCGCCGCCTTCTCCGTCCTGCCGGTCGACGCCGACGTCGCCGCCCTGATCGACGAAGCGGCTGTCGCGGAGAAGATCGAATTCATCGAAGTGCTCACGCGCAGCCATAAGTTCGCCGAAGCGAAGCTGGCCTTCGAAGAACTCCTGAAGCGCCCCAGCCTCTCGGACTGGGCCAAGCAGAAGATCGAATACCTCAAGCGACTCCTCGACGAGGATGCCGTCATGGCCGCGAAGGAGATGCGCTACGGCCGCGGCCGCCTCATGAGCCAGACGAAGATGGCGTCGATGGCCTGCTACAGCATGGAAGTCGACGAAGGCGAAGAGGCCGTGAAGGCGTCCTACCTCCGCCGCAAGCGTGCCGACGGTCAGGCCACCAAGCCCAAGCCCTCACAGGGCGGCACGGCGGGCGGCCCTGCCCCGCAGGTCTAACTGGTCCAAACGGCTGATTTCGCCCGGTGGAAGCAATTCCACCGGGCTTTTTGTTGCCCGGTCAAAGCCGCGGGGCAAGATACATGTCCGTCCCTATGTCCCGCGTTCTCCGCTTTACCCTCTGGAGCGTCGGCATCCTTGCCGTCGTCCTCGGAGCCACCCTTTTCTGGGTCGAATCCCAGCTCCGCCCCGAACCACTGGGTGCGCGCATCAAAACCATCCTCGCCGACGCCAAGATCAAAGGTGGCATCGCCCGCGTCGAAGCCTCCCTCGACGGTAAGTTCTCCGCCGAGGGCATCGACCTCACCCTGCCCGATGGCACGAAGATCGCCGCCGCCGCCATCAAGGGCGAAGCGCAGGTCATCTCGATCATCAAAGGTACCTACGCTCTCCGTAGCCTCGAGATCAAGACGCTCGACGTCGACCTGAGCGAACGCAAGCCGGCCACAAAGACCGCCGCCGAGGCCGCGAGCGCGCCCAAGACAATCCTGCCGCCCGTGGTACTCGGGCCCTACGCCGTCTCCGGACGTATCAAGCTCGCGGACGGCACACTGCTGCGCTTCAGCGTCCGCGGTGATGAGTTCGACACCCGCGGCAAGGCCGACTTCCGCGCCGGCATCGCCTGGCCAGGCTTCGCCGTCGGCAAGCAGATGACCGACCCTCGCGGCGAAATCACTTTGAAGGCCGACTTCCGTCGTCCTCTGGGCGCCGATGGCGTCGGCCTCGACGACCTGATTGCCGACGTCGGCAGCCTGCGACTCGAACTCGCGGCCAAGGATGCCAGCCCGATCGCCGCCGGCTCCGTCGGGTTCGTCCTGGACGCGGCCAGCACCGCCGGCAAGCCCGGCGTCCATTTTACCGGCACGCTCAGTGACTCCGCCAACCGCCCAGCGGTGAAGCTCTCCGGCGACCATCTCGCCGGCCGCACGACCGTCACGGCACAGCTGGACGTCGACCCCACCCGCTTCGGTATCCTCAGCCAGCAGCTGCCCGATGTCCGCCTATCCGGCAACGCCAACGGTGAACTCGAAGGTTCTCGCTGGCAGGCCAGCGCCGACCTCAAGGCGCTCTGGTCGGACCTAAGCAAGTTCTCGAAGTCGCTCGCGAAGAACAGCCGTTCCGAATGGAAGCTCGCGGCGAACGCCCAGAGCACGGCCAACGGTTTCGCGGTCAACAGCCTCGCGATCACGGGCAACGGCGTGACAATCGCCATCCCGCAGACACTGACGTGGAAAGGCGGCCTACTCCCGGAGAACGCGAATGACGCGACGATGACTATCGCCGCCAACGACGCCGACCTGATGGCCCTTAACCCCTTCCTCGCCGCCGCCGACATCATCGCGACGGCCGGCCGCTGGACGGGCGAAGCTTCAATCTCCTTCAAGGACGGCAAGCCGGCCGTCACCAGCATCCGCACGCATAGCCTGCGCGGCGTCACACTCGAACGCGGCGGCAAGGCACTCATGCACGAGATCGATGCCGAACTCCCCATCAAGTCTGAGGACGGCGCAATCTCCCTCGCCCCGTTCAGCCTCGGCTGCGCCGCCGGCAATATCGCCACGGGTTCGCTCACGCTCCGTCCCGGGGCCGATGGTGCCTGGTCCGCCGTCGCCAACGTCAATGTCGGCATCGTCGAGCTGGCCTCCCAGCCCAACTGGGAAGACCTGCCGGTCGATAAGCTCAAGGGTATCCGCGTGAGCGCCCAGACCACCGTGGAGCGCGCCGCCGGCAAAGCGCCCGTCGTCAGTTCCGCGGACGCGCGCATCTTCCGCCAAGGGCTGAACCTCCTTTCCCTCAAGCTCCGCCAGCCGCTCGCGCTCGACGGTTCCAAGCCCACTGGCGTGCTCGTGGAAGCTTCCGCACGCGACCTGCCGCTCGAATCCCTCTCGGCAGTCGTCCCCGGCCTCAAACTGACCGGCGACCTTAAGCGTGCTGACCTTGTCGCCGGCTTCAGTCGCGAAGGGCTCTTCGTGCGCACGGAAGGCGCGCCGCTCTCTTTCACGCGTACCAGCGTCATCTGGACCGGCAAGCTGTGGGTCAAGGATTGCGACCTGGCCGCGAGCCTCGACCTCGTGGTCGGCGAGAAATCCACGATCATCGGCTTCAACCAGGCCGAACTGAAAAACCGCAGCCGCATCCTGGGTTCGGGAGACATCAAACTCGGTCTGGGCGACGCTGGCACCACCCTGAAGCTCGAAGGGGATCTCGGCGCGCTCGCCGAACAGCCTTTCGCCGGCCCGCTGAACATCGTCACGGGCGGACAGTATCGCGCGACAGCCGATCGCTCCCAGACTGGCGAGATTAACGTCACGCTTCAGGTACGCGAAGTCGGGCTCAAGCAAAGCGAAGGACGCATCAAGACGGCGGCCCTCGCCGGCAAGTATGTGCCCGCGGCCAACGGCCTCAGCGCCGAAGGTTCGTTTAAGCTCCAGGCCACCAATCTCAGCGGCGGTAAGTTCACGCTCACGCAGAAGACCACTGGCGCCAAGACCGACTGGCAGGCCGTTGTGGCTATCGACAACGTCGATGTCGACGACTTCCTTTCCCTTCTGCCCAAGAGCGAAGAAGATATCTCCGTGAACGGCGCTCCGCCGAAGCCGGACCGCACGCCGTTCTGGAACAACCAAAGCGGCTCACTCCAGCTGACGATCGGCACCGCTAGGGCCTACGGTATCAGCGCCGAGAAGGTCGTCGTCCGCGCGGACGCCGAGGAAAAGGCCATCCGCCTAACGCAGCTCAGCGGTAAGCTCGCCGACGGCAATCTCAGCGGCCGCGGACAGCTCGCCTTCCAACCCTCGATCAGCAACGGACCTTATTCCCTTTCGGCCACGGTATCGCTGAACCAGTTCGAGTTTGGAAGCGTCGCGCAGGCCTTCCCCGCAGTGAAGGAATTCCTCCAAGGCCGTGCGGACGCCACCGCAGGACTCACGAGCCTCTGCGGCACGCCCGGCGAACTCGTCAGCAAGCTCCAGGTCGATACGCAGCTGACGTCCAAGGGCGGTCGAATTCGCGCCTTCGGCGACAAGAGCAGCAGCATGTCACTGTCGGCGAACAAAGCCGGCGACATCGGCGAAACGCTGGGCGGCCTCGCGATGATCGCTGGGGCTCTTTCCAAGAACCAACAGCAGGGCGAAAAAATCGCCAAGATTGGCGCGGCCATGACCGCCGCCGCGAAGTTGCAGAAAGCCGTCGCGGACTTCCAATATAGCTCGGCTACGATCAAGGCCACGCGCCTCGCCTCGGGCACGATCAAGCTCGAGTCGGCCGATATCCGTAACGAGGTCCTGCACCTGACCGCCAAGGGCGGCATCACCGTCGACCCGAAGACGGGCTTCACCGACTGGCCGATGCTCTTCAGCACGCAGATGCGCGGAGCGGGCGAATACGCCCAATACTTCCAGGCGCTGGGCTTCGGCATCGGACCCTCGCCGACGGACGGCTTCACCGATGGCCCGGGCGTCAACGTGAGCGGCTCACTGAACCAGGTGAAGACCGACCTCGTCGAGAAACTCCAGCAAGCCGTGGACAACGTCCGCTCGGCCGCGAACGCCCGTCCTGATAATCCGACGCAAGGCACTTCCGGCACTAAGATCACTCCCGCTGGTAAGATTCCCGCGACCAACACGCCGGCGCCAAAGAAGAGCAATCCGCTGGGAGACCTGCTTAAGGAACTCGGTCGCTGATGACGGCGACGAAGGCATGGATGGTAGGCTGCGTCCTGCTCGCTGGCCTCGTCCTCCTGGCCCTTTCCGTCGGCACCCAAGGCTTCGGCTGGGGTGACGGCGGCTCCCTCGTCCTTCTCCGCTCACCCCGCGTGCTCGCGGCCCTCGCCGCCGGACTCGCCCTCGGCATCGGCGGCGCCGCGCAACAAGGCGTATTCCGCAATCCACTCGCCGACCCGGGACTGACCGGCGTCTTCGGCGGCGCGCTCTTCGGCATCGCCGTCCTACTGGGACTCTTCCCGGAAGCCGCCTGGCAACGCGCCTGGTTCATCCCCGCCGCGGCGTTCGGCGGTGCGCTGGGCACCTCCGCGTTACTGACGCTGATCGGTAGCGGCGGTTCCTCCTCCCGGCTCTTGCTTACCGGCCTCGGCCTCAACGCCTTCACCGCCGCCGGCACCCTTGTCATCGCCTCACGCAGCGGAGAGTCGCGCGAACTGCTGACCAACGGAGCTTACGGCGACTGGCTAGGGATGGCCACACTTGAGCTGACCTGGCTGCCTGTGCTGCTCTGCCTAGTGGCTGCCCTGCTCCTCCTCCCGCTCGCGCGTGCGCTGGATCTTCTGTCCTTCGGCGAAGACGCCGCCCGCGGCTTCGGCAGCGATGTCGGCAGCACGCGGCGCAAGGCCGTAATCCTGACGGCGCTGGCCGCCGCGGCCGCCACCTGCCTTGTTGGCCAAGTAGCCTTCATTGGCCTCCTGGCGCCTCATCTCGCCCGCGCCTTGGTCGGCCCCCGCCATGCGCACGTCCTGCCGCTATCAGCCCTGCTCGGAGCTGGTCTGCTCCTAGGCGCCGATACCATCGGGCGAGGGCTCTGGCCGCACACCCCGCTCTCCGCCGCAGCGGTGACCGCGATCCTCGGCGCACCTCTCTTCATCTGGATAGCAAGGGGGCGCCATGAGTGACGCTTTGATCCACGTGCTCGGCCTCGGCGTCGAGATCGCCGGTCGGCGCATCATCGACGGGGTATCCCTCTCCGCGGCCCGCGGACAGACCGTGGCCATCGTGGGCCCTAACGGCGCAGGCAAGACGACGCTACTACGCGCCATGGCGGGTCTACTGCCCTCCGACGGTGAATTGGAAGTCGGCGGATATGATCCGCGGATCATCGATGCGGCGACCTGCGCCCAAACCCGCGCCTACTGCGCGCAGAAACCCGTCAGCGCGTGGGACTATCGCGTCTCCGACCTCGGCGACATCATCGGCGACCCCACCGGCTACGCACATTGGCTAACGATGCTCCAACTGGGTGAATTCTCCGACCGCCGACTCTCCGAGCTGTCCGGCGGCGAACAAAAAGGCGCGCACCTCGCGATGGCCTTCGCCGCGCTCGCGGAACCGTTCGGCGGAACGCTGCTGCTCGACGAACCCGCGGCCGCGCTCGACCTCAATCGACAAGAAGCCGTCGCTCAGGCCATCTTCGCCTTCGCTCAAGCCGGTGGCGCCTGCGTCGTCGCGACGCATGACCTCTCTTTCGCGAAACGCTGCGATGCGGTCGTGGTGCTGTCGGAAGGCCGCCTAGTCGCCGCAGGTGAACCGGCGTCGACCTTGACTCCCGAAATTATTTCCGGGGTCTGGGGCGCTTCAGCTTCTTCGGCACGCTGACTTCGGCACTCGTCAGTCGCCCGTTGCGGATAGCGGAGAAAAGGTATTGCTGCGCCAAGCCGGCGGCCTCGCCGAAGTGCGCCTTGCCGAACTGTTCCAGCTGAGCGGGCTTCCATCCGCGAAGACCATAGGCATCGGCGAGCGCCTGGACGACCCAGGTGTCGACCGGAAAGCTTTCCAGCCGGCCGAAGCCGAAAAGCGCCACGCAGGCGGCAACCTTCGGGCCGACGCCGGGCAGCGACTGCAATTCGTCCAGCAAGTCGGCTGTCGTCATGGCGGCGAACTCTTCGGCCCAGCGCGGGCGGGCGATCAGTTTCTTCGCAGTACCTCGGAGATAAGCCGCGCGATAGCCCAAGGAACAGGCGCGCAACACCGCTTCATCGGCGGTGGCGATGGCCTCCCAGGAAGGCAGCGCATGGAAACCACCGCCCAACGGCGTGCCGAGTTTCGCTGCCAACGCCGCAACCATGACGCGGATCTGCAGGATGCGCTTATTGGAGCTACAGAGAAAACCGATGAGAGCCTCGTGCGGATCTTGGCGCAGAATGCGGAGCCCCGGATAAGCCGCACGAGCGGACCGGAGCACGGAGTCAGAGCGCCACGGTAACGCCTCGGAGAGCCGGGCCTGGGCACCCTCCGCGTCGAGATATCGCTGCAGCGCGGACTCGGCATGCGACGCGCCCTTCTGCCCGCGCCACTCCAAGCCGTGCGGGCCGGAGCGAACGGCGGCGAGCGTATGGCCGAAGACACCTACCCAGCTGCCGTCGGATTCCAGCGACCAGCGAAAAGCCTGCCCGCCATCCATCTGTTCGGCGAGCGTGCCGGCAGGGACATCCTCGGCGAGCCGCAACGGCCGCCAAGATGTCCACTCCGCCGAGGCCATCGGACTTAGCGGCGAGCGAGGTCCGAAGGCGTTCCCCAGAGGAAACTGTGCTTCGAGGCGAGGAACTTACCCTTGGCGTCGACCACCGAGACACGCCAGGCAATCGGGCGCCACTTGGCGTCGCCGGACTGCTTGCCGGTGAGCCCGATCACGTATTCGCCAAACGGGAAGCCCGGCTTCAGGTTCACCGCGAAATCATAACGCTCAGGCGGCGTGTTTTCCTTACGCACCACTTCAAGCACCAGACGTCCGTCGGTCGGCGGCACGACGTCGAGCTTCACGAAGAAATAATAACCCGGACGGGAATCCTCTTCCGTGCGGTAGACCACGTCGGCACCATGATGCTCCTTGGCGTAGAAAGCCTCCGAGGCGCGGGCCACATCGGCTTCGCTCCGGCGACGTTCGTTGACGTAGGCGATACCGGGCACCTCATCCGAGGACGCCACGGGGGTATCGCAACCCGAGAGGAGCAGCGCAGCGAGCGCGGCCCACGCAGAGGCCTGGCTCACCGCTCGCCTCACTTCTTGGCCTTCTTCTTGCTCGCGGCGGCGCGAGCGACCTTGACGCGATCCTTCTTGCGCTCGAGGTAGGCGCGGCGACGGCGGCGCTTGATGACTTTATTGCTCTGTTGGCCCATAGTGGATGCATCCTCCCGCAACCCCTTGGATGGTCAAGGAGAAGGTTTACGGACCTTCCCCGGTGGGCCGGGGTGAGGAAAGAGTCCTTTCTGGCTGCCTGGGTAGGGATCGAACCTACGACCAAGTGATTAACAGTCACCTGCTCTACCGCTGAGCTACCAGGCAGTGCGAAAGGAGTCCAATCAAGGCAAGGTCGGGGCGTCTCTGTCAAACAAATCCTCCGTGTCGCCTCGGAGGATCTTATCCCCGAAAAGACTCTGCAATCATGCGAAAAGCACGGATTGGCGGCGGGGCGCGACGACATTAGCCCCGCGGCCCCCTAATCTCTGGACACCCTTGTGCGGCCTGTCTTCCTTGTACCTATTCCCATGCGCTGGACCCGACTTCCTGAAACTCCCAACGCCCCCGGCTTCGGCGGCGCCTTTGTGGGCACCTCCGGCGACCTGCTCCTTTGCGGCGGTGGCTCCAACTTCCCCGACAAGCCGGCCTGGGATGGCGGCGTCAAAGTCTGGCACGACGAGGTCTTCTCCCTTTCCAGCACCCGCTCCAAGAAGTGGGCCTCCCTCGGCAAGCTACCCCGCCCTTGCGGTTACGGTGTCAGCGTCTCGATCCGCCAGGGCCTCCTGATGATCGGTGGCGCAGACTCGCATCGCCATTACGCCGACTGCTACACCCTGTCGGTCGAAGAAGGCGAACTCAAGGTCCGGCCCTTCCCCTTCCTGCCCCGACCGCTCGCCTACGCGACCGGCGCGCTCGTCGGCAGCAAGGTCATCGTCGCCGGCGGCACCGAACGCCCGGACGCCACCGCGGCCTCCTCTAGCGCTTTCGCCATCGACCTAGCTAATCTCAACGCCGGCTGGAAGGAACTCCCTCTCTGCGCCGGATCCGGACGAATGCTCGCCCAGTCCGCCGGCACGAAGGACACATTCTTCCTCTTTGGTGGCGTTGCGCTGAGCCCCGGAGCCAAAGGTGTCGAACGCGAATTCCTTTCCGACTGTCACGCCTTCACCCTCGGCAAGGAATGGCGCCGTCTCTCCGCCATGCCCCGCGCGATCGCCGGCGCACCTTCCCCTTGCCCGATCTTCGATAACGAGATCCTCGTGCTCGGTGGCGACGACGGCAAGTTGGCCGGCAAGGTCGAGGCTTCGAAGCATCCCGGCTACGCCAAGTCGGTCCTCTCTTACGACAAGTCCACTGACACCTGGACCGAAGCCGAAGAAGGCTCGGCCAATGTGCTCTCGACCGCTTGCACGAAGTGGTCCGGAGGCTATGCGCTGACCAATGGCGAGCTCCGCCCGTTCGTCCGCTCCGCCGAAGGCTGGCTGCTTCGTCCGGAATAGTCGTTGAGGCTGGCAGGTCGCCGGAAGGGGACTACAAAAGTCCCAC
>Ga0209596_1003054_pt1 | contig 13405 bp, 11 predicted proteins | sample M_130807_MF_Meta_FD_187314 | JGI IMG/M metagenome (GOLD analysis project Ga0209596, IMG submission 187314) | Freshwater microbial communities from Lake Montjoie, Canada to study carbon cycling - M_130807_MF_MetaG (SPAdes) (version 2) | ecosystem: Environmental > Aquatic > Freshwater > Lake... | reverse complement strand
ACGCACTGATAAATTGTTCCTCCTTCGCATCCGAAATATTTCCTGCTGGTGGTCCGCCGGTATTGTTTATCAGAATCTGGTACGAATAATTTTTCAGATGGTACTGAATTATTTCTTTCAACTCTGACGGCTTACTGAAATCGCACAGCAAAATATTATGTTCCTGACCTGCATCGGTATTCAATTCTTTTTTGGTGGCAATCAGTTTGTCTTCATTGCGCGCAACAAGTGTAACAGTTGCTCCGAGTTCAGATAATGCAATCGCAATTGCTTTCCCGATTCCCTTACTACTTCCACATACAAGCGCATTCTTTCCTTTCAACGAAAAATCCATATTCAAAATTTCTTGTGGCGAAGTTGATAGTTTTTCGTCAGAACCAAATAGATTCGTACCAAGAAAATTTTTTCCTTATGTCCATTCAAAGAGCTTTTAATTTTAAAAAGTGGATTGATGATAACCGCCACTTACTGAAACCACCCGTTGGAAACAAGGTTGTTTACAAAGATGCTGACTTCATTATTATGATAGTTGGCGGACCCAATTCGCGTAAGGATTATCATTTCAACGAAGGCGAAGAATTCTTTTACCAGCTCGAGGGAAATATTGTAGTCGGCATTCAGGAAGATGGAAAGGCAGTTGACATTCCAATTAACGAGGGAGAAGTTTTTATGCTGCCGCCACGCACTCCGCATCAGCCACGCCGTGGAGCTAATACAGTTGGTTTGGTGATTGAGCACAAAAAACATCATGGAGAAAAAGACGGACTTCTTTGGTTTTGCGAAAAATGTAACAACAAACTTTTCGAAGAATATTTTGGACTGAATGATATTGAAAAGGATTTCGGTGGAGTATTCGATAAATTTTATGGAAGTGTTGATTTGCGAACCTGCAAAAAATGTGGCCATGTAATGGAGCCTCCCAAGAAACTGGCTTAACATCAAGAAATTCATTGGTTTGTAAAATTTTATAGGGCTCATGCAACGAAGAGCTTTATTTCGTTGTCTATAGTCCTGAATTACTGAAAGTGTATTTTATAAAGACCCCTACTCTCCTTAAATCATTATTTCCTCAACAGGTTTGGAATATTCCCGTAGCGGAAAAGTCAGCTTTTCTCACTTTTGATGATGGGCCAACTCCCGGTATTACTGAATGGGTGCTGGATACATTACAAAAATTTGAAGCAAAAGCCACTTTCTTTTTAGTTGGAAAAAATGCTGTAAATCATCCTGAGATTGTGGCGCGGATTTTAGCAGAAGGTCATTCAATCGGCAATCACACTTTTACTCATTTGAATGGATGGAGAACAACTTTGCCTTCTTACACAAAGAGTGCATTAAAATGCGGTGAAACTGTGCCAAGTAATTTATTTCGTCCGCCTTATGGTCGCATTACCCGAGCACAAGCTCGCCGTTTAGGTAATCGATTCCGGATTATTATGTGGGATGTGTTAAGTGGCGATTTTGATACTGAATTACCAAAAGAAAAAGTTGTTAAGAATGTTTTGAATAATACCGAACCTGGTTCAATCATCGTTTTTCACGATAGCGTTAAAGCTGAACCACGATTAAAATATGCATTACCGCGCGTATTAAATTTTCTTAAGGATGAAGGATACAACTTCAATCCGATAGAAATGAAGTAAGCTTATTGCTTTATTATTTTACTGTTGAGGTTTCCTTCTTTAGATAGTATTTGCAACAGATAAGTTCCAGCGGAATAAACTGATAAGTCTAATTCAGTATTCAATGAAGTTGATTCAGCAACTGTTTTCCTAAACAATTCTTTTCCCAACACATCACTCACAATAAAAACTGTTTTCCCTTCTGATGAAAAACCATTGTTCACCATAATTTTATCATTGGTTGGGTTAGGGTAAATTTTCCAGTCTGTAGCAATACTGTTACCATTATCCTCAAGTTTTGAAATTGTTGCTGTTGTAAAATATTGGCTAGTACTAAAGGAAGAAAAATCAATTGCAGCAGAATCACAAACACTCTTTATTCGCCATTGATAAGTAGTATTTGGTAAAAGATTATTAAAAGTAAATTGATTTGAACCAGGTGTAATATTTATCTGACTCCAGGTTCCCCCTAAAATGGTATATCGAATTTTGTAATTATATGGATTTCCTGTACCTGTCCAGTTTACAGTTGCTGAATTTGAAGAAATATTTGCAACACTCATACCCGATGGAACTGAACAGGTATTTGTTGTAGTGAAATAAACAGATGAAGAATAAGATGAAGAATCAGTCTTACTGCTATTACAATAACTCATTGCTTGTACTTCATAAGTTTTCCCAGGCAATAAATTATTGAATGATTTTGAACCTAATGTCCCGTTAATTTCTACATACTTCCAAATTGATTCAGTAGTTGCTTTTCTTCTCAGCTTAATGAATGAAGCACATGCATTAGTATTCCAGTTAATAACTGCAGAAGAAGAATTAACATTGCTTACTGACATTCCTGACAGACCATTGCACGAAGGAGCAGCAACAGCTGATGTTTTTATCGCTGAGCATCCAAGTGAATTTGTAACAGAAACGGAATAATTTCCGGATACAATGTTTTGTAAATCTTCAATTGTATTTCCATTTGACCAGAGGTAAGATAATGTTTGACCTGAAGGAGTTATAGTTAAATTAATTAAGCCATCACTGGATGATGGACAAGAAGTAGCTGTTGATGATGCAGAAATTACAGGAGTTGTTTTTACTGTCAAGATTTTTGTTGCAGAAGATACACATCCATTGTTGCTTCCTGTTATGGTATAAGTGGTAGTGGCGTTTGGAGAAGCCGTTACACTTGTTCCGGTTGAAGAACTTAGGGTTGCCGAAGGCGACCATGAATAGGTAATTGCACCGCTTGCGGTTAATACTGTATTGGTTCCTTTACAAATTGATGTTGCTCCGCTAACACTTACAACCGGCAAAGAATTAACAAACACAAAAACAGTTTGGCTTTTTGTACACCCGTTTGTATTTCCTAATACGGTATAAGCTTGATTTGAAAACGGTGAAGCAATTACGCTTGCGCCAACAGTTGCGTTTAATCCTATTGATGGAGACCATGAATAAGTTGTAGCACCACTTGCAATTAAATTGGTAGATGCACCTGCACATATAGTAGCGTTTGCAGAAACTGTAACATTTGGTTGTGCATAAACCGTAATAGGTTGTGTTGCTGATAATCCGTTGTATGTATAGGTTATTGAATGAATTCCGGCTCCGGCTTGTAAAGGATAAAAATATCCGCTTGTTACTCCCGGGCCACTATAAACTCCACCCGCTGGATTTCCTCCTGTCAATAAAAATTCTGTCGTGTTTGAACAGGTAGGGTTAAATGGATTGAGCGTAACTGTTGTACCAGTTTTTGTTATGGTCCAGACAGCCGTGTATTGTGCCATTTGCTTTTTCGACAAACTGCTTGTGTCACTAACAGTTAAAATAAGTGTATGTGTTCCGGTTGAAAGAGTAGTTCCTTCAACAGTATAAGAAGTTGTATTTACTCCTCCGATATTATTATCCATTTTCCATGTTATAAATAATGAATTTGGCATGGGTACAACAACGCTTGTACTAAAAGTTTGCGATTGCCCATTTGATAAAGTTAGTGTTGAGCTTGAAGGCGAAGTCGACTCAATCAAATTAATTCCATTAGAAATGCAATAAATAATTTCCTGTGAACACACTTCGCAAAATGGGTTGTTTAATTGATTCATTTTGCAATTGCACTTTGGTCGGTACCATATAGTGTTACAATAATTTGCTCCCTGATATAATCCGATTGAAGAACAATTTGTACCTGCAGGGGTTGGAATAGCAATTCCATTCGGAAACCAATTTTTCCATTTAACTAAAGTTGAATTTGTTTCTTGGGTACAGTTAGGCTTTTCAGTTCCGCTACAGTATGATCCTCCATATTCGTCGCCAAGAGCTGCAAATGAATGCCCCAATTCGTGAATCATGATTTCTGAACTGTTAGATTCAACAGAGCAGGTAGGATAGGTGCCCCCTGAACCTCCATAGTATGGTGAATTAACTACAATTAGTGCTTTATCATAAAAAGGTGCATACGATTGAAGTATGCTATTGATATTGGTCGTATTTGTGCAATACAATAAACGATGTGTTCCTCCATAATCGAATTGAGCTCCGAGTGTTGTATTAACAGTAGCATCCGGTACTATAGGATTTGCAAAATTACAATCACCAGCAGTGTGCGCATGATCGCAACCGCTTTCAACCGAAACAACTTTAATAGCATACACATTAAAAAAATTTGTGTAGCGATTAAAAGGTGGGGTGATAAATAATTTATTAACTATTGTATTTACATCAGAAATAAATTGTGCCTGCTGAACAGATGTATATCCATCGCCCATGAAAACCAGGTTTATCCTGTTGTTTTTATTTCCATTGTTAATCAGAGTATCAACTCCAACCACAACCTGAGCTGAAGTGCTATTAAAAAAAAATCCTTGAATCAACAAGGCGAACAACCAATATTTCATATCAAAAAATTTATTATTAAACAACTTATGAAACAGTAAAACGGAATGTTTTAGAACACTTCCTTAAAAACTTAATTATCTCAAAACAAAAGTGGCAAGCAATGAAAGGTTTCTATGATCATTAAGTTGATACAACTCAACTCTTTGAGCTGTGATATTATATGGTAACCTTACATTAAAATCTGCTTCCTGTTTTATTATTTCTGCAGATTCAATGTGGCCATCTTGTGCCGGTATTTCCAGATGTTCAGTTAAGGGTGAAGCAATATTTTGTTGTGAAATGATTTCACCTGCTGAATTTTTAAGAATTACGAGTACTCCTGTTTCTCCGGTTTGCTTAAAAGTTACAAACTCCTTGGTGCGATAAGGAACCACCTCAAAGTCTTTCAATTCTACTTCATTCTTTCCGGTTGAAATTTCTTTCAAATGAAAATTTAACGAGATTGATTTTTCACCTTTAATTGTTAGGTTATTTAATTCCTGTGAAAAAGAATTTTCGTTACTGAATAATAAAACAAGCAAGGAAAATGCTGCGGATCGTAAAATTATAGGCATGAGTCTGTAAAAATTTCACTCCCCTACGATTCTATTTTGAGATGGTTGCAAAGAAAGTTGTCTTTTGGTACGAGACATGGTATTAAAAACAAAACAGATTGGCTAAAAAACTTTAATTTCAATTTTCCGTTAAGTTTGACATTGAAACAGTTGAATTGGTTTTCTTATCTGTTTTAAGAACATAGTTATGAATAAAAAAGCAGGTATTACAGATTTTAAAATAAACAAGGAAAGCTATTTTCTTGAAGGGCCTCACTCTCGAATTAAGGATTTTGGATTTACTCTTGAAATAATGTTTGAGTTTATCAAGGGGTTCAGAACATTGCACTTTGCAGGTCCGTGTGTAACTGTTTTTGGTTCGGCAAGATTTAGTGCAGATCACCCGGTTTATAAAAGTTCAGTTGAAATGGGCGCTGAAATTTCAAAACTTGGTTTTGGTGTTATGACCGGTGGAGGCCCCGGGGTGATGGAAGCAGCAAATAAAGGAGCTTTTGAATCTGGTGGAATTTCAATCGGGTGCAATATCAAATTGCCGCATGAACAAAAAGAGAATCCATACCTTACCAGAGAAGTGACTTTCGAGCACTTTTTTGTTCGGAAAGTTTTGATGTTTAAATACTCATATGCTTTTGTGGTGATGCCAGGGGGATTAGGAACATTGGATGAATTATTTGAAGCACTTACATTAATTCAAACCGGAAAGATTAAAGGATTTCCGGTAATTCTTTTTGGTAAAGAGTACTGGAATAATTTATTGAAGCAACTGCAAACAATGGAGGATAATAAAACCATTGATACAAAAGATCTGGAATTGTTTTTAGTAACTGATGATATACAGGAAACTATGAATCATATTAAACGATATGCTACTGACAAACCCTGGCTCATGCGAAAAAAAATTCCAAAGCCATTGAAATTTCTCGGAGAGAAGGTTTTTTTTTGGCGATAGTTATTTGTCAGTTATTCAATAATTCAAATCGCCCATCAGCATATTTTACTTTTGATATTGGATGAGCTGAAGAATGAAAAAACAAACAAGCATAATTTTCTTCAGCACATTTTTTTCCGTATTGAATTCGAAGTGCTGCTGATTCTTTTCCATCGAAGTCATACTTGGCAGCAAACTTTCTGATGAGTTGGGTGCCCTGAGGTAACACATCGCCGCCATAAAAATATTTTTCGTTTGTAGTATTAAACCAAAATACCTGGTGGTTTTTTGTATGTCCACCAGATATTTCGCAATAAATGTTTTTACTGAATTGTGTGTTTCCGGTGAGCTCCTTTTTATTTTTATAGCTTTTCAGAAATCTCAATTTATTTGCTTCAAATGATTTAGATGGAAGTTTTGAAAGTGATTCATTCATTTCTTCTTCCTGATAAACATATTGGGCATTGGGGAACATGGGTTTCATTATTCCATTCTCTTCATAAGCAACTCCGCCAATATGGTCTTTGTGCAGATGACTTAACAAAACATAATTGATATCGGTGGAGTTATAGCCGAGTTGCGACAGATTTTTTATGATTTGAAATTCACCTGAAGCATTTTTTAATCCTAAGCCGGGGTCAATGATGATTAATCCTTCTTCTGTAATAATTAAGAACGGACAAATTTCTACCAACAATGAACCAGGTCGGTCTTTTACTGAATCGCTTTCAGAATTAAAAGAAATAAAATTTTTTGATTGGTCAACTGTGTAAGTTCCTTCAGATAAAGCGAATGCTTTCAAATTTCATATTTTAAATGTAAAAGTATCATGAAAGATTCATTGGCATAAAAACCTTAATCAATAAAAAATTTACCTTTTAAGGGTTCTGAATATTCATCTTCTATATTGTAGAAATAAATTCCGGTAACAAAAGTTGATATACTAATATTAAAAAAATTTCCAGTAATTTTTTTTTTGAAAACTTCCTGGCCGATTCTATTATAAAGAATCAATTCATCGTTTTCATATTTCTTATTTTCAAAACTGAAATAGATTTTTTTTTCAGAATGTGAGTAATAGATGAATGCACTATTCACAACTGACTCAGAATCCTCTGGCGCAGCAGAAATATAATAAAGTGTTGAATCACATTCGATTTCACTAATCGGCTGTGAGATATTGAAAACATTTTGTTCATTCAACCAAAAACAGCTAAGTGAACAGTTATATAAATTTTGAACAAAATTGGAAGGATTCATATATGCTCCAAAAAGTCCCAAAGTGCTTCCCATTCCTTCAATCCAATATTCACCTCCGGGTCCGCTATTTAGCCTATATCCCTTTCTAAAAGTGCCATCAATAAAGAATATAGAATCAATAGATGTTACAACTTTATAATTGAAATTAGCATTAGGCTGAGCCCATGGAATTGAATCTCCGATTTGCAAATCAAAATCATACAATAATATTTCAGTATCACTCGGAAGCGATTCAAGTTGAGCACAAAAAGGCAGCGATGTCGGATTTATATTAAAATTTCTGAACCAAACTTTTTTGAAACTGTCTTCCCTTATTGCTCCAAAAATCTGCCCAGGTTCATTAATAGAATAATTATCAGCGGCAACTAAAATGTTGTCATTTAATTGGTAAAAAAATGTTGGTTGTTTTCCCACCAAACTATAATGAACTGAATTAATAATTGTGTCATTTCCTAATGAATAAGTCCAACCTTGACCAAAAATATTTACATGTCCGCCCGTAGAAGGGGCCATAGTTCTACCGTGTTCACTCCATCTGGCACTTGAATCAGGGAATGGATGATATGGTTGTGAGAATGAATAATGAATAAATAAGAAAAATAATACTGTTATGAAAATACTTTTTTTCATTCAATAAATGTAATTCGTTTTCATTCAATATCGAAAAGTTCATTAGGTGCAATAACTCTATCTCAGCACCGCCAACCTATCAGCATCAAGTTTTATTAATACAAAAAGCAGAATGGTAAATGACCAAAGCGAGGAACCGCCATAACTTATGAAAGGCAATGGTATACCAATAACAGGAGCAAGCCCAATAGTCATTCCAATGTTAATTAAGAAATGAAAAAATAATATTGATGCAACCCCATATGCATATATGCGAGAGAACTTTGATCGCTGTCGTTCAGCCAGCGATAGAATACGCGTGAGCAGAAACAAAAAAAGAATTACAAACAAGGAGGTTCCCCAGAAACCATACTCTTCGCCAATGGTACAGAAAATAAAATCGGTATGCTGTTCAGGCACAAAATTGTATTTTGTTAAGGTGCCATTCAATGGGCCCTTACCTAAAAGGCCCCCTGAACCAATGGCTATTTTCGATTGCCTTACATTGTAGTCGGCATCTTTCACATTTACTTCCTGACCGAGCAAAACTTTTATTCGTTGTTGTTGATGAAGTTTCAACACATTATTAAAAACATAATTAGTTGTGGTTACATATAACGATGCGCCAATAAATAAACCTGCAATTGCAAAGTATGCAGCGCGCGTTCTTTTAATAAAATACAACGAAGCTCCGGCCAGAATTAATAAAATACCTATTAAAATATATTTATCAATCACTAATGAAAAAACCGAAAGCGCCAGTACACCAACACCAAGTGCAAGTATTTCGCCCGGCAATCCAAAACGATATAGCACTAAAAAAAAAGAAAGAAATACCAGAGTAGAACCGGTATCGCCCTGCAACTGAATGAGCAAAGCAGGAAAAAAAATAAGTCCCAATGAAATCATTTTTGTCCTGTTATTTTTCAGATTAATATTTTGATTACTCAGAAATTTTGCAAGCGCCAGAGCAACGGAAAATTTTGCAAACTCTGATGGTTGTAACTGAAAACTTCCAATCTCAAACCAGTTCTTATTTCCGTTTACTTCATGTCCGAAAAAGAAAACTCCAATTACCATTAACAATATCAATCCATAGATGAAGTATGCGAATGTGGTATAAATCTTATTATCAGTAACCAGAATAAAACCCGCCAGAATAACTGAAGTACCGACCCAAATTAATTGCCTTACATACAACTGCCGCGTATCAAAAAATGGTTTAGCCTCATCGTGACTTGATGCATATACAACCAGTAAACCAATAGCCACAAAAACACTATACAATAGTATAATGACCCAGTCGAGGTTGTTGGTTGTTTTGCGTTTATCAATCACGGGTCTGGTTGAGTTTTTTTCGAATTAATGTTCAGGGGTCGGTTGATATTTATTATGGATTAAATCTGCATCAAACATTCGTTGTTCCAAATATTTTCTAGGAGTTGAAATTGAATCGTTCAAATACTTTTCAATCATTAAACTAGCGATTGGTGCACCATAAGTTGCACCAAATCCGGCATTTTCTACAATAACAGCAATAGCAATTTTCGGATTTTCAACCGGAGCAAAGCAAATGAAAAGCGAATGATCTTTTCCGTGCGGGTTTTGAGCAGTACCAGTTTTCCCTCCCATAGTTACCCCCGGGATTTGTGCAATTCTACCTGTTCCGGCTTCTACAACTTCTTTCATTGCATCGACAGTTATATCAAACCAACCCTTATCAATTGGTATCACATGCTTCTCTTTAAATTTTTTCAAAGCTGTTGAAGTATCATCATCAACTTTTTGAACTAAATGCGGCGTATAGTACCAACCATGGTTTGCTATAGTAGCCATTTCATTAGCCATTTGTAACGGAGTAAACCCAATTTCTCCCTGACCAATTCCTAATGAAATAATGGTAACAGAATTCCATCTTCCACTTCCATAAATTTTATTGTAATAATCCGATCCGGGAATAAAACCATATCCTACTCCTGGTAAATCGGTTTCCATTTTTACACCAATACCAAAACTTGCAAGGTATGATTTCCAGCCATCCAGACCCTGTGCAACTGTTTTATATTTATTGTTATCAACTACTCTGCGGAATGTCATGCAGAAATAAGCATTGCATGAATGCTGAATGGCTTCTATAATATTATTTACAAATCCTGAATGATGACATCCTACCCTTAAACTTCCAACATAATATGCACCAGGACACGAATAGGTTGTGTTTTGTTGAATTGCTCCATCTTGCATTCCAATTAAGCCAAGTAGTGGTTTATAAATTGAACCAGGGGGATAAGATGCTTTAAGTGGCCGAACAAATAAAGGTTTTAAAGAATCCGCATAAAGTTTACTGAAATTTTTTCCGCGGTCTCTTCCGGTTAATAATTTTGGATCATAAGATGGACTACTAATCATTGCCAGCACTTCTCCTGTTGATGGTTCAATTGCTACAACACTTCCAACTTTTCCCTGCATTAATTTTTCACCGTATTGCTGCAAGTCAATATCGAGTGTAGAATACATGTTTGTACCAGGCGAAGGAAGGGTATCCAACTGTCCATCGTTAAATGATCCTTGTTCCCGATTGTGAACATCAACCAAAACATATTTCACACCTTTTTTTCCACGCAAAACTTTTTCATAATACTGTTCAAGACCTCCAGTGCCTATGTAATCACCTTGCTGATAATATCCATCAGATTTTTCAATTTGTTTAGGAGTTACTTCAGAAATGTATCCAAGTATATGTGCTGCTGCAGAAATCGGATAAGTTCTTACGGTTCGTACCTGAGCATAAAATCCGGGATATAAAAACATGTCTTCCTGTAATTGAGCATACAACTCAGCCTGAATTCCTTTTATAATAACTGTGGGTTTAAATTTTGAATATTTATATGCTTTTGACAACTCTTTTTTAAAGCCCTCAACATCTAACCCCAATGTTTTGCAAAGATTTGCAGTATCAAATTTTTTAAGCTGCCCAGGTATTACTAATAAATCGTATTCTGCCTGATTGAATAAAATAAGTTTCCCGTTCCGGTCATAAATCAGTCCTCGTGATGGATACAAAGTGACTTTACGCAACACATTATTATTAGCAAGTTGCTGATAGTTTTTATTCAATACCTGAATGAATAACAAACGCAAAATGAAAATTACTGAAATGATGATGAACACCATTTGCACCACTTTTCTTCTTGATGCGAGTGTATCCATTTAAAGTTATCTCGCTTTTCTTCTGATGAAAAAAAATTCCGCAAGAAATATCAGTAATAAAGAAAGTGCTGTACTTAATAATATTTTAAGAAGCATAAATCCAACCTGACCAAATTCCAGAGTTTCTAAAAAGAAAAAAAATAAGTGATGAATAACTATCAGTATAGATGCATAAGTCGCAAACCATCTGAATCCCATGTAACTTAAAGTTGGTTTATCGGTTTGTTCGTAACCACCGGAGGGTTCAACTAATTTTAAAACCTGTGGCCGCATAAAACAAAACAAAACACATGCAGCAGCATGCATTCCCATTGTGTTTGAAAACATATCAATTGTTAAACCGGTTACAAATCCAAGTATAAGTAAAACCCATTTTGGCATTTTTAAGGGCAACAACAATAAAAACAACGGATAGATGTATGGATTAAAAATTCCTGGTAAATGCAAATTGTTTAAGATCAATACCTGAATGAGCACAAGCACTATAAATCGTATAAGCTGAATTAAAAACTCAATTATCATTTTGTGAATGTTGCTCTAAAGAATCTAATTCGTTTTTCATCAAGTTGTTCACCACATATACATATGAAATGCTTCGGAAGTCAGTGCTGAGTTTTATTTCAATGTCATAAAAGTTATCATTGGTATTTGGCGTGAACGAAGAAATGGTTCCGATTAAAATATTTTCAGGAAATTTTTTGGTTTCACTGCCTGTATAAATTTTATCGCCGTTTGCAATTTTTATCTGCTTCGGAATTCCATCTAACTGGGCATATTCGGGGCTGCTTCCATCCCAAGAAAGAGAGCCCAGATTTCCGCCATTACCAACCCTTGCGCTCACTTTGAAATCATTGTGAAGTATTGGAATTACAGAAGCATAGTTGTCAGAAACATCTTTCACAATTCCAACAATTCCATTGGGTCCAATAACTCCCATTTTAATATCAACCCCTTGATTTTTTCCCTTGTCAATGGTTATAAAGTTGTTGAGTTTATTTATGGTAATGTTTACCACTTTTGCGGGAATGTATTTATATAATTGTTTGTAAACCGAGTCATTCACTGTAATATGCTGAAAGGATGCATCGTAAAATGAATTCTTTAATTGATTTCTGAGCAATGCATTTTCGTCAGAAAGTCTTTTATTCTCCTGACTCAAATGAATATATTCAATGAAATTATTATAAACTGTAAAAACCTTAGCAGAAATTTCACTTGATGAATTAATAAAAGCTGCCCGGTGATAACTTTTATTATTTACTAATAAAATAATACTGCTCACTTCTAATAAAATAAAAAGTATGAATGCATGATAGCGAACGAGTAATAAAAAAATGTTGCGCATTCAACCTGGAGAGCTATAAAATTTCTTAATGAATTATTTTAGTTAAGATTCGCAAAAACAGTATTAAGACATCAGGAAAGGATAGCGCGAAATATTTTTCAAAGCTATGCCTGAACCTCGAACAACAGCTCGAAGAGGATCATCATCAATCGACACATGTAACTTTGTTTTTTGTGCTAATCTTTTATCCAATCCACGCAATAAGGCTCCTCCACCTGTAATGTGCAATCCAGTGCGGTAAATATCTGAAGCCAATTCTGGTGGAGTTGACTCCAATGCTTTTAGAACTGCTTCTTCAATTCTTGAAATCGATTCATTTAATGCGTGTGCTATTTCGGCATATGAAATAGTAATTTGTTTTGGAATTCCTGTCATCAAATCTCTTCCCTGCACTGCATAATCATCCGGTGGATTTTCCAGGTCAGGAATTGCTGAACCCACATTAATTTTAATATCCTCAGCTGTGCGTTCACCAATTGCCATGTTGTGTTGGCGACGAACAAAATCAATAATATCAGCCGTAAATTCATCACCTGCTACTCGAATAGATTGATCACAAACAATTCCCGCAAGTGCTATAACCGAAATCCCAGTTGTTCCGCCACCAATATCAATAATCATATGTCCGATTGGTTCTTCTACATCAATTCCAATTCCGAGTGCTGCTGCCATTGGTTCATGAATCAAATAAACCTCCCTTCCCCCTGCTTGCTCTGCACTGTCTTTTACTGCACGCTTTTCAACTTCTGTAATATTCGATGGAATACAAATTACCATTCGCCAAGAAGGAGTAAAGAAAAAACTTTTCGGATGAATCATTTTTATCATCTCTCGAATCATTATTTCTGCTGCGTTAAAATCGGCTATTACACCATCACGAAGAGGTCTTATAGTTTTTAAATCTTCATGGGTTTTTTCATACATTTGTCTTGCACGCTTGCCAACGGCAATTACCTTCCCGGTAATTTTATTTATTGCTACA
>Ga0209596_1003053_pt1 | contig 13406 bp, 10 predicted proteins | sample M_130807_MF_Meta_FD_187314 | JGI IMG/M metagenome (GOLD analysis project Ga0209596, IMG submission 187314) | Freshwater microbial communities from Lake Montjoie, Canada to study carbon cycling - M_130807_MF_MetaG (SPAdes) (version 2) | ecosystem: Environmental > Aquatic > Freshwater > Lake... | reverse complement strand
AGGAATTGAAGTGGAATTTCAATCCGAAAACGGAATTTTAGGAATGGGGCCATTTCCTTTCGAAGGGGAAGAAGATGCAGATCTAATCAATGCAGGTAAACAAACAATTACTGCAACAAAAGGAGCGGTGTTTTTTGATTCTGCAATGTCGTTTGCAATGATTAGAGGTCAACACGTACAACTTACAGTGCTTGGAGCTATGGAAGTGTCTCAAAACGGAGATATTGCCAATTGGAAAATTCCAGGAAAAATGGTAAAAGGTATGGGTGGAGCAATGGATTTAGTTGCTTCCGCTGATAATATTATCGTTGCTATGATGCATTCTAACAAAGCGGGTGAATCTAAAATCCTAAAAGAATGTACATTACCTTTAACAGGCGTTGGTTGTGTGAAAAAAGTAGTTACTGAATTAGCAGTAATGGAAATCAAAGACGGAAAATTCCACTTGATTGAACGCGCACCAGGAGTTAGTGTGGAAGAAATTATTTCTAAAACAGAAGGGGATTTAGTTGTTCCAGATAATGTCCCAGAAATGGTTTTGTAAAAAATTATGATTTTAAAAAACATGGAATCGATGATAAAGTGTTATTTAGTTTTATATAAATAAATAAAAATGTTCAAATTAAAACAAGTTGATAAGCCGAAAAAATCAATAAAACATGTAAGTTTTTCTTTTTGGATATGTTTATTTATAACACTTTTTTATATATGTACCTACAATTTGTTTCGAACATGGAGTGGTACAACTCCATTTGTAAATGATGTAGACCAATATTACAGTTATCTAATCGCATTATTTATAGAAAACGATTTAACTTTTCATTTTGAAAACTCCTATTGGCTTCAACAATCAGCAACAGGTCAATATGTTCCTAAAGTAAGTATGGGAATGTCTATTGTTTACTTACCCGGGTTTTTAATTGGACATTTAATTGCCAAATTAACTAACAATCCAGCTACCGGGTACAGTTGGCCTTACTTTTGGAGTATATATTATTGTTCGATATTATATGCTATTATAGGTTTATGGAAACTAAGATCAATATTGAAATTGTATATTAGTGATATATCAGTAGCATTAACATTATTATCAATATACACAGGAACTAATCTTCTATTTTATGTATTAGGATTGGGAGAAATGCCACACAATTATTTATTTGTTTTATATGTATTTAGTTTAGATCAGATTATAAAATTTCACAAAACAAATAAAATTAGTAATCTATACATATTAACATTTTTAACATCTATAATTATATTAATTAGACCTGTAGAGATATTATTTTTAATCTTTCCATTGATTTATAATATTAATTCAAAAGAAACATTCTATCAAAAAATTAATCTAATTAAAAATATTTCATGGAGATGGATTATTGTTATTTTAATTTTCATATTAACACTATCCCCGCAGTTAATTTATTGGAAAATTATGACAGGTGATTATTTGTTTTTTTCATATGGTAATAATGAAAGATTCTTTTTCAATAAACCACAGATTTTAAACTTTTTAATAAGTTTTAAAAAAGGGTGGATTGTATATTCACCCATCATGATTTTTTCCATAATTGGTCTGTTTTTTACCAAAAAATATTTTAAAGAAATATCCTTAAGTTTACCCATTTTTTTAGTTGTAATTATTTATTTTTTATCCAGTTGGTGGTCATGGTGGTATGGTGGGTCATATGGTAATAGAGCAATGATTCAATATTATGTATTCCTTTCCTTCCCTTTAGCTTTTTTCTATGAAAAGTTTTTTTCTAAAAAATTAATATTAACACTTGGTTCAATTATCATATTATTTTTCATTAGTTTAAACATATATCAAACAAAACTGTATAGATCTGGTTTTCTTCATTGGGATGGAATGAATAGAAAGTCATATATATATTTAATGAACCATCGTATAGATGAAAACTTTAACTTAAAATACTATCAAAAATTATTAAAAGAACCTAACTACGAAGCAGCAACGAAGGGAAAATATTTATACAAATGGTACGAATAGCAATAATAATTCCATGTTTTAATGAAGAAAAATCAATTCTTCAATTGCATAATGAATTGGTTAAAATTACCCAACTGTCTGAAATTGAAATAATACCACTATTTATAAATGACTGTTCAACAGATAATAGTGAAAAAATATTAAAAGAAAACAAACTAAACCACATCAATTTACCCATCAATTTAGGAATAGGAGGTGTTATACAATGTGGTTTAAAATACGCTTACAATGAAAGTTTTGATTATGCGATTCAATTAGATGGAGACGGTCAACATCCACCAAGTGAATTATATAAAATAATAGATCAATTAATAAATACTAAAAATGATTTAGTAATTGGATCCAGATACCTTGATATAAAGAGTTTCGAATCTACAAGATTGAGAAGATTTGGAATTGCATATTTTAGTTGGATTATTTTCATACTTACAAGAGTTAAAATAAAAGATTGTACTTCTGGGTTTAGAGGGTTTAGTCGAAAAGCGATGGAACTTGCTTTATATCATTATCCAGATGAATATCCAGAACCTGAATCTATTCTATATTTTAATAGAAATAAATTATTAATAAATGAAATTCCAGTTATTATGAGAGAACGAGAGAATGGAGCTTCTTCAATAAATGGATGGAAATCAATATATTACATGGTTAAGGTTACCATATCAATATTATTTAATTACATTAAATTTCAAAAAAATGAAAATAATTGATATTATAAGTTGTACATTATCGATATTATTTATTGTATTCATTATAAAGCTAATACGTAAAGGTTTACTTAGAGAAGAGTATTCATTTATCTGGATTTCTATAGCAAGCATTTTTATTTTCTTTTCATTCTATAGAAAAGGGTTAGATACACTTGGAAAAGCTCTGGGATTTGCTTATCCACCATCCTTATTGTTTTTAGTTTTTTTATTCGGGATTATTATTTTTTTAGTGCAATTATCTATCGTTAATACCAAACAACATAATCAAATAAAATCACTAGCCCAAAAAATAGCATTACTTGAAAAAAATATAGCTTCAAAACAAGATCTAAATACAAAATAAAATTTTTACCAACCAGAAATTATAATGATGCTAGAATAACATGAACCATATTCAAATTACCAAAGTGGGTTATAAACCGTGGAACAAATTCTAACAGACACTATATATATAATTTTTAAATCAAGCAGCTATAAATAAGCAAAGTATACTAGCAATTTATTTCTTTAAAAATACCATACGTAGTATTCCAACAATCTTTTTGCGGAAAAGAAAGATTAACAAAAAATAAGGAATAAGCATCAAGTATAAAATACCGAAATTAATATTAGACCCAAACGAAGACTCATCTACTTCGGAAGCAGCTTGTTCGGCAACAACTTTACATTGTGCACATCCTTGTGCAAAAACTTCTTGATCTACAAACAGTAAAACCAACAAACATAAAAAAATCAATTTCTTCATGGGCGAGAAATTTAGATCAATCCAAATTGATTGAAATGATGTGTAAGGTGTTTTGCGTGCAAACGTTTCCACTGATCGAAATTCAATGGCCCGTAGTATGGATGAACGTTCGTCAAATCAGGATTGTTTTCATACAATTCTTCGAACGTTAAGTAGACATCAATATATTCATCAATTGCTAACTCAATTTCTTCGTGGCGCAAAGGCATATCCGCTGTTGCAAAAGGAACTTGTATCTCTTTTGCCATAGGTTTATCCGACTCCAAAAAACGCAACATGGAAGGCAATTTTTCTTCGTCTATTAATAATCCTTGTGGATTTTCACCTGTCGCAATTCGAATAACATCTACTAGATGCTCTACCATACGCTGGGAAGACATCCTTCCCCAAAGCGCTGGTGTTGTTGCTGTTAATTTATCAAAAATGGGTAATACTACCTCTAATTCCGTATCTACAAACATTACGCAAGACTTTTTCCTGCTAAGATATTAAGACTTTTTGGGATAACTTGAATATTTAATTCTTTTCTTACTTCAAAAGGTTCGCCATCGTAATGTGCCATTTTTTGGTTTAAGGTTATACGCGCTTTTTCAAGGGAGAATGTTTCTGTAAACTTCGATTTATAACTCGTTTTTTTGAAAAAATGATAAGCGATAGAAGGTGCTTTCCAAAAAGAAAATGGCTTTAATAAACATAGTTCTAACTTACCATCACTCACACTCGAAGTAGGTGAAATACAAAAACCATTTCCAAATTCCGAAGCATTCGCCAAAGTACATAACACAACCGGCAATTCTCTTTTAAAATGTGGTAATTCAATAGTGATAGTAATCGGTTTAAACGAATAAATTTCTCGTGTGATTAATTTCACATAATTCCACATACCACGTTTTTTAGACTTATTGAATTTATCTGCAATTAAAGCATCAAATCCATAACCTCCAACCCCTAAAAATGGTTTATCATTTACCAAACCTGTATCCATCAATAAATGATTTTGTTCGTTGATACATTGAATTGCTTTTTTAATATTTAAAGGAATTTGCATATGTCGGGCTAAGCCATTGCCAGAACCAACTGGTAAGATTGCTAAAGCAGTTTTAGTGCCAATCAATGCTGTACCAACTTCGTGCACGGAACCATCACCACCTACAGCGCAGACTACATCCACACCATCTAGCGCAGCTTGTGCTGCAATTTCTTTGGCGTGTTTACAATATTCCGAATATTTAATCTCGTAATCAAAAATAGAATGGTCTAAATTTTCAAGAATCAATTTAGGCAAGTCTTTCTTCTTGCCTGTTCCAGAAATTGGATTAATGATGAAATATATTCGCTTTTTCATATACCGTAGTTTGATTGTGAATCAAATCTCGGTTGTAACGTTGCACCATTGCTTTCAATCTGCGCGCCATTTTTTGTGATTCTTTAGAATGATTTATTCGCGAATCGACAACCTTATTTGTTCTCGAATCTAAACTATACAAATACCGTGCCTTTTCTTGTGAAAACGATAATAAAAAGTTGTTTTGAAAGTAGTAATAGGAACCATCTAAATATGTAACAGCTTCTTTTTTAGTGTTTTGAAAGTAAGAATTTCCAAAAGAATAATACTTCGTTTTTACATTTAGAACATCTAACAAGGTAGGTAAAATATCTATTTGTTGGAAGATTTCTTCGTTTTTTTCTTTTTTCAAGCGACCTCTTGGGTCAAAAAATACAATTGGAATTTTATACATTTCTGTACGTTGGTTGTATTTAGGATTGTTAGTCGCTGCCGTATGATCTGCACACAATACAAACACGGTGTTTTTATACCAAGGTTGCTTTTTTGCCGTTTCAAAAAACTTCCGTAAACTATAATCACCATAATGTGTCGACTCGCAAATAGGTTGTGGACCTTTACGTAACTTACCGCGCATATGTGGTGGAATATAAAAAGGATGGTGGGAAGAAAGGGTAAAAAGACTTGCTAAAAATGGCTGTCTAAATGTACTCAATTTGCGTGCCGTCCAAGGATTAAAATATTCGTCTAAAATTCCCCAACTTCCATCGTAATGTTTTTCATTATTATACTCTTTGCGTCCATAATAATGATCAAAACCTGCTTGCGCAGCGAAACCATTAAACTTCATAGAACCATTACTTGCTCCGTGAAAAAATGCAGAAGTATACCCTTCTTTTTTCAAAATACGCGGCAATCCTTCAATGCGATTATTCCCATACTGTGATGAAATATACGGTATTTCTAATAAGGATGGAAGGGAAGCAAAAATAGATGGAACCGCTTCAATCGATTTTTTACCATTTGCAATGCCATTTTTAAAATATAAACTTTCGGTAGTTAAGGAATCTAAAAATGGAGTAAATGACTTTTTAGCTCCTGCAGCGCCTACCCATTCATTCCCAAAACTCTCGACAATCAATACCACTACATTGGTTTTATTAGGTAAGATGTGTTGAGGGACAGTGGTATGTATCGGATTAAAAATAGATTTTTCTTCTTTTAACGAAAAATAATGTTTCTCTTGCAGCCCTTCTTTCGACCAAGACTTAGCCATGGTGAATGGTGTATTTAATACAAATGCAGTGTTCTCAATGCGCGTAAATTGTGATGCATCAATGGGACTTAAGGGTTTCAATACAAATCCACCGCGACCAATAAAAATCGTAAATCCTAGCGTTAGTACTAAAGTTATTAGTTGTTTAAACAGTTTTGTAGATAGTTGTTTGGATTTATTTACGGTCTTAGAAAAAATAAGGTTAGTCAGCACTAAAAAGCCAATAAATAATAACATCACCAACCAAAAATCACGAAAATAAGAGGCTAACTGTTGACTCAAATCGTTCCCGCCTTGCACCATTTCAAAGACATCGACCGTTGATCGTTTTTTAGTGAATCTAAAATATTCGACATCAATCAGATTAAAGAAAACTAATAAACTGTTTAGAAAAATATAAACAACTCTTAGTATCCATTGGTACCATCGTTTTTTAGTAAAACTCCCTGGAAGTAAGGAAAGAATAATAAATGGTAAAAAAAACAGACAAATCGTTAATACATCAAACCCAGCACCTACCAACCAATCCTTTGTAGATATCAATGAAAAATCGGCTTGATTCGCAAAATAAAAAACCACACGACAAAGCTGCATGCATAGGAACACCCAAGTTAAACGTTTGAGTAAAACAGTCAAATTAGGTGAGAGTAGATGCTTAAAAATTGGATTCATTGCTAAACAAAAGTAAGGTATTTTTAGTAAAAGTTCACCTCCCTCTCCCGAAAGCTTTCGGGATCCTGCTCAAGGAAGGAAGTTTTAAATTTCGATTCACTTTTGAAAACATCATTTTTTTGAAACCATATATTTCCCTCCTTGGGGAGAGAAAGGAAGGTGACAAAAACACTTTTTAATCCCATTCTTTTTTCGTTTATTTGCTCTAGAATTTTAAACCCTATCATTATGTTAATTCCTATCGGGAGCGATCACGCTGGCTTTGCACTAAAAACAAAAATTATTCAACATTTAGAAGCGAAAGGTTTTACCTTGGAGGATAAAGGTTGTTATTCGGAAGACAGCATTGATTATGCAGATTATGCGCACCCTGTAGCTTCCTTGATAGAGTCAACACCAGGGATGAAAGGAATCTTATTGTGTGGTAGTGGAAATGGGATTAACATGACAGCAAACAAGCACCAAGGTGTTCGAAGTGCTTTATGTTGGACACCTGAAATCGCAAAATTAGCACGTGAACACAACGATGCAAATATTTTAACTCTGCCTGCTCGCTTCTTAACAGAAGAGGATGCTTTAGAAATAGTTGATATATTCTTTAGTACAGCATTTGAAGGTGGGAGACACCAAAAACGTATTGAGAAGATACCTTGCTAGAATACTTTTTAATATTACCTTTTCCCCACAAAAAAAGTCTTCATCAATTCCCCACATTCCGCTTCCATCACTCCATTTGTTACCAAGGTTTTTGGGTGAAATAAGGATGGATGAACCTTACATGCACCGCGCTTTTCGTCGCGGGCAGCATAGACAATTTTATCTATTTGCGACCAGTAAAGCGCACCAGCACACATACAACAAGGTTCAAGTGTAACGTACAAGGTACATCCGTGTAAGTATTTTCCTCCTAAGGAATTTGCTGCTGCTGTAATCGCAAGCATTTCTGCATGGGCAGTTACGTCCGTGAGTTGTTCGGTAAGATTGTGCGCACGCGCAATGATTTGATTGTTTGCAACTACAACAGCACCAACAGGAACTTCTCCCAAGTCATATGCTTGTTGTGCTTCCTGAAACGCTTGTTTCATGAAGTAGTTATCGTCAAACGGATTAATCATCGATTAGTCATTCAATTTCAATACCGCCATGAACGCTTCTTGTGGTATCTCTACTCTACCAATTTGACGCATACGTTTCTTACCTTCTTTTTGTTTTTCCAATAATTTACGTTTACGAGAAATATCTCCACCGTAACATTTTGCTGTAACGTCTTTACGTAACGCTTTGATTGTTTCACGCGCTATAACTTTCGCGCCTATCGCCGCTTGAATCGGAATTTCGAATTGTTGTCTTGGAATCAATTCTTTTAATTTGATACAGATTCTTTTACCTAAATCGTAGGCATTAGAACGGTGAACCAATGCAGAAAGCGCATCGATAGGTTCTGCGTTCAACATCAAATCCAATTTAATTAAATCTGATTTTCTATATCCAATCGTATGGTAATCAAACGATGCATATCCTCTTGAGATCGATTTCAAGCGATCGTAAAAATCGAATACAATCTCCGCCAAAGGCATTTCAAAAGTCAACTCTACACGGTCTTGTGTTAAGTACACTTGGTTTTTCAACTCCCCGCGTTTCTCAATACATAAACCCATTACCTGACCTGTATAATCCGATTTAGTAATCACTTGCGCTTTGATGTATGGTTCTTCTATACTTGCCATGGAAGAAGGGTCTGGTAACTCCGATGGGTTGTTTACAATGATTGCTTTTTCTGGATCTCTGGTCAAATAGGTAAGGTAAGATACATTAGGAACCGTTGTAATTACGGTCATGTTAAATTCACGCTCCAAACGTTCTTGGATAATTTCCATGTGTAGCATTCCTAAGAATCCACAACGGAAGCCAAATCCAAGTGCAGCGGAAGATTCCGGTTCAAATACCAAGGAAGAATCATTTAATTGCAATTTTTCCATGGAATAACGTAACTCCTCATAATCATCCGTGTCCACAGGATAAATCCCTGCGAATACCATTGGTTTCACATCCTCAAAACCTTTGATGGAAGTCAAACATGGATTTGCAGCATTGGTAATGGTATCTCCAACTTTTACTTCGTTTGCTTGTTTAATACCTGAAATGATGTAACCTACATCTCCTGCCTTAACCTCATTTTTAGGAACCAAATCCATTTTCAAAATACCAATTTCCTCTGCATTGTAGGTTTTACCAGTATTAAAGAATTTAATCTTATCGCCCTTTTTCATCGTACCATTTTTGATACGGAAGTAAGCAATAATTCCTCTAAAAGGATTAAACACAGAGTCAAAAATCATCGCCTGCAAAGGAGCTGATTCGTCCCCTTGCGGTGGTTTTATACGTTCAATAACCGCTTTCAAAATTGCATCTACCCCTAAACCTGTTTTACCGGATGCAGGAATAATATCTTCCATTTTACACCCAATCAAATCAATAATTTGGTCACTTACTTCCTCAGGCATAGCCCCTGGAAGATCCATTTTATTTAAAATTGGAATAATTTCTAAATCGTGTTCTAGGGCTAAATATAAGTTGGAAATCGTTTGTGCTTCGATACCTTGGGATGCATCTACAATCAACAAAGCACCTTCACAGGCAGCAATGGAACGAGATACTTCGTAGGAGAAATCAACGTGACCAGGAGTATCAATTAAGTTCAATACATAGTCAACTCCCTCATATTTATAATTCATTTGAATCGCATGACTCTTGATGGTAATTCCGCGTTCGCGTTCAATATCCATATCGTCCAATGCTTGTGATTTCATATCGCGATCTGCGATTGTTCCTGTAGTTTGTAATAATCTATCTGCCAAAGTACTTTTACCGTGGTCAATATGTGCGATGATGCAGAAATTACGTATGTTTTTCATCTAAATAGGTTGGAAATTTGTTTGATACACAAAAATATAACAATTCATGGATATATTATGATTTTTTTTGCGGTGTTAAAATTGTGATTGATTACAATAAAACATGTAAAAAAGTTGTATTAATTACAATTTAAAACAATTTACATAGTGAAACTTATTTCTTAAAATTCCGTTTAAAAAACTATGTCAAGACTAAAAGTGGTGCTTAAAATAAATGGATTGTTGCTTGCGACTGCATTTTCTTTTCTCCTTTTTTTAACCCATAATCGTTTTGTTTTTCGGTCTGATTTTTCTTCCGACATTGAAAAATATCAAGAAAATTTTAGAAAAAAAACAGCCAAATTAGATGCGTTTTTAGCCTATAAAAAGAAGCATTTTTCAGAGGAAAAAATCTCTATTTTGAATCGAAAAGATTTAGAGGAAAACAGTTTTTTTCTGCACATTTATCGCAACGATTCCTTGTTATTTTGGAACACAAATCAACTTCCAATTTCACGTTTTTCAGACATCCACTTTCCGAGTGAAGGGATTGTCCATTTACAAAACGGCTGGTATTATTCAAAAATTTTAAAGGTTAATAACTGTCAATTAGTGGCCAGTTTTTTAATCAAAAAAGATTATCCTTACGAAAATTCAACCATTAAAAACACGTACAATTCGGAGCTAAATTTACCTTTTCGTGCAGGCATAATTTTAGAAAAAGACAACGCTTATCCGATTTATTCTTCCGATAAAAAATTCCTTTTTGCATGGTACATTTTTCCAAATCAGGTAGTCTCATCTTTCGATAGCGATCTCCTTTTTTGTTCCTTTTTACTGTTCCTTTGCTGTGCATTTTTTGCCCTTTACAAATTCCAAAAACGACTCAACAAGACCTGGTTTTTTAGCTTACTTTCGACCGTTATTTTAGCGCGCATTGCGAGTGTAAAATGGCATTGGTTTGTATTTGTACATGGCATCACCGCCTTCGATCCTTCGCTCTATTCAAGCAATTATTGGTCGCCCAATTTTGGGGAATATATTATATCATGCATTACTGCAATATGGTCTATTTTCGCAATAATCAATTATATTAAGCGAAATATAGTCATAAACATCCCTTTATGGACTTCCTATGTATTACTGTTTTTAGCCGTTACTTTCTCCTTTTTCTTGGGAGAAGCGTATCGCGGATTAATTGAAAATTCTTCCATTCCTTTAAAAATTGAGAACTTGTTTGAATTGAATTTCTATTCCTTTTTAACCTTCGTTTCGATGGGTATTTTGTTTCTTTCTTACTTCCATTTTTTTAGACAAATTTTACTGTTATTAAAAGAGCAAGAACAAAAAAAGAGCGTCGTATTTTTTGCTTGGTTAGGGATTAGTATCGGCTGTGTTTTACTCGACATGACTTTCGGAAATCAGCAAATTTTATTGTTGCTTTTATTGTCGCTCATATCGCTTTTAATTTTTCACTTCACCTATTATTGGAATGGAAAAATTCATTTTGGATACGGCATGCTCTTACTCTTTTTATTTTCGTTTTTTGTCGCACTCAACTTGGAAGTGTTTCACGTGAAAAAAGAAAATGCCGAGCGTGAATTATTGGCAAAACGTTTAGCATCGGATCAAGATATCGCTTCCGAAAATGAGTACCTCTACTTAAACAAAAAAATTGCAGAAGATGATTTTATTCGACGCATTTTAGCAGAAGAAAAAACCATGGGAATTTCCGAATTTAAAGAGAACATGGAACGACGTTTTTTTAACGGATTTTGGGAACGCTACGAGACCGAATTTTACCTCTATGATAATGCTAAAAATTCACGCATTAATTATGCTAATTTTCAAACTACCAACTTAGAAAATTTAGAAGTAATTATTAATCGGCATAGTCTTCCCTCCAAGTTGGATGGTCGTATGTTTTACATTAAAGATTATACGAGTCAATATAGTTATATCATCCGACAAGAAATAAAAAATTCCTCTGATAAAATTATTGGTACACTTTATTGCGCTTTAAAGTCGAAAAAGATTCCGGAGAAAATTGGATTCCCACGTTTGTTAATTTCCGGAGAAGCAAATGTCATTGAACCACTCGAAAAATATTCTATCGCAAAATACTATGAAGGAAAGTTAGTAAGTCATAATGGAAAATTCTCCTACCCTTCCGAAGATTTTGGATTAACAAATAATACTCCTATCAAAGAAGGGTATTACAACAATGGAGGGTATAATCATTATTTATTGCGCAAAAACTATTTAGACCTAATTGTTCTCTCTATCGAAAATCATAGTACGCTTCATTGGTTTACTTCCTGTTCTTACTTATTTAGTTTTTTTGGAGTCTTTTTAATTATTCCACTATTTGTGCAACGAAGAAATGAAATATTTTATTTCAAACAATTTTCACTCGCACTTCGTATTCAAATTATTTTAATTGGAATTGTATTTATTGCATTACTCGTTTTTGGTTTAGGAAGTGGATCTTTCGTAACGAATCAATACAAAGAATACACCAACGAAATGATCAAAGAAAAAATACGATCGTTGGAACGCGACTTAAAACAAAAATTTGGCGGTGTTACCAGCTTAAGTATTGAACAAAATGGAGATGCCTTAGAATACGTATTACAAAAATTAGCAACTGTATTTGTGACCGACATAAACATCTATGACCAATCAGGCTTTTTAGTCGCGTCCTCACGACCCAAATTATTCAACATTGGATTACTATCGGAGCAAATTAACCCAAAAGCCTTATTTGAATTAAATCAATTCCGTAAGTCTGAATATATCCATGAGGAAACAATCGGTAATTTACAGTTTCAATCTGCCTACCTCCCACTCTACAATAACGAAGGAAATTTATTAGCGTTTATTAATTTGCAACACTTTGGACAACAACAAGGGGTGGAATTCCAAATCAAACAATTTTTAGAAGCGATTATGAATGTTTCGATTTTGTTACTAGCATTATCCGTCATCTTTGCTCTATTTGTTTCTACCTGGGTCACGGCACCTTTACGTTCCTTACAAGAAAGTCTATCCAATATACAATTAGGTAAGTATAACAAACCTATTTCTTATAGCGCTAAAGACGAAATTGGAGCCCTTGTAGACGATTACAACAACAAACTGGAAGAACTTGCTTACACCACACAAAAACTAGCGCAAAGCGAACGAGAAAGCGCGTGGCGAGAAATGGCAAAACAAGTGGCACATGAAATTAAAAATCCATTGACACCGATGAAATTGAGTTTACAACAATTGCAACGAGTGTATGATCCAGACAATCCAATTTCAAAAGAACAATTAAATAAAATATCCATTTCACTTATTGAACAAATTGACGCATTGGCAAAAATTGCGAATGAGTTCTCCAACTTTGCCAAACTACCAAAAGCAAATGACCAAGAATTAGATTTAGTAGCTTTTTTAGAAAGTGTAATTATCGTTTTTAGACAGGAGGAGAAAGTAACAATCCATTTTGAAAGTGAATTAACAGAAGCATTAATTCGTGGTGACAAAGATTTGTTGTTACGTGTTTTCAATAATTTAATCACGAATGCAATTCAAGCGATACCTTCCGATCGCAACGGAGAGATTTACTTGTTTTTAACAGCTAATGATCAACGATTCATAATTGCTATTCAAGATAATGGTTCTGGAATAAATAAAGAAGCGCAAGATGCCATTTTTGTTCCCTATTTCACAACTAAAACGACTGGAACTGGATTAGGATTGGCCATGACCAAACAAATCATTGAACAACAGAAAGGGAAGATTTGGTTTGAGACACGTGAAGGAGAG
>Ga0209596_1003052_pt1 | contig 13407 bp, 8 predicted proteins | sample M_130807_MF_Meta_FD_187314 | JGI IMG/M metagenome (GOLD analysis project Ga0209596, IMG submission 187314) | Freshwater microbial communities from Lake Montjoie, Canada to study carbon cycling - M_130807_MF_MetaG (SPAdes) (version 2) | ecosystem: Environmental > Aquatic > Freshwater > Lake... | reverse complement strand
AAGCACTAACCGTGGCTTTACAGCAAGTAGAAAATGGCGCACAAATCATTGATATCAATATGGATGATGCTTTGTTGGATGGTGAAAAAGCAATGGTTACTTTTTTGAATCTCGTTCAAGCTGAACCTTCTATTGCCAAAGTACCCATCATGATTGATAGTAGTAAATTCTCTATCATTGAAGCTGGATTAAAATGTGTGCAAGGAAAGTGTATAGTCAATTCTATTTCCTTGAAAGAAGGAGAAGCTTCTTTTATTCATTATGCAAAAATTTGTCAACGGTATGGCGCATCCGTTATTGTAATGGCATTCGACGAAAAAGGTCAAGCAGATAATATTGCAAGAAGATTAGAAGTTTGTGAAAGAGCATTTCAAATATTGACTACGCAAGTTGGATTCAAAGCACGAGATATTATTTTTGATCCGAACATTTTTGCAGTTGCAACAGGCATAGAAGAACATGCCAATTACGCAAAAGATTTTATAGAATCTACTCGTGTATTGAAACAAAAATTCCCTGCTTGTTCAATCAGTGGTGGTGTAAGTAATTTATCTTTTTCATTCCGTGGAAATAATTATGTGCGTGAAGCCATGCACAGTATTTTTTTATATTATGCCATTCAAGCTGGTATGGATATGGGTATCATCAATGCAGGCGCACTGCCGCTTTACGATGATATTGATCCAACATTAAAAGAGCTCATTGAAAATGTTTTATTCAACAAAAAAGAAGAAGCAACGGATGAACTCATTGCCTATGCAGAAGGTTTAAAAAATAAAAAAGGAACTGTAGCAGCTGGTGCTAATTTGGATTGGAGAAATGCAAATGTGGTGGAAAGATTAGTACATTCCTTAGTGCATGGCATCAGCGAGTTTATAGATATAGATACCGAAGAAGCGCGACAACATTTTAGTAAACCATTGGAAGTTATTGAAGGACCATTGATGCAAGGTATGAATGTGGTCGGGGATTTATTTGGAAACGGAAAAATGTTTTTACCACAAGTGGTGAAGAGTGCACGCGTGATGAAAAAAAGTGTTGCTTATCTCACGCCATTTATTGAAGAAGAGAAATTGTTACAAATTGATGTTGTTCAAAAAGCTATACCGAAAATTCTTTTAGCAACAGTGAAAGGAGATGTACATGATATTGGAAAAAATATTGTGGGCGTAGTACTCGGTTGCAATGGCTATGATATTATTGACTTAGGCGTAATGGTTCCGGCAAATACCATTTTAGATGAAGCAATTAAACACCAAGTAGATATCATTGGCTTGAGTGGATTGATCACGCCTTCATTGGATGAAATGGTACATATTGCACATGAAATGAAACGTCGTGACATGCATATTCCATTGCTCATTGGAGGCGCTACTACATCACGTATGCATACAGCAGTAAAGATTGCTGAAAACTACAACCAAGGCGTATTACACGTATTAGATGCTTCAAGAAGTGTGACGGTAGTCAGTGATTTATTGAATGAAAACAAAGAAGAATTGTTGCAAAAAACCAATGAAGAATATGAACAATTACGAAGCGATTTTTTGAACAGAAAAACGCATAAAAATTATTTGCCCATTGCAGAAGCAAGGAAAAGAAAATTGAAAATGGCTTGGGAAAACTATACACCGGTTGAACCAAAATTAATTGGCAATAAAACTTTCCATCAATATTCTTTACAAGAAATTGCAGACTATATCGATTGGAATCCATTCTTTATCACTTGGGAAATGCATGGTAAATTTCCCGCTATTTTGGAAGATGAAATTATTGGTAAAGAAGCGACTAAATTATTCCATGATGCCAAAACATTATTGCAACAAGTGATTGCTGAAAATTGGTTACAAGCCGAGGCCGTATTTGGGATTTGGCAAACCACACCTATTCAAGAAGACAGTGTTATATTAAAAAATCAATCTACCACATTGCATTTTTTACGTCAGCAAATTCAAAAAGCAGATGGTCAAGCGAATCTTTGTTTAAGTGATTTTATTTCGCCAATTACAGAAGATTATATTGGTGCCTTTGCTGTTACGATAAAAGGAATAGAACCACATTTGAAAAAATTTGATGCCGCACATGATGACTACAACAAAATCATGTTACAAGCGCTAGCCGATAGATTGGCAGAGGCTTTCACAGAATGTGTACACAAAAAAGTAAGGACAGAATATTGGGGATATGCCACAGAAGAAACTTTGAGTAATGAAGAATTAATTAAAGAACAATACCAAGGAATACGACCAGCACCTGGCTATCCAGCTTGCCCTGATCATACAGAAAAAATAAAATTATTTTCGTTGCTTGATGCTGAAAAAGAAATAGGTATTCAACTCACCGAATCCTTAGCCATGTATCCTGCATCATCTGTTTGTGGTTGGTATTTTGCGCATCCTGCAAGTAAGTATTTTGGAATTGGTAAAATTGAAACCGATCAATTGGAAGATTACGCTCAAAGAAAAGGAATGGATTTAGCAGAAGCAGAAAGATGGTTGCGTCCTGTTTTGGATTGATGGCTACTTTTTTTATAATCATTACTTCTCTTTGGGATTACAAACAAACGCTGACCAACAACAATTGTCAAATAGAAATTGTTTTGTTATTTTTGCTACAAATATTTTTTTGTGCCAGATTCTATCCAATATATGATTGATGAAAGCGGGACTAAAACCTCCGCAATTGTTCCAATAAGAACTTGGGAAAAGATAAATGAAAACCATCAAAAATTGAAAAATAAATTGAATCTACTCATTGGTCTAAAAGCGGGCCTGTTAGAGACTAAAGAGGTAAAGAAAACAGGAAAAAAGTTACAGACACGCAAGGATTTTTTGAATGAAAGTAGCCGTTAGAATTACCTAAACCTATAAGGTTTTGAAAACCTTATAGGTTTGCCTCCGAACATCTTTAGTATGGTCTCATTTTACTTCTTTCTAAAAATAATAGTACTTTAGCCACATGGACAAAAGACTATTTCTTCTAGATGCATTTGCATTAATATTTCGTGCATATTATTCTTTAGTAAGAAGCCCAAGAGTGACAAGTACAGGTAAAAATACCAATGCGCAATTTGGCTTTACGAATACCTTAATCGATTTAATCAACAACCAAAAACCAACGCATTTGGCAGTTTGTTTTGATACAAAAGCAAAAACAGAAAGACACGACGACTTCGCTGCATATAAAGCAAACCGACAAGAAACACCTGAAGATATTTTATTAGCTGTACCCGACATAAAAAAAATATTAGCCGGTTTTAATATTCCAATTATAGAAGTAGACGGTTATGAAGCAGATGATATAGTAGGTACGCTTAGCGTGAAAGCAGCACAAGCGGGTTATGAAGTTTTTATGGTTACACCCGATAAAGATTATGGGCAATTAGTCAATGAAAAAGTATTCATGTATAAACCTCCTTTTCAAGGTGGTAAATTTGAAATATTAGGACCAAAAGAAGTATGTGAAAAATGGGATATTGAAAACGTTTCGCAAGTGATAGACCTACTTGGATTGATGGGTGATGCTGTAGATAATATTCCAGGCATTAGAGGTGTAGGCGAAAAAACAGCCGCCAAATTATTGAAAGAATTTGGTACTCTAGAAAATGTATTAGACAATGCCGATAGCATAAAAGGTGCACTTGGCGAAAAAGTAAGAAATGGAAAAGCGGATGCTATACTCAGCAAAAAATTGGCAACCATTATTCTTAATGTGCCTTGCGAATTTCATGAAGAAAGTTTTGAATTATCGGCATGGAATAAAGAAGCACTTACTGAAATATTTAATGAATTAGAATTTAGAACTCTCGGCAAACGCTTGCTGGGAGACACTTACCAAGTAACGCCACAAGCAAATCAACAAACAGATTTATTTGGTAATGTGGTTGAACAAAAAGCAAACAATCGGCAAACCACAGAGAGTAATCAAATATCCCTTTTTGAAAATGCAATGCCATTAAAAAACATTCAGGATACAGATCATGTTTATCATCTTTTAGATACGAAAGAAAAACGTGCTGCATTCATTGCCTCTTTACCAATGACTGATTTGGAACTCTGTTTTGATACAGAAACTACTGGACTAGATGCCAATCAATGTGAGCTTGTGGGTATGAGTTTTTCAATCAAAGCACATGAGGCATATTATGTGCCATGTCCTGCCAATAGAGAAGAAACATTATCTATCCTTCATGAATTTCAAATGTTATTTGACCATCCAAACATGACATGGATAGGACAGAATATAAAATACGATTTATTGGTTTTAAAAAATTATGGTATTGAATTTAAAGGTAAATTATTTGATACCATGTTGGCGCATTATGCCTTCGAACCAGATGGCAAACGAAGCATGAATTTATTAAGTGAAAAATATTTAGGTTATACACCTGTATCGATTGAAGACCTCATTGGCAAGAAGGGCAAAGGGCAAGGAAATATGCGGGATGTAGCTATTGAAACCATCAAAGAATATGCTGCAGAAGATGCGGATATTACCTTGCAATTGAAAGAGAAATTTATTCCATTATTGAAAGAAAATGATGTTGAAAAAGTTTTTTATGCAGTAGATAATTTATCCATTCCAGCTTTATTGAATATGGAATTTGAAGGTATAAAAATTGATACTGATTTTTTAAACTCTTATAGCAAAGTATTAGAAAAACTAGCGAAAGAATCCGAAGAGAGTGTGTACAAACAAGCAGGTGTTCGTTTTAATTTAGCTTCTCCAAAACAACTCGGTGAAGTGCTTTTTGAAAAATTATTATTGGATCCAAAAGCTAAAAAAACCAAGACTGGACAATATGCTACTGGAGAAGAAGTATTGGCAAAACTTGCGAATGAACATCAAATTTGTAATGACATACTCACGTTTCGAGAGTATACGAAATTAAAAAATACGTATGTGGATGCCTTACCACTTTTGATTAATCCTAAGACAGGTAGAGTACATACAACTTTTGCGCAAACCATTGCTGTCACTGGTCGTTTGTCTAGTGTGAATCCTAATTTACAAAACATTCCGATTCGTACGGAGCAAGGTCGTGAGATTCGAAAAGCATTTATACCAAGGGATGAAAATAGAGTTTTAATCAGTGCCGATTATTCCCAAATTGAATTGCGTATCGTTGCTGCAATCAGTGGCGATGAAGCCATGTGCGAAGCTTTCAAACAACATAAAGATATTCATACTGCCACTGCTACTAAGGTCTATAATATACCTGAATCGGAAGTGACAAAAGAACAACGATACAAAGCCAAGAGTGTGAATTTTGGTATCATTTACGGACAAGGTGCATTTGGTCTTGCCGACAATTTAGGCATTAGTCGCACAGAAGCAAAAGAGATAATAGACAACTATAAAAAAGAATTTAATGGCATTCAAAAGTATATGGATGACACCATTAATTTTGCTAGAGAAAATGGGTATGTGCAAACCTTGATGGGTCGCAAACGTTGGTTGCGAGATATCACTTCACAAAATTTTACCGTTCGAGCATTTGCCGAACGCAATGCCATCAACTCACCCATACAAGGCTCTGCTGCCGACATGATTAAGCTTGCCATGATTAAAATACATGACACCTTAATTGCACAAAATTTCAAATCTTGCATGGTATTACAAGTCCATGATGAATTAGTCTTTGATGTGGTAAAAGAAGAAGTAGAAGCCTTAAAAAAAGTCATTCTAGATTGTATGCAATCTGCTATGGTATTGCCAAATGGTGTGCCTATTGTAGCGGAAGTAGGTGTGGGAGACAATTGGTTAGAGGCGCATTAAAAGAAGTAAGTAAAAAGTAGAGAGTAAAAAGTTTATCCTCCAAAATACCCCTATCAGTTTGCGTCACCAACCGAAACTATTATTTTTAAACGCCTTAATTTTTGCAAATTAACTTTTTCAATCTCTTTTATAAAATACATTCTACAAAAAATATCCATCCCTTTCCAAATCCTAAGCTTGAACGATTATCTTTGAAACCTTACTAAAATATCTTGTATGGTTCATGTATTAAAATTCGGTGGCACCTCGATGGCGAATGCTACCAATATGCTTAAAGTGATTTCGATAGTACAACAATCATTATCTAGCGACAAAACAGTAGTAGTCGTATCGGCCCTCTCTCTCCAAAGGCTTCGCCTTTGTGAGGTTCTATGTTAAACATTGCCTGTGGCTATTTTAAAATAAAAAATCAATATCAATAATACCCTTGTTACAAATATAATTGCTTGCACTGCTATAGATATAGTGTTCAGGCTGTAAAACATACCCTGCACGAACAGGATTTTCATGGATGTAATTTAATTTTATTAAGCCCATTTCTGTTGAAAGTAATTCTTCAGGATGATTATTGTGTACCCAAATCTGATTATTTTCATTTCTTGAATGACGGCTTGCATAATACTTTAACTGATGTAGCATCCAAAGCCTTCTACTTTCTTTATCTGATTCAATTATTTTAATCATTTGCCTATGTGTATGTGCTTTAAAATCTCGAATAATATCACTCAATTTTACATCCTCTTTTGCCCTAGCAATCAAATGTAAATGATTGCTCATAATTACATAAGCATTCAATACCAAACCCTTTTTTGATTGACAGTATGTAAAACTGTCAATGAGAATATCCTTATATTCCTTTCGTGTAAATATATCTATCCAGCCACAAACTGTGAATGTTAGAAAATGAGCTGCATTTTGATTTCGAATAACATAACCTTCTTTAAACATAACGTGATAATTTTTTTTCAAATGTATTCAAAAAATAGAATTTCGTTTTATTTTTTATCATAGACAAATTCTATGAATAACATAGAACTCACAAAGGCACAGCCTTTGGAGAGAACGGATTGACTATTACAACCTTTCCATAAAATAAAGCCCACAAAAAATATTCATCCCTTTCCAAATCCTAAGCTTGAACGATTATCTTTGAAACCTTACTAAAATATCTTGTATGGTTCATGTATTAAAATTCGGTGGCACCTCTATGGCAAATGCTACCAATATGCTTAAAGTGATTTCAATAGTACAACAATCGTTATCTAGCGACAAAACAGTAGTAGTTGTATCTGCTTTGAGTGGCACAACAGATTTGTTGATTGAAGCGGCTAAACTTGCTTCTACACAACAAATTGCTTATCAAGAAAAATTGACGCAAATCACACAAAGTCATTTGCAAGCATTGCATGAATTAATACCCGATTCATCGAAACAAGATGTCTCTATACACTTACAAAATTTATTTACAGAAATTGAAAATCTTTGTCAAGGTATTTTTCTCATCACAGAATTATCGGCTCGAGCAAAAGATAAAATAGTGAGTTATGGTGAGCTCTTATCTTCTGTATTATTGTCGGCAAAATTGGATGCCATGCAAATTTCCAATCAATGGATGGATGCACGAAAAGTAATTCATACCAATGCGAATTTTGGTTTGGCAGAAGTCAATTTTGTAGCAACCAACAAAGCTATTCAAGACACAGTTAACCATTCATCACAAACCCTTTTTATTTTACCTGGATTTATTGGTTCTTCTGCAGATGGCACTACCACTACATTAGGACGAGGTGGTTCTGATTATACTGCGGCAATTGTAGCAGCTGCTTTAGACGCCAATGAATTATTTATTTATACGGATGTGAGTGGTATCATGACTGCCGATCCACGATTAGTACCCAATGGAAAAATAATTCCACATACTTCTTATTGGGAAGCGATGGAGCTTTCGCACTTCGGTGCAAAGGTCATTTATCCGCCTACGATACAACCGATGTTGGCAAAGCAAATTCCGATTTGGATCAAAAATACTTTTGCTCCAAATGACTACGGCACACTTATCAATAGTTCTATTCCAGATAACGAAAATGTAGTGCGTGGATTGTCACGAATCGAAAAAATTTCATTGCTTAGTTTAGAAGGTTCGGGCATGGTTGGTATCTCGGGAATTTCTATGCGCTTATTTGGTGCATTGTCCAAAGAAAAAATAAATGTCATACTCATTACCCAAGCATCTTCCGAACATTCTATTTGTTTGGCAATTGATGAAAGTGCTGCTGCGCTTGCTAAAGAAGCTGTAGATACTGAGTTTGCAACTGAGATTGCAAACGGTAGAATTGAACCTGCCATTTTGGAAAATAATTTATCCATCATTGCCTTGGTTGGTGAAAATATGAAAAATCATACCGGCATTAGCGGACGTATGTTTGGCGCATTGGGTAGAAATGGTGTGAACATCAGAGCGATTGCGCAAGGTTCTTCCGAAAGAAATATTTCGGTAGTGATGCAAGTAGGTGATGTAAAAAAAGCCATCAATGTATTGCATGAAGATTTCTTTGAAGATGCCTACAAACAAATCAATGTTTTTTTAGTTGGTGCTGGCAATGTAGGTCGTAAAGTATTGACGCAAATCAAACAGCAAGAAAACTTTTTAAAGGAACACTTACATGTTCAAATTAATATCATTGGTATCAGTACGAGTAGAAATATGTTATTGCGAGAAAATGGAATTGATTTAAACACTTGGGAAGAAGAAATTAAACTTGCACCAGCTACAGATTTAGGAAAATATATTTCCTTCATGCAAGAAAAAAATATGCGCAATTCTGTGTTCGTAGATGTGACTGCCAATAAAGAAATTATCCAGTTTTATCTGGAATTATTGAAGAAGAGTATTGCCGTTGTTGCATGTAATAAAATTGCATGTTCATCGAGTTATGAAAACTACTTTCGCTTAAAACAGATGGCTCGTAAATTTAATGCTTCTTATTTGTTCGAAACCAACGTTGGTGCTGGTTTACCAGTCATTAGTACATTAAATGATTTGATTAAAAGTGGTGATCAAATACACAAAATAGAAGCGGTACTTTCGGGTACATTAAATTTCGTTTTTAATCATTATGATGGAAGCGCTTCCTTTTCTTCTGTGGTGCAACAAGCGAGTGATGAAGGTTATACAGAACCAGATCCACGTATAGATTTAAGTGGTGTAGATGTGATGCGAAAAATATTAATTTTAGCCAGAGAAGCAGGCTTAAAAATGGAAATGGAAGACATTACCTGCAATGCATTTCTTCCAGATGAGTGTATGCAAGGAACTGTAGATGATTTTTACCAAAGTATGTTGAAGCATGAAGAGCATTTCAAAAAATTATTTATCCATGCCAATGAAAAGGATTGCCGCTTAAAATTTGTTGCCAAACTAGAAAATGGAAAAGCATCTGTGGGCTTGCAGGAAATTAGTAAAGAACATACTATGTATCATTTATATGGTAAAGACAATGCAGTACTTTTTTATACCGAACGCTACCACGAGCAACCGCTCGTGATTAAAGGTGCAGGTGCAGGTGCAGAGGTTACCGCATCCGGAATTTTTGCAGATATTTTAAGAACCATACACTAATTGATCATGTACGATTTTACAAAAAAAATAAAAGTTTATTCGCCCGCATCGGTTGCCAATGTCGTTTGCGGATTTGATGTATTAGGATTTGCTGTTCATGATATTTATGATGAACTAGTGATGCGCTTAATTCCCAAACGAGAAATTATCATTACCAATAAAGACAATTACAATTTACCTACAGAGCCAGAAAAAAATGTATTGGGCGTGGCATTGCTTGCACTACTCGAAGAAGTAGAAGGTGATATTGGTTTTGAGATTGAAAGTAATAAACTCATCAAACCCGGTAGTGGCATAGGTTCTAGCGCAGCTAGTGCTGGCGGTGTAATTGTTGGCGCCAATTGTTTGTTGGGTAAACCATTTAGCCAAAAACAATTAATTGAATTTGCGATGGCAGGTGAAGCATTAGCATCTGGTGCCAAACATGCCGATAATATTGCACCTTGCATTTGTGGTGGATTTACAATTGTGCGTACCCATGATCCGGTGGATGTTATTTCGATTGATGCACCGCCTATGTTTGTAACGATTGTACATCCACAAATAGAAGTCAAAACTTCGGATGCACGCAACATGTTACCTACAGAAATTCCATTTAAAAAAGCGATTCAACAATGGGGCAATATTGCTGCTATGGTGGCAGGATTAATGAAAGGAGATTATGAACTCATTAAGCGATCCATGCAAGATGTACTAGTAGAACCTATTCGACAAAAACTAATTCCAGGTTATGCAGAATTTCAAAAAATAGGGCATGAAGAACAGGCTATCGGCGGCGGCATATCTGGTTCTGGACCATCTATGTTTATGTTGAGTAAAGAAGAAGAAACTGCAAAAAGAATAGAACAAAGAGCGATAGAATTATATAGCGCTTTAGGCTTACCCTTTCATAGTTTTGTTACGACATTGAATAAGGAAGGTGTGAGGGTGGAAGAAGTTTAAGTAGAAAGTCGAAAGTAAAAAGTAGAAAGTATGAAGTAGTTAATAGTGAGATTTTGGAATTTTAAATTGACTTCGGAATTTGGATTCAGATAGACTGCATCCTTCCCACCTATATACTCCCAGTTCGTCCACCATCTACACAAATACTTTGACCTGTGATATAACTTGCTGCTGGTGAAGAAAGAAATGCTGCAAGTGCTGCAACTTCTTCGGGCTGGGCAAATCGTCCCATTGGTATTTCATGTAACATCTCTGCTTCTACCGATTTTATATCTGCATTTGTCTTCGCTGATTTATTTTCGATGATGGATGAAAGTCGCACGGTTGCTGTTGCGCCGGGCAACACATTATTGACGGTTATATTATATTTTGCAACTTCACTGGCAAGGGTTTTTGCCCAACCTGCTACAGCCGCACGTGTGGTATTGCTCACACCCAAATTTGCCAATGGAATTTTCACGGATGTAGAAACAATATTGATGATACGTCCATATCCACTATCTCTCATTCCTTCCAATACATGCATCACCAAATTGTGGTTGTTGATGAGATGCAAATTAAATGCAGATAAAAAATCTGAAGCACTTGCTTTGGTAATGGGTCCCGATGGCGGGCCACCTGTATTATTGACCAAGATATGAATTGTATTATTTTTTTGAATTTCCGCGATGGCTTTTAATACAGAATCGGTATGCGAAAAATCGGCAACGAAGGTTTGATGCACTTGTCCTTGTTTCGTATCCAGCAAGGATTTAGCCTCTTGCAAACTGTCCTGGTTTCGTGCCATCAGGATGCAATCTGCACCAAGTAATGCTATTTCTTTTGCAATTGCCAAGCCTATACCTTGCGTACTACCGCATATTAAAGCGGTTTTTCCTTGTAATGATAAATTCATATTTTGCTTTTAAAAGTAGGTAAAAGTAATATTAAAATTTGCAGGGAAATTCTATTACTTAATTTATTATCTATATTTTGCAATGTCCAAATTACCATACCGCCTTTCTATCAAATTCGGAGAGGCAAATAGTTCATTTAGTATTCTGAACTTTGAAGAAAAAAATTAATTATTTCAAAACAAAAAAAATACCAACCTTTGCTATCTAATTTTTAAAGGCATCTTATATAAAATTATAAATTACGATGGCTAATATAATTCAAACATTGCAGAACAATTTACCAACACTTAAAGCAAAGTATTCCTTGCTGTCCCTTGGTGTATTTGGCTCTTACAGTCGTGGCGAAGAAACCCCCGATAGCGATTTAGATATTGTTTACGAAACCCTGCCAAATACTTTTTTAAACCTACATAACTATTTAAGTTTACAAAAAGAGCTCCAAAATATTACACAGTTAAAAATAGATTTAGTCAACAAAAAATATATGAATGAAGTAGTTTGGCTAACTGCAAAAAATGATATAGTGTATGTATAACCAAAGAAACATTTTATACATTATTTCCGCTATATCATCCATTGATAAAATCTCAGATTACACAAGCCAATTTGATGATGCAGATACCTTACTAAAAGCAAACAATCAACTCAATTTCAATGGGACTCTTACTTTATTGATTGCAATTGCAGAAGAAACAAAAAAAATAGATAATCAACTACTGCTGTTACAACCCAATATCCAATGGCAAAATATAGCTGACATGAGAAATGTTTTAGCCCATGATTATAGGGGAATAGATCCAGAAATTGTATTTGATGTAATAAAAAATGAATTGCCAATACTTCGAATCGCACTTACAAAAATGCTTCCTGAATTTCCACACTCTTCAATAGTAGAAATTCTTGAAACAAAACTGTATATGCATCTTAGGTCAATTATTGACTAGCTTATTGTTGAAACCTCTCCTTTGAATAATTAATGGATTACAGTAATTTGCAATCATCTTAATTTTTAAAAGAGAAAATTGAAGCTAAAATTATTATTTAAGTAACTCTATTAACCCCGCTTCCTAAAAAAATCCAATTCAAAAAAGTATTCCTATCTCTATTCGATTATTTTTGCGGCTCAATAATTATTTATGTTACAGCTTCAAGTATTGCGCAATCAAAAGGATTTGGTTTTAGCCGGATTGAAAAAGAAAAATTTTGCTTCTTTAGACTTAGTAGAATCTATCTTAAAATTGGATGAAGATCGACGCAAAATGCTTTCCGAAAATGAAGCACATTTAGCCATCATTAATGCTTTGTCGAAAGAAATTGGCAAGCTTATGGCATCTGGTGAAAAAGAAGAAGCAGAAAAAAAGAAAGCGGAAGTTGCTACAAGCAAAGAAGCAAGTAAACAAATCAGTGAGACATTGGCTTTGTTGGAAAAACAACAACATGATGCCTTGGTGCAATTGCCAAATTTACCAGCAGACATCGTACCTGTAGGGAAAACACCGGAAGAAAATATTACCGTAAAAAGTGGCAATGACATTCCTGAATTATATGCGGATGCAGTACCTCATTGGGATCTTTGTACAAAATATAATTTGATTGATTTTGAATTAGGGACAAAAATTACTGGCAGTGGATTTCCTGTCTATATCAATAAAGGCGCAAGATTGCAACGCGCATTGATTAATTATTTTTTAGATTTTAATACTCAAGCTGGCTATACCGAATACCAAGTTCCATTGATGGTGAATAGCGACAGTGCTTACGGGACAGGACAATTGCCAGATAAGGAAGGACAAATGTATCATGCAACAGTGGATGATTTTTATTTGATTCCAACTGCAGAAGTGCCATTGACCAATATCTATCGAGACGTGATTGTAAAGGAAAATGAATTGCCTATAAAGCTTACTGGCTATACCCCTTGCTTCAGAAGAGAGGCTGGTAGTTATGGTAAAGATGTACGCGGATTAAATCGCTTGCATCAGTTTGATAAGATTGAGGTAGTACAATTTTCTGTTCCTGAAAAATCTTACGACGTGCTAGATGAAATGGTTTTACATGTCGAAAAATTATTGCAATCCATGAATATGCCATATCGCATTTTAAGATTATGCGGTGGCGATATGAGTTTTGCATCTGCACTTACTTACGATTTTGAAGTATTTAGTGCGGCTC
>Ga0209596_1003046_pt1 | contig 13417 bp, 9 predicted proteins | sample M_130807_MF_Meta_FD_187314 | JGI IMG/M metagenome (GOLD analysis project Ga0209596, IMG submission 187314) | Freshwater microbial communities from Lake Montjoie, Canada to study carbon cycling - M_130807_MF_MetaG (SPAdes) (version 2) | ecosystem: Environmental > Aquatic > Freshwater > Lake... | reverse complement strand
TGTACGTGCGGCAGCGGAGCGCTACGGAGCACGTTCTTCAAACTCCACGCTTCGCGGGAGTGTCACAGCCTGGGAGATATGGAACGAACCAAACCATGGACCCTTCGCTCAGCCCAAGCCAAGCATTGATCGCTATAGCGCGCTACTAATCGCTGCCTACCCAGCCATCAAAGCTGCCGACCCCGGCGCGACAGTTGTAACCGGTGGGCTCTCGCCTGCGCCCGATGCCGCTGATGGCACAGAGATTGCACCGACGACATTCCTCGCAGGGCTATATGCCCGGGGAGCTCGCGGCTACTTCGATGCCGTTGGGCACCACCCTTACTCGTATCCATATAACCCGCTTGGTGGTCAGTCATGGAATGCTTTTACGCAGACTGCCTCGCTCTACCAGATCATGACGAACAACTCTGATAGCGCTAAGAAGATTTGGGGTACAGAGGCCGGGGCGCCTACCGGGACAGATGCGGGGCGATCAGTATCTGAGGCCCAGCAAGCACAGTTTGTCTCGGACTATTACCGCGGCTGGAGCACAAACTATGGAGCCTTTACTGGTCCATTATTCTGGCACCAGCATCGCGACTCTGGCTCTAATGCCGGCTTCTATGACGACAACTTTGGGTTGTTGCGAAGAGACTTTAGTCAGAAGCCCGCATACGCGGCCTACCAAGCAGTAGCCAATGGCGCGTCTGTAACAACGACTACGACTACGACTACCACTACGACTACGACTACGACTACCACTACGACTACCACTACGACCACACCAGCGACCCCTGGCCCTGGCGGCGGGGAGAGAATTGCTGGTAGTAACCCGATCGGGTGGGTAGAGAGCCTCTCGGTGACCCCGTCAGGTATTCGAGTTCAGGGGTGGACGATCGATCCTGATCGTGCCGGGTCAATTGATGTGTTGATCTGGATGGAGGGTTTCCAACTCCTAGGGAGAGTTACTGCAGATGACGCGCGCCTGCCTTTAGATGCAGCCTTCCCGGCCTATGGCCCGAACCATGGTTTTGATACGACCGTCGCTATCCCTGACGGAGTGCACAATGTCTGCGCACTTGCAGTTGGTATCGGCGACGGAACCAACACAATGCTTTCATGCAGAGACGTCTGGGTCACCTCGTCGCCATTTGGGTTTATTGAGACTGCCACGAGTGGTGTCGGTGGACTCAACGTCACCGGTTGGAGTATCGATGGAGACTCAACTGCACCCCCCGCAGTCCACATTTGGATGGACGGAACTACGTTCGTTGGAGCAACAAACTCTGATCAGAGGCGTGCAGATTTGGGCTCAATCTTCCCTTCATACGGAGATGGTCACGGCTTCTCTGCTTCTTTCACCGCAGCGCCAGGACTCCATAATTTCTGCCTATATGCATTGAACGCTGCTGGTCGAGGCACCACGACGCCCCTTGGGTGCCGCGATGTATTTATTGCCACCGCGCCTATTGGGTCACTCGACACAGTCGTTCGCGTGCCCGGTGGGGTACGTGTCGGTGGATGGGCTATTGACCCGGAGACTGTCGATCCTATTTTCGTGCATATATATGTTGATTCTGACGGAGTAGCCACGACTGCTAATGCTCGCCGCCAGGATGTCGGCAACGTCTTCCCGGGATACGGCAATAACCATGGATTTGATCAAGTAGTTAAGACGCCACTTGAGGGCCCAACACGCATATGCGCCTGGGGTATCAACGCCGGTCCTGGAGCGCAGACTCTGTTGGGTTGTCGCGTTGTTAACATTCTCCACACGCCTATTGGATCTCTGGACACAATTGCGCGGACGCCCTCTGGACTCAGCGTGAATGGATGGGCAATTGATCCTGATACCGCGTCGGCGTTAACCGTTCATGTCTATGTAGACGGGGTGGCCACGGTTGAGATAGCCGGGTTAGGTCGCCCCGACCTAGCGCCAATTTTCCCTGCTTATGGGAAGGAACATGGATTTAGTATCGATGTGTCAACTTATTTGGGTCCGCACACTGTATGTGTTTATGCAATCAATCAGTACGAAGGTGCGCACGCCCTCTTAGGCTGTCGAGGTATTTAGGATTCAGTCTGAAGGCTGACGGCGTTCAAGGGAGGGCAAGATCGCAGCATCAACACCGGCTAAGCAGCCCCGAGCAGCTCGGACCTTGCTTAACGGCGCGAGCTCATCGATTGCAGGCAGATACGGCGTCGCTGTTCTGGGTTGGCTTGGTACGGTGCTCATTGTCCAGCACCTCACGGAGCGCGCATGGGGGCAACTTTCTTTTGTATTAGGGCTTCTCGGGATCGTGGGGCTGATATCTGACTTCCGCTTAGGGCGAGTTGTGCTTGCGGAAGTGATCGAGGCAGAGGAGAAGGTCGGCGAGATAGTGGGCGCGTATATCGGGCTCCGCACGACAATTGGCCTGCTCGCATATGCAATTGCAATGGCATGGGTAACCATTGGGTCTTACCCGTCCAATGTCGTTGTAGTGACCGCTGTCGCTGGTCTAAATCTCGTGATTCTCTCGGCCGGGTGGGGGATCGGACTTCTATTTACTGCTCGCCTCTGGATGAGAAGCGTTGCAATTGCACTATTTGCTGGGCAGGTTGTTCAGCTCGCACTAACTATTTCGATTGTCTTTGGCGGGGTCGCGTCACCAATTGCCTTTGCGTCTGCAACCGTTCTTAATAGCGTCGTATTCGTAGTGCTTTTGCTCTTCGCTAGCCGAAATGCTGCAACCTTAAGCGTGAGGGTAGATCTTCACCGCTGGGGGCTGTGGCTGCGTGAGGCCGCGCCGCTTGCGCTCGGTTCTGCGCTCGACACCATTTACTTCCGCATTGATATCGTCATGCTCTCGATCCTTGGCACCTTTCGCGCAGTTGGGTCCTACAGCGTGGCCTACAAGTTCTCAGATCTTCTAGGGGCAGTGCCGGGGGCAGTAATCGCTCCAGCAGCAGCCTTATTAATCGGGAATTGGGCTAAGGGGAATCTTGGAGGGTTCCACAAGACTGTTCGACAGGCATATCTGCTCTTGATCGTTGCTGCGGTAGGGGCAGGTGTCGGCTTCTTCTTGGTGGCAGACCAATTGGTGCCGCTCCTCTACACGGATAGGTACTCCTCGTCTACGTATGCAGCGCGCCTGCTTGTAATTGGGCAGACGGTTCATTTCTTTACGCTGCTGTGGTTGATCATTCTTATTGCGGTAGGAAAGAGGCTTCTTTATCCGCTTGTGATGCTCACCGGTGTAGTTATAAATGTTGGCTTAAACCTCATTTTGATTCCGCGTTACTCGTTCAATGGATCCGGTTGGGCGACAATTGTGACTGAGTTAGTTGTATGCGTTGCATTGGGGATAGGTGCGCTGCGCGTGAACGGCGTAAGGCCGCTCCCAATTATGGCGACGGCGAAGACGGTATTCGCAGCGCTCGTAATGATCGGGATCTGGTTCGCTAGCGAGAAATTTATGCCTTGGTGGGTGGCGGTCTCGATCGCTGGGCTTGGATACTTCTTGGTGCTTCATTTCTTGCAGATTGATGGGCCTGGAGGCCTCAGAGCATTAGCGCGTGAAGCCCACATGGCGGATCAGCAGACTGAGATTGATCCATCACAGTTAGACCCAGGGCGCAGTTAGACGCAAGGCAAAGTTAGTGACTGCCTCCGCCGGTACCGTCTTCGAACCGCAGTCTCAGCGCACCTTGCGGGGCTCGATCTATGCCTCGTAGTAAGCGGATCGGTTAACAACCTCGGTGCGGTTCACTACGACGCCAACAACATTTGCGCCGGCCCTCTGAAGCTCCTCTAATGCCTGACGAACTTGCTGTTGCTTGCTGTTCTTAAGGTCAAGAACAAAAATTGTGGCATCACACTGAGACGCAACTGCCAGCGCATCTGAGAAGAGCCCTGAAGGTGGAGTGTCGACAACAACAAGTCGCACGGCGCGAAGCGTGTCAAGTACGACGCGAAATGCACGGGCACCAAGAATGGCCGAGGGGTCCTCGACGGGGGGTCCGCTAGAGAGAACTCTAAGGAACGGGCTCTCAGCTACCTTGCGCAGGGCCTCTGAGAGGTCGCCGCCGAGCAATACTGAGGTGAGTCCAGGAGTGCGGGGCACGCTAAGTCGTTCGTGGATTGTCGGTCGGCGAAGGTCGGCATCAATGAGTACGACCTTGTCGTCAAGCGCAGATGCGGACTGCGCAAGGTTGATAGAGATAAAAGACTTGCCTGCGTCTTGTGTGTTGCTTACTACCGCTACCGTGCGCGGCCGCCCTGCGGCCTCTAGGACCATGAGATTGGTACGCAAGACCCTGAATGCCTCAACGGTCTCAAAGCCTTCACCCTTAGGTATGCGCCCAAGTACAGGTAGGCCGGTGATTCGTGCAACGTCTGCGTCGTCGTCGCCGGTGCGTCCAATGCGATCCCCGATTGCTCTGCTAGCAACAATGAGTTCTCCAACGAGGATGCACGTCAGTAGAAACGCAACTACTGCGGAGCGCGTCGGGTGTGGCGAGATTGGCGTTGAGGGTGCGTGGGCGCTCGCTGCAACATTGACGCGATTGGCTGGCTGCGCACGCCTCTCCGCCTCTACTTGATTGAGAGCATCGATATTCGCTTGGATACTCGCTGCCTGAGGATCGAACGCTGGAAGGTCGCTCAGTTGCTTCTGCAGAATCACGCGCTGTGCCTGGATAGGAGCTATGTCTTGGGCGAGAGATGCTGTCTGCTGTGCTCGTACAGCATCTATGAGCGCTACGGTCGCCGCGCTTGCAAGCTTCTCCGCATCGGAGACAGATGGACCCGCTGCGTATACCTCTAAGAATCCAAGGTCCCCAACAGCAGAGGCGGAGATCAGCGAGGCGGCATCATTGGCTGTGATATCGAGCCCTGAGGATTTTGCGGCCTCTGCGGTGACGCGCGGCGTCTCTGCGTACAGGGCATAACTCTTCGCTAAGAAGGTTGCTTGATCTGCGTTAATCCCAAGCCCGGTATCGCTCGGTGTGACGGCTAGGAGCGCAGTTGCTTCGTAGACCCTCTCTGCCCTGTTTGACCAGAAGAACATGGCTACCGCAACCAATACCCCAGCGATAAGAATCTGCTTCCATGCTCTGGCGATTATTCGAAAATGTGCTGCAAGATCCATATGGCGACATGATACGCGCCGTTCGAGTCCTTCGGTACCACGGGTAGTATGAGGAGTCATGGTTGGTCTGCTTCAAAACCCTCGGCTTCGCGGTTTTAGTCTCGCAAGCCTCGACCTGCCTACCGCTTTGGCTATAGCCGTGGGGGTAGTGGTTGCATCCCTGGGTGTCATTACAGGGCTCTGGCCTTACCTTATTTTCTTGGCCGTATTGATCCCCCTGGGGCTAATAGTTGTGAAGCGTCCTCAGACAGGGATACTGATTTTTGCTGCTTTGATCCCTTTTGATGGGCTCCACTACGTCGTTCCAATCCCAGTATGGGCTGAGGGGTGGAAAGAGGCTTTCGTATTAGGCCTCCTAATCGCAACATTCCTCTGCCCATCTGATGCACGTGGTGCCCGTGGGCGACGCGTACCGGGTTGGGTGCCTGCAGTCGCAGTTCTGTTTGCAATTGCAGTCGTGACAGTACCTATGGTCGGAATGGGAACAGCTCTAATTGGTTTGAGAATTTCGTACTTCAATATCTTGATTGCTGTCGTGGTATGGAGATGCCCTCTCAACCGAGATGATCGCGATCAGTTGATAAATATATTTATCGGTGTCGCCATAATCTCGTCTATTTACGGTATCTATCAGCAAGTAGTTGGGCATGCTCAACTCGCTGCATGGGGGTACCCCTACAACGAGGTCATTAGGTTTGCGAATGGTTGGCGCTTGCGGTCATTCTCGACGTTTAACCAGCCGTTTCCGTTCGCGTTCTACCTCATGCTCACTATCCTCATAGCGCTTCCCCATGCCATTGCAGATCCAAAGCGCCTCCGCAATCGCATATTCCTATTCTCGCTTCCCCTTATTGGTGTAGCGATCGTGTTTGCTTATGTGCGCGGCGCTTGGCTCGGGCTAGGAATCGGGCTGCTCTACCTTGCGTTTCATCGCTATAAAATCCTTGTTGCGTTTATTCCGCTTGCGTTCGCTGCGCTTCTGTTTCTGCCTGGTGGGAGTTCGTTCACGAGTGCGGCGTTGCAGTCCAACAGCCTCAATGTTCGAACAACCTCTTGGGCGGATCGTGGTGGGGCGGTCTGGAGCAACCCGATCGGCGACGGGATCGGCACCACGGGAGCAGCAGCCGCGAAGGTGGCAACAACTGCGGCCCCCACCGCTCTGGGAGTCAACACATTTCAGGCGGATAATGCGTATCTGAAGGTGGGCTTGGAGATAGGGCTCGTTGGCCTTTGGCTCTTCGTCTCACTTCTTGTCTCTGCTTTTCTGACTGGCAGGTATGTCGAGAAGCGCGTAGAGGAAGAAGATAAGCATTTTACTGCTGGGTGGTCTGCTCAGGTTCTCGGAATTATGGGTGCATGTTTTGTTGCGTCATATTTTGAGATGATCCCAATGGACGCCCTCTTCTGGCTCATGCTCGCGATTGTCTCAACGATGGCGCCTCGAATGAGAGGAGTCAGCGAGAGTGAGTCGGCACGCGAAGTTCATGCGGGTCCGAAACGCGGGGTCGAGATTCTTGGTGAGGAATCCTCGGGCCCCGCTCTTGAGCGGCAGCGAGTTACGTCTTGACGATTCGCGTTGGATTAGTCGCGGAGACATTTGACAGGCATGACGGCATAGCGAGAGTCGGTCGCCAGTTGGTCACTCTTATGGGGACTCGTGCCGATATTGAGCTGGTGCTTGCTCTGCCGGAGGCTGCAGCAAAAAACCGAGAGCTTGGGCTCCCAACCAACGTTACAGATGTGATCTCGATACCTCATAGTGGACAGATATCGCAGGCGGCTTGGGTCCGATGGCGACTTGGTGGTGAGTTTGCCAAGAGAGGGGCTGAGCTAATCCACGCCAGCAAGCACGTTCTCCCCGTGTCTCGTTTGCCCGGGGTGCTTACAGTTCACGACCTAACCCTTCTGCATAATGCGAGGCAGTTCCGTCTAGCGAAACGCCTGTTACTTCCGAGGCAATACATTGACTCCATCGAGCGAGCAGATGCGATTGTGACGCATACGCAGGCGGTAGTTGCCTCTGTTGCTTCGTACAACACGAAGTGGGGCTCCAAGTCGAGAAAAGTTGGCCTTCCATTTGGGGGAGAACTCTTCTCCACTCCAGCGCAGCCGGTTGATGAGTTAGTGGATACCAAATTCTGTCTTGCTGTAGGCGACCTCTCTCCTAGGAAGAACCTTGACGCCCTGATCAGCGTATGGCCCAGCGTCTTTCAGCAGACGGGGATGCTCCTAGTAGTAGTCGGGAGCGGTGGCTGGAAGAGCGAGGAGACGCTTCGAGCAATTGACTCCTTGATAGGCCAAGGCTCAGCCCGTCGAGTGGTCGGCGCGAGCGACGCATCTTTGAGGTGGATGTACGAGCACGCCACGGCGCTCCTCTACCCGTCGCGTGAAGAGGGTTATGGCCTCCCGATTGTTGAGGCCTTAGCGGTGGGGACGCAGGTGATTGCATCTACTGACCCTGCACTTGTTGAGGTTGCTAATGGAAGCGCCCTGCATCTAGACCCTGACGACTCGCAGGGTTGGCATGATGGAATTCTTGCGGCAGCGCGATCCGCCACGACTCACCACGCTCCTGTGATCCCGAGTTGGATTCCTACTGTGGCGATGGTCGCCGAGTCTCTTGTTGAGTCGTACAGCAGCGCACTCTCCACCTCAACTAGCCGTTAAACCCTAAAAACTCTACGGAGTTTTCGTCTCGCTAGCAGCCGTTGCAACAATCTCGTTGAGGCGCTTGGCGAATACCGCTTCTGAGAAGGTATCCGCTCGGGCGACTAGGTCCTTTTCGCTCCATGTCTCGCGCGTGACCCTGTCAATTGCCTCTGATACTGCTTCTGGGGTAGGAGTTTTGAAGGTGACTCCAGTCTCGCCATCGATCACGGTATCTAGAAACCCTCCGGACGCGAGTACCGCACTGGGCCTCCCAAACGCTGCGGCCTCAAGCGGTGTCAGCCCAAAATCCTCATGAGCCGCCGCGACTAATGCGCAGCAGTCTCGGTAGAGCGACCTGAGTTGAGCGTCGGTAACTCCCTCTAGAAAAACAGTTCCCTTTGGTGCTAATGACTTGAGGCGCTCAGCCTCTGGGCCGCGACCCACGATGACCAGTTGGAGATGTGGCGTACGCTTAATCGCCTCAATCACGACATCAACATTCTTATAGGGGAGCAAGCGGGCCACGCAGAGAATGAATCCTGGATTTATCCCTAAGGAATCATCGATCGGCCCATCGGCTTTAAACGTGGATGGCGGTGCGAGTAGATCAACCTCGACTCTGTATAACTCTCTGATCCTTGTCTGTATAACGCTTGATAGAGCGACGTGTCGATCGACGGAGGCGACAGCGTGGCGGTCCCAGGGGCCAAGTAATGGCGCCATGGCTTTGGCCGCAGCCCGCACAGATCTGCGAGGCCCTGCGTATTCGTCGAGTTGGTAAAGCCAGCGCGCTGGGGCATACCAGTAGGCAATCTTGGCCCCGGAGGTGCGCACGCCATGTGACCAACCGGCAGTAGCGCAGACGGTGACCTCTGCATCAATTTTCGTAGCGCTAAACGACGGTGCAAGAAGTGGGAAGGCGAGCCTGTGATGCGATCTGAGCGCATTGATGCGATTGATCGGCATCGTATTGATGTCGAGGCTCTCCATCTCTGGGTATGTAGCGCTTGGCTCATAGAAAGAGGTGTAGACATCGCTTTGGGGGAGTGATCGAGTCATGGCAAGCAGTACGCGCTCTGCTCCACCGGTCTGGACTAAATGGTCTTGGATAATTGCGGTACGGATAAGACCCTGCCTGTTTTCGCTCTCGGTCGCGCGCCTCGCGACTGGGTTGTAGCCTACGCAACGTCGTGCGCGTATTACTGCTCTCAAGTCTCTGGCCGCCTGCAGTTCTTGGCGGAGCTGAACTCCATGCTGCCCAACTAGCCGAACGCCTCGTCGATGCTGGCCATGAGGTTGGGGTCGTTACTTATGGTTCTCCGGGGGAGCGTGTAATAGCGCAGGTTCCGTCCAAGCCTTATCCGTTGCAGGAATTTGCGAGCCAACCTGCCTCAAAGAGGGCATTGATGCACCTTAGGGATGTTTGGAACCCTGACACGGCGTCGATTCTTGAGCGGGCGATAAATGAGTTTTCACCGGATGTTGTTCACTCGCACACGGTTCAAGGTATGTCGGCTGTGGCACTAACTAGGCCAGGGAAGATGCAGATTCCCCACGTGCATACCCTCCACGATTACTGGTTGCTCTGCCAACGCACTTCAATGGTGCAGCGAGACGGCACGGCCTGCACTACCGCGTGCAGGGGATGCGCTGCGATTACATCGGTACGCGAGCGCCAGATTCGAGGGAACGCCCCCGATGTAGTGGTAGGAGTCTCAAAGGCAGTTGCAGCGGAGCACGAGCGACTTGAGTGGACATCGGGGCGTGTGCGCGTTCTATATAACCCGGTAGAGAGCCCTGCGGAGCCGCGCCCAGTTCGCAGCCCAGATAAGGATGTCGGTGCGCCGGTCTTTGGTTACCTAGGCCAGCTCGCTGGTTACAAAGGAGTCGGTACGCTTCTGACGGCATTCAAGGCTGCAGATATTCGCGGATCGCGCTTACTTGTCGGGGGTCGTGGTCCACTCCTCGAAGAGGTGCAGGCCGCTGGTGCTGCTCAGAGTGGTGCTGCCCCTAGTGGTGGTGGCGTAGAGGCACTTGGCTGGGTTGGGGGCGATACGAAGGAGCAGTTCTTCAATGAGATCGACTGCCTCGTAGTGCCATCCGAATGGAGCGACCCTGCGCCGATTGTCCTGAATGAGGCTCGTGCACGCGGAATTCCAGTAATTGGCGCTGAGGCTGGAGGGATTCCCGAGTTAATTAGCCCTAAGGCATCTGCACTGCTGTTTCAGTCCAGAGACGCGCAGGGACTATCAGATCGCCTACGCATGTTTGCTGCTGCCCCCGCTGACTACACATCACCCCCAGAGCTCGCCCCGCTTGATTGGACAGGCCACCTTGAGGGGTTGATGGCTGCATATAGAGATGCCGGGGCGCGCTAACGGCACGTTGAATTCGGTGGCTCGGCGTTAGAGTGAAGCGATGCCTTCTAGAGGAGAGATGCTCGAGCTCCACCTGACTCAAGGTTGCGACCTTTCATGAGGGTCGCTTTCGGTTCAGACCACGCAGGTTTTGCACTCAAACAGCACCTAGTAGCACTCGCAGAGGCAGATGGCTTTGAAGTAACTGACCTAGGTACCAACTCCTCAGAGTCAGTTGACTACCCCGATCTTGGCGCTTTGGTTGGGCGAGCCGTCGCCAATGGGGAGGCTGACCGTGGAGTCTTGATCTGCGGCAGTGGCAACGGAATCGCGATCGCAGCGAACAAGATCAATGGAGTTCGCTGCGCCGTGGCACACGATGCAACCTCGGCTCGCCTAGCGGTAGAGCATAACGATGCAAACATCTGCTCATTAGGGGCTCGCTTCATTGGGGAGCAGACCGCCGAGGAATCTGTGCGCGCTTTCTTAACTGCGAGTTTCGAAGGTGGCCGGCATGCTGCTCGCGTAGCAAAAATTACCGAACTCGAATCGAACTAAAGGTTTTGCTTAAATACTGTTGTACTTAGTTACTGTTCTATCTAAATAGATCTCAACTTCATAAGGACTACGAAATGACCGACCCAGCCTTCTCCGCTCTACAAGCATCCGACCCCGCTCTCGCTGCGATTCTCAAGCGCGAAGTGAATCGTCAAAATTCAACGCTTCAGATGATTGCGTCTGAGAACTTCACCTCCCCTGCGGTGATGGCAATGCAGGGCTCTCCGCTTACTAATAAGTACTCAGAGGGGTATCCGGGAAAGCGTTATTACGGCGGAAACGCAGTTGTTGATGAGGCCGAGGAGCTGGCGCGCGAGCGTGTAAAAGCATTGTTCGGTGCAGAGCATGCCAATGTGCAGCCGCACTCAGGCGCCAACGCAAATATGGCTGTCTACTTTGCCCTCCTCAACCCAGGCGACAAGGTGATGGGTCTGCGCCTTGATCAGGGTGGGCACTTAACCCATGGTTCTCCGGTCAACTTCAGTGGCCACCTCTATAACTTCGTGGCTTACGGCGTTGATCCGGAGACTGAGCGCATTGATTATGCAGCTGTCCGCGCTCTAGCGGTGGCAGAGCAGCCCAAGTTGATCATTGCGGGGGCTACTGCCTACCCGCGCTCAATCGATTTCGCTGAGTTCAGGTCGATAGCGGACGAGGTCGGGGCGCTACTTATGGTTGATGCAGCCCACATCGCTGGACTCATCGCAGGTGGAGCGCATCCCTCCCCAGTTCCGTATGCAGATGTCGTTACCTTTACTACTCACAAAACTCTGCGCGGACCGCGTGCAGGCTGCATCTTGAGTCGCGCAGAGCACGCCGCGGCTATAGACAAGGCAATATTCCCCGGTCTGCAGGGAGGCCCGCTTATGCATGCAGTTGCTGCAAAGGCTGTTGCCTTCGCAGAGGCTCAGCGCCCAGAATTCAGGGAGTATGCAGCGCAGATCGTGCGTAATGCTCGCGCTCTCTCAGACGGCCTAATCGCAGAGGGGTTCAGAATCGTCTCCGGTGGTACAGATAATCACATGGTGCTCGTTGACCTGCGTCCTTTTGGAGTCAATGGCAAGGTTGCCCAGAACGCTCTCGACTCCGCTGGAATTGTCTGCAACAAGAACGCAATCCCGAACGATCCAGAGAAGCCATTCGTCACGAGTGGAATCCGGCTGGGAACAGCGTCAGTCACAACTACAGGTATGACTGAGTCTGAGATGGCCGTGATCGCTGCGATGATCGGAGAGGTACTTAGGGCTCCAGAGGACGAGCAGGTATGTGCCTCTGTTCTGTTACGTGTGAATTCGCTCTGTGCCAACTTCGTGCCGTACCCCGGCCTCTACGACTGACGAGGAACAGTGGGGGGTTACGCGGTCGCGTTTCTCGTAGCACTTGGAGTAACGCTCGCGGTTATGCCGTTCGTGCGTCGCCTCGCCATTCGTGCTGGTGCAGTAGTTCCCCCCAACCCGCACGGCATCCATACGCGCCCGATGGTCTCCCTCGGAGGAGCGGGGATGTTCATGGGATTTGTAGTCGCTATGGCGGTTGCATCCCAGATTCCCCAGTTCCATGAGATGTTCAACGGGTCATCTGAACCCTTAGGTGTAATGCTTGCAGCGGCAGTGATGTTCGCTGTTGGGGCGCTCGACGACCTGCGGGATGTATCGCCTCCAGCCAAGATCGCTGGGATGGTTTTAGCCGGGGGAGTGCTATCTCTATTCGGCGTTCAGATGCTCTTCTTTCGCGTCCCCTTCTTACTCAACGACACCGTGGTTCTCTCCGCTGATCTTGCTCCGGTCGTCACGGTATTGATGGTGGTCCTATTCGCAAATGCAATCAACCTCATCGATGGGCTTGATGGTCTCGCCGGCGGGATATGCGCTATCGCAGGAACGGCACTCTTTCTCTATAGCGATCGGTTGTTTAAGAATGGGTTTCTTGAGGGATCAAACCTTGCTCCTTTAATCGCAGTCATAGCTGTGGGTGTATGCCTAGGGTTCTTGCCTTACAACTGGCACCCTGCGCGAATAATGATGGGGGATGCGGGGGCTCTTTTTCTTGGGCTTCTTATGGCTGTAACGACCATCACAATTGGTGGTCGAGCCGATTACCAATACAGCGGCGTTACGTACTTCTTCTTCGCACCACTTTTTATTCCGTTTGTAATCCTTGGAGTCCCGATTATCGATACGGCTTTTTCTTTTCTAAGACGGTTGATAAAGCGCAGATCCTTTGCAGTTGCAGATAAGGAGCACCTGCATCACCGCCTGATGCGATTAGGGCACGGTCCGAGGCGAACCGTTGCGATTCTCTGGCTCTGGACGGCGCTCCTCTCGGGGGTTGCCCTAATACCGACCTACACGGATCAGGGCAATGCCCTTGTACCGCTCGTGATATTCGCCCTTGCGCTTCTGCTCTACGGTTTCTTCTTCCCTCGCCGAGGCGACTGGGAGTACGAGCTGGAGCTGACAAGCTCTGTTGGGGTGGGGTCCGAGAAGAAGAAGGCGTAATTGCTGCTCACTAGGGGTTTGAACCCCTAGAAATTGCTCATTTGGTTTCGGCGAACAGGCACCAAATCGGGTACCTTTCGGCCGTTCGCAATGGTTCGCTAAAGGTTTATGAGCGCTATTCACGCGCCTAATGGGGGAGGAGAATTATGGCGACTCGTACAAGATCGTTTCTCCCAAAATCGTTGCGCCCTAAGTCATTCGTGCCCAAACCCAAACCTGGCTACACCGATGCTCTATCGAC
>Ga0209596_1003044_pt1 | contig 13421 bp, 17 predicted proteins | sample M_130807_MF_Meta_FD_187314 | JGI IMG/M metagenome (GOLD analysis project Ga0209596, IMG submission 187314) | Freshwater microbial communities from Lake Montjoie, Canada to study carbon cycling - M_130807_MF_MetaG (SPAdes) (version 2) | ecosystem: Environmental > Aquatic > Freshwater > Lake... | reverse complement strand
TGCCCAAGTAGCAACCGATGGTGCCGCTGCAACTGCCATATCCGCAGCTAAAGCTTGCCATTGTTCATCCGTTTCTCCACCTTTTCTCAACATTCTGAAGTCTTCCGCATCAATCTTATTGTTTTTGTTCTTATCAATTTTTTTTTGATTACCTCGTAATCTTTCATTCATATTCATTTCCATACCTAAACATTTTTCTTGGTATCTCTCATCTTCAGGTCCGAACATTTTTTTCTGATATCTACAAAATTCACTATTTTCCTCTTCTTTTTCAGATTCTTCCTCCTGAACATAATCAAATTCATTTTTACTATCTAAATCATCAACATCATAGATGTCTTCATCCATATATGATTTACCACATTCCATACATTCACCTTCATACATACCTCCACCACATTCACAAACTTCAGATTCTTCATCAAGTTCATTCCATTTCTCTTCATCGTCAGAACTCATTCCACCTCTAACAGGTTTCTTTAATAAGTTCTCGATTTCTTTATCAGTCATTTTTGATAAGTTAGGTTTATCAGACTTACGATGGTCATCATCCATTCCACCTAACTCATTTATTTTAGAAACTAAACTATTCGCTCTACCTTCTAAAGTTTCATTGATAATTTTACTCACTAAGTTATCAATATATGTGCTGTTAATTTTTTTCATGTTACTTTTTATTTAATAAATATCTTAAAATTTTTATTTGACATTATAATATTCATAAGACAAGATGGATTTAATAACATTTTCACTAATTCCGTGTTTCTTACTTATGTTTTTAATTACTTTTTTAAAGGTTTCATTCTCAAAAATGTTCAAGGCTTTAATATCTCCCTGATTACAATATGGGAATTTTTTACATTTCTCTTTTACTTGAACAAACTTTCCTCCAGGGATTTGAGTTTTAGATTTACCTCTCCAATCTTTTTTATTGGTTGATTTCGCCCAAGCGGCAGTTGTTACATAAGACCCTGAGGAGGCCGAACCAGTCGCTTCTTTAGTTTCAACTTTTTTAACTTTTCCTTGACAGTGAGCCTTTTGACTAAACCCTTTTGGATTATCACAATCAATACTGTCTTTATATTTCTTAGACCATTTTTCTTCAACTTCTTCACTTTCTTTGATAGGAACACAATTAGGAACTTTTTTACCGTTCTTGTCTTTCACACCATTTTGTTTATACCCTTTCCAACATGACTCATTCATAGACTTTATTGGTTTCGGAGCCTCATCTGAGAACATAGTTAACTTTGGAGCTTTGAAGGATGTTTGTTTCATCTCGTCTATTTCTTTTTTTGTCGTTGAGAATAGTTGTTCCGAGAATAGTGGTGCGGAGTAACCTCCAGCAGAACCTGAACCTGTCGATTCTTTAGATTCTCCACCGATAGAACTATACATCTTTCCAATAGGTTTATCTAATTTAGGTGTTCCAACTATTTTGTCAGATACTCCTTTTTTTATTTTTCGTTTAATCACTTGTTCTTTTTTGTTTTTATCTTTATTTTCACCAAGACTTCCAAGAGCGTTGTTAAAATCGTTTTGATTTTGCATTCTTTCGACAGGGTCAACACCACCAGTTTCACCAAATCTTTTATTCATGGTAATTTTTAAATTTGTAGTTAAATTTTCGTTGATTTTCATATTAAGCGTTTTTTAATCTAGGTGCCCAATACCCTCTCTGAGTATACATAAATTGATAAAATTCACTGAAAACTCGAATAACAATGTCTTTAACATCCCCTTCAAGTTTTCCTCGTCTAATCTCTTTTGATAAGGTATCCATTAGTTTATCTTCGTATTGTTTCATAGTATTATTCCCCATGAAATCTTTAATTTCTTTACGAATTATTACTTCAATTTGTTTTTTATCGGTATCAGTTAACGCCATCTTATTTTTTTAATTTAATCTTCCAATAAATACCTCCTTGGATTGAAACGGTTTTTGCATTACTGTATCCAATCCCAATTGAATATACCTTATCTTTTTTATCTTTAATTAGTAGAGATGGTCCAACAAAATTTACTATATTGACTTTGTCGAATCCAGCAACTCCACCAATAAATACCATAACTTTAGGTGGTTGTTCTAAATACAATGTTTCTTTAATTGTTATTTTATTTACATGTGAAACAAATGTTCTATTTAAAATTTTATTTTTAAATATGGTATCGTTAATTGTAATAAACCCTAATCCCTCAGTGAGTTTAAGTGTATCTTTATACGGATATTTGGTATAATAATCTCGTAAGATTGCCGCAGTGTCAACATTCGTAGGCACTTTTACATAAACAGGTTTATCGACAAAAATAACCTCACCCGGTCTATAAACAACTTGTTTTACGGGTTTATATACTGTATCAATGTCATGTTTAACCACAACGTATTTTTTACCATTAACTTTAATTGTTCCCCCTTTTTTAGGTTTTACTGTTGAGGTGCACGCCCTCATTAATAAGATAACAATAATTAATACCAAGATTAATATTGTTTTTAAATCTAATTTTTTTAAAAAATATATCATTAGTCTGTTTTTTTAGTTTTCTTTCTTGATGCTAATATTATCGCCCACTTTGATTTAAATTTTTCATAATAAGACTTTAGTTTTGTAACAAACTCAATAAACTTATCATCCATTTTCATCATTTCACCATCAATATAAATACCATTCTCTTCTCCAATTGAATATGTAAATTCAACATCAAAGTCGATAATTTTACCTGACCACTCAATATTATTTGGGTAGACGTTTAACTTATTAAAATCTACTAAGTCGGAAACTTCTGTAACAAACTCATCCATGGTTTCCTGAAATGCGATTTTTTCATCAGTGGTTAATTCTAATTCAGTTTGGGTTTTTCCGTGTAACACCAAAATACCCCCTGAAATTCTATATCCTTGTGATTTATCTTTCTCAGGATTTTTTTCGTCATTATCATAATTAATAGCAGTTTCTATCTCATCACCAACATTTATTTTTTTAGTTATATCACCAGATGTCATATTAACATCTTGTTCAGTTAAGATACCATACTGTTTCTTAATACTTATGGATTCTTTTAATGTTTCAGAGTTAGAAAGCATAGTTCTTGACGCCTTCAATAAGTTTTTTATTTCATCATGTGAGTTGTTCATTTTCTATTTTTTTTAAAAATTTTTCAAAATTAAAGGCCGGACTAACATCGGTAAAATTAGAATCAAAATTACTTTTGGTTACCACTCCTTCAAACTTTTCAATACCATTTATTCTCGTATTATGTCCAATAATATTATCCTTTATCCCCAACTCATTAAACAACATTTTACATAAAATAACTGTAGAATCTATTTGTTTTTCTGTGTATGGTTCCCAAAAGAAATAATCTCTCCATTTTTTTTCGAACACATTACCTTTATAAATATCGCCAATCCAGTTAACGTAATAATCTTTTAGCGGTTCTTTTTGTAACCACCCTAAATTTTCCAATACAATAACCACTGAATTTTGATTTACATTAGTTTCGGATAAGAATTTTGAGTGTTCGGTGTTTGAAAGTAGGTTTAATACCTTACCTTCTTTGGTAATAACGTAATTCGGAATCTTAGGGTTTTTCCCGTTATACCTAAATTTTAAAGATTGTAAATAATTTTCAACGTTTCTTGAGGTGTGAGAAAGAATAATTTGATGTTTCTTTTTCTGTTTACCTAACGGTTTAAAGTTCCCGTATTTTATTATATCGACCATTTAACATAACTTAAAGGTTTATTAAATTAACTGGTTTACTATAGGTCAATCTTCTAACTCCATCATTGGTTGTTGTTGTTGTGGTATTAGTTATTAGATTTTCTTGGATATCAAAATATTGTGATGATTCGTAGTCCACCATCTCTTCTATTTCAGGACTCCCGTGTTCTTCTAACCAATCCGTTATTTGAGTCCCTGATTCAACTTTGGGAGTATCATTTATGGTATCATGTATGGTATCATGTACGGTATCATGTACGGTTACTTGTTCGGTTGTAGAGTCAGATTTATTATCCTCATATTTAATAAAAAAGTGTAAAGATGTTAATGAAATGATAGGTAATAATCCTCCCTCCAAAAACGCCAACCATCTTTTAAGTGAAATAACATCAGTTATGTCCGTTCCAAACGCATCCCAAACAGGTGATGTTAATTCAACCCATGATTTAAATAAATCTCCATTGGCATCAATCTCTTTATAGGAGAAGAATATATTACCAATCATCTGTATAAAGGTGACAAGTCCAAACATGAACCATACCCCTCCTTTAATCTTGTTAGTTGCGGCAACCAATGCGGTCATCGCACCAATCTCAATTGCAATAGATAGATAGATAGCCCAACTTATTGGATTTGCAAGATTATACCAAGAAACAACGTGTGAGATTGAAATACCCGCGACTAAAAGTATTGGAACCAAAAACATGGCTCTATTCGGATTTAATATAATCCATTCCCAAATTTTTTTCATTTTTCTAAGTTTTTAAGATTTTGTTTCACAATTTTATGTAACTCCATCAATTGTTCTCCTCTATTTTTAGATGAAATGTAGTTATCGTATTCGGTATGAATTTTGATTTTTTCAACTCTAATGACTTCAGAAATATTATTAATAGTGTCTTTCTGACCTTTTATAACTGTTGTCAAACTATCGATAACTTCAGTGGTTTTGGTTTTAGATTTTTCTAGTTTTCTAACCTCACTTGACTTGGAGCATGAACGGAAGAAGAAAATGACCAACAAAGACGCTAAGATATGTATCTTATAATTTTTAACAAATTCAATAATTTTTTTCATAATATTTTTCTATAAAAGTAAAAAACCTTCTATTATAATAAATAGAAGGTTTTAAACTTTTTTACATGTAGTCGAATAACACCGAACTATCATTCCTTAATTTTCGTAGTGCCTTTTCTTTTATCTGTCTGACCCTCTCTTTCGTAAGACTGAAATCTCCACCAATATCCTCTAAAGTTCTTGGTGACCCAGAGATACCAAAATAATCCTCAATAATAACCTTTTCTCGGTCATCTAACGAATTTAATAAACCAATTAACTTAGACTTTAACAAATCCTTACTGTTGAATACTTCGTCAGGCATATCCGCGTCTTTATTTTTAATGATGTCGAATAATGTATCACCTTCTTCATTAATATCTATATCAAGGTAAATCATTGATGGTAGTCCTTGGAATTTGGCATCTAAATCCCCACCATTAGATTCTATCGCTTTTTTGGCTCTGTGTAAGTCTTGTACTACATTAACAGGAAGTCGAATGGTTCTCGCGTTGTCATTCAGTGACTGTAAGATTGATTGTTTAACCCACCAAACAGCGTAAGAGATAAATCTTAAATCTTTATTCCAATCAAAGTTTTTAATCGCCTTCATTAACCCAAAATTCCCTTCAGCAATTAAATCAGGGAAATCCAACCCTTGGTTTTGATACTGTTTTGCGACCGTAATTACAAATCGTAAATTACCCTCAAGCAACTCTTTATGAACCTTCTCTTTTTGAGAGTCTGTCAATGTTCCTGACTTCATCATCCCCGCTAATTCTTTTTCTCGTTGTGGGGTCATAACTTTTATCCTACGGATGTCCTTAAGATAGTGCTGAATTTCTTCTTGATTAATTATAATTCCTGTGTTTTTGTCTTTCATATTTATTTTTTAGAGTATTCGTTAAGTAATTTTATTTCAGAGTCGCACAAAGAGGGGTAACCCTCGTCAATTATTTTATCTAAAAGTTGGTCTAAAGTTTTTACTTTAGGTTTATCCTTAGATTTGATTTGTTTAATATCATCTTCATTGATTATTTCTTTTAATAAAGAATCTAAACCATTTTCAAGTTCTCTAATGAACAATTTTTGCACCTCAACCTGTTCTTCTTTAGTATTTTCAACAATTATACCTGTTTTGTCAGGATTAAAAAGGTGTTTCTCCACACTTCTATCCAACCAATATGACATTTTGTCAGGTTCGTACGGGGATAAGAAATAAACAATTTCTGATGCTCCCAACATAATTTGAAAAAAATCTTTAATACTATCCAAACTTTCAAGTGAATTGAAAGTAATTATTGCGGATTCAGAACCAAAATAATATTGTACGTCAGTTGAGTCAGTTAATGTAACAATTTCTTCACCCAAAATTGTTACGAATTTTTCTTGTTCTTTGTGTTTCGCAAAAAGGAATAATATGTATTTTATATATTTATATTTCATTCCACAAATATACTATTCTTTCATAGTTCTACAAAATTATTTTTTCTCTATTGTTTAATTAGATAGTTCAACTCTTTTTTGACAAATATCATAATATTCTTCAGATATTTCACTTCCAATATAATTTCTATCTGTTTGAATTGCCGCTCTTGCGGTAGTTCCACTACCCATAAAAGGGTCAAAAATTAAATCACCAGGATTTGACCAAGTAATAATATGGTCTTTAACTAATTGTATTGGGAATATTGCCGGATGTTGATAAGCGATATTATCTTCCTGTCCGTTTTTAGATGTTTTAAAAGTCCAAACATTGTATCTTTGTCCAAATTCTTCAATAATTTTTTTCTTTCTTTCAACCATTGTACCATCAACTTGTCTTGAAGTATTTTTACCCCAACTACCAACTTGTCCACCATAAACATTTTTTCTATCTTTAATTGAGTTAAAATTTTTTGGTTTACCTTTAGATAATATGAACATGTATTCAAAAATTTGATGGTATCTATTAGATGATGGATTTGAAAAGTTATTTTTCATATAAATCATAGTATCATGAATATTAAACCCTATCTCTTTAAAAAATAACGCTTGTCTGAACGATGTCCCTGTTTCACTACCTTTTTCAGTTCCATCACCAACAACCCAAACTACCACACCACCATCCTTTGTTGTTCGGTATAACTCTTTTGCAATATTTTCAAAATCAAATGAATAACCATTAAATTCGGTTTTTTTACCTGAAACATGATTATTATAAGACCTTAAATCATCGTAAGGAGGTGAAGTTACCGTTAAATCAATTGTATTAGTTTCAATGTTTGATAATGTCACTAAACAATTCTCATTGTATATTTTATTTATTTCTATCATATATTTTATAAAATTTTTTAGCAGAAATATCTTTGTTTTTTCCAATAGGTAATGTTGATAACTGTTCTTTGTTAACTTCAATCATATCCACACTACCATCCTTTAAATTTCTTATATCCACCAATACAAATTTATCTAAAGAGTTCAACTTTTCGTTATACCCTTCATCAGTTACTTTTCTTCCAAAACCAACTTCTTTTGATGAAGCAAAACTTACTTTTTTAGTAATTGTTCGAACCTCAATTCTTTCCCCCTGAGTATTTTTTACATCAAAGGAAGAGTTTTCATTCTGTCTAACTCCATCTACCCAAAATTCAGCAAGTCTTCCTATAATTCTACCATCATTCAAAAAATTATATGACTCATCACTATCCGTAAGTTCTAACGCTTGTGCGAGTAATTTTAAATTAATTTTTTTTGTTTGTGTCTTTTTCATACTACAAAAATATGAATAATTATATTAACTAACCAATAATTTTACTTCCTTTACTTAAATTATCAAACGCCCATTCCCACTATTGTGAAACAAAACTGACATTATCCTCTTTTTTGATTTTAACAACATTATCAGCCCAATTAGTTACCAAAGGATTATGTGTAATAACAAAAATTTTCTCGAAATATTCTTTAATCTTAGTGAAAAATTCTGCAACCATGTCCAAATTATCATTTGATATTTTTCCAAATATTTCGTCAAACACTACGATATTTGGTTTTGGTAATGAACAAATTTTACTTAACACCGCTCTTAACGCCAAAGACGCAATGGTTCTTTCGTAACCTGAACCTGACGCCATCAGTTTTTCGACTTGGGTATTATTATCAATCATCAAGAACTCAACCTCATTCTTATCATTAATATTAACTTCCAATCTGAAATGAGAACTATCCTCTAACAATCTTTGTAATTCAGAATTGATTAATGGCATCATGGTTTTCATAATCATTTTTGATACCCCATTTTTACCATATATCTCCAAATATATTTTGTATATTTTTTCTCGTTCAGCCTCTTCACCAATCTTAACAATTGTTTTTAGATTTTGTTCAATCTTATCTTTAAACGTTTGAATTTGATAATCGTTACTGTTTATTTTTTTAGTTGTGTTATTTTTTTCAACATCGAGGTCATCTAAACGTAACCCCGCCTTAATTAATTGGGTTTCAATTTTTTCGTTAGATGTTATTTTATCTTGTAATTCATTATATTTCGTTAACTTCTCTTGAAGTCCTTTAATTTTTAAATCAAATCCTTCGATACTAAGTTCATATTTTTCTTTGATTAATTTGTTTTTCTCATACTCATCAAACTCTTTTTTAAGGTGTACGAAACCTTGTTCTTTGACGGATAAATCCTGCATTAACCCCGAAATTTGGTCTTTTTGCATGATATATCCGTCAAGTTCGGCTATTTTAGATTGGGTAATTGATGCCATCATTAAATCAATTCCACAATGTTCACATTTGATTCCACCGTCAACAGAACTTTTTAAATCCTCAATAGTTTTTATCTTATGGTCAACATCAACTTTTTTCTTATACTCTTCATTGTAGTCTTCCTTAACTTTATCGTGTTCATCCTCATGATAAAAAGAGGATGGTTCCACAACCTTTATCTCAGATAATTGTTTTTCAACACCTTGTCTTTGACTTTTAAGAGTTATTATATCCGTAGTTACTTTATCAGGAGAAAGTAAACTAATTTCTTTATCAATGTCAGTATGCTTACTTTTTAATAGATTGTCTCTGTATTCCTGACCTTTAATAATTCGGTCCTGAACATCAATTAAATCTTTTTGAAGTTGTTGGTTCTCTTCGTTAAATCCAACTATTTTAGAATTATAATCTTCATTATCTGTCTTTAACTTCTCACTACTATAGATGTTAGACATCATTGATTTGGAGAAATCACTATAAATTTCTTTACCAGCATCTTCTTTCTTCTTAAGGAAGTCCAATCCCATAAATCTTGACAATACTTGTCCTCGAGCCGTTGGTTTAGAATCAATCAAATCTTCCAAGTTAGTCGCAGTAGTTAAGATTGTCATTAAGAAATCTTCTTTAGACCCAATAGATGTTTTAATGAACGCCTCAGTTTCTCGTCTTTGTTCTCCAGTAAAGTTTTGTAAACTACCGTCAAACAACTTTTTAAAGAAGTCCAATTCAGTCTTAACATTCCACTCACCCGCCTTAGATTTTTTTCTCTCAATGTTTCTAACAATGATATACTCATCACCATCGATAATAATTTCTCCCTTAACGGATACTTTGTTCTTATCGGTGAATCGATTGAAGACCTCTTCGGCTTTGGATGTTTTAGTTGTCTCATTAAAAAATAAGAACAATAGTAAATCCACCGTTAGGACTGTTTTTCCCCCAAAATTGGGCGGATTAGACTCAACAACAGAAATCCCATCACATTTTTCAAAATCCAATTTTTGATTCTCACCATATGAAAGGAAATTTGAGAACTCAATGTTCTTAATGAACCATCGTTTAAATGGACTGACTTCATTGTTATTAACTAATAATTTATTGTCAACAATCCCGTCAAGATGAATAACCTCATCAAAATATTTCTCTAAAGATTTAGAGGTTAAATATGTTTTAACTAATTCGGACTGATAATTCTTGTCCAAGATATTAAAAGAGATATCGACTGTGTGAGTAACATCATCACTAGCCTTGGTCTTAGTAATAACATTTACATTAGTCGTGTTATATTTCTTTTGAAAGTAATGTCTAACGCTTTTAATCTTCTCTTGAGTAAAATTTTCAGCGTAGTCATCCCATACAACTTGCACATATGGATTATCTAAAGTTTCAAACTCTAATTCTTTATTCATTATTTTATAATTAAATTCTATTGGGGGATTGAACAAATCCATTTTATTTCTCTAACTCCGAAACTTGGTCTTCAGTTGGGGTAACCTCTTCGTTACTAAGAACATCAATAATGTTCTCGGCACTTAATTCATCATTTTCAGTTAATCCTGAAAATTTGTTTTGAAACGCTTGTAGTTGTTGTTCCATCATTTGAAGATATTTTTTCTCCGTTTGTTTTTTTTCGAGTCTAATGTTCTCGTTTCTTTTTGCGATTTTTGCTCTGTGAGCCTTTGATGCTTTACCCATTGTCTATTGTATTATTTGTTAATTGTTCTATTAATTCTTCAGTTGATAATTCCATTAACTTTTCTTGATGTTTTTGATATTTTTCTTGTTCAATTTTTTTTCTGAATAATTCAATATTATTATCCAAAGTACTCATGTGTTTATTAATCTCCATTTGTTCTTCGTCATCATCAGTCATGTATACCTTCATAAAAGTATCATCCATGGTTGGTTTAAAATTATCCACCGTCTTTATGAAGTTTTTAATCCCGTCTTGGGCAATACCAATTCGTTTATTAATTTTGGCCTTTACCTCAATTCGTTTATATTGTTCGAACCTCACATGGTCACCAGTACTATTAAAGTGAACATCAATGTTTTCGTTCTCCAAAAATTCAAAGATGTCTACCAATAAATCTTCATCATTAATAATACCCATATTTTCAAGTAAACTAAAAAATGTATTGGATTCAATGACCCATCGTTGTTTAATGTTTTCTTGTAATCGTTTTAAAACAAAGTCAGTTAGTTTTGACATAGATTTATTATTTTGTTGGTTTGTTTTCTTCAAACCATTCTACAATTGCGTTTATCGCCCACACAGCTCCTGATGATAATATACCATCAAAAAACCATCCACACCATAATGGCAATCCAAATAATACCATAGATGGAGAGAATACCACTAATGATAAAAACCAACCGCCATGGAAACCAAAACACATGGGACAGGTTAATATACCTGAAATAAATTTACCAACAAATTGAAATGGTGTATATGGATTTTCTCCCCATTTATTAAAAAAATCTCTTAATCCTTGGAAAATACTTCCGAAGACCATAATGTTCATAAGTCCGTAACTTAAAATGAACCAAGTTAAAATGTTAATTGTCATAATTTATATGTTTTTTGTTAGGTTCGACCCTTTCATATAGACCGCACCTTGATTTATGTTTAGTTGTTCTAATTGTTTGATAGTCCCCTCAAGTTCTTGTATTTTTGTATTTTTATCTGTAAGTTCTTTTCTTAATTTATTCAAGGTATCTTGTAACATCACCACTTTATCGTTAGACACACCAACTTCTTTAATCACCTCAACAATCTTTTCCACTTCAACAATCTTCTCAACCTCAACAATCTTCTCAATAATAATCGGTTCAGGATTGTCACAAATCTTTCCTATATTTGTGACAGAATTTTCTTCTTTTTTGTCGTAAATATATACTATTTTTTCGACAGGAACTTCCACTTTTATCTCTTTAATAACCTCTCTATCAACATACTCAATAACTTTAACTTCCGTGGGGGGTGTGGGAACTTCTTTAATGATTTCAACGATTTTTTCCACAATAACCTCAACAGGAACCTCCACCCGTTTTTCAACAATGATTTCTTTTACTTCATTATCAACCTCACCAATGATACCATATTTTTCTAAATTAAAACCTTTCTTAAAACATTTATTAATAAATCCATCAATATCCATAATCTTGTTTAACAAACAAAAATCATAGATTTCTTTGGTATTTTTAATATCAATATTATACATTTGTGAGTTTTTCTTTTCCATCTATAATATCCTCAAATGATTTTATTTTAAATGAAAGATACGGCTTTGGATTATGTAAATCAACAAATGAATATTCATCTGATTCTAAATTGTAGATTCCGAACCCGTGTTTAGTAACAGTTTCCCCAAAATTTTGAGCGATTGTTGAACCAATCATCACACCCCTCTTACCATTTGGGATATTAAAAACCGCACGTTTGTGAACATCTCCACACAGAACAAGGTCAAGACCTTTAAATTTATCCACATCATAAGCATGTGAGCCAAAATCAAAACCTAAATCCGTAGTTAACCCCGCCACCGGGTCATGAAACAATCCAATCTTAAATCCAACCGCCGTATTAATTTCAGGAGGAACATTCCCTTGAAATTGTGAATACACACACCAAGACACATTTTCATCCTCATAGACACCTCTGTTCTTGTAATAAACAATATTTGGATTATTCAAATTATCAACAATAGGACTTATACTATCCAATCTATCATTATTATTAATTAAGGCATCATGATTTCCAGGTATAAGTATTGTTTTAGCAATTAAAGAACATTCCGTTAATACCCAAGACGCGATTTCAATAACTTCCGGACTTAATTGATTTTTTGAGTGAAGTAGGTCACCAGTAAAGACTATTCTACAAGGTTTAATCTCTCTAAATTTTTCTAACATATCATTGAGTATTAACCTATAAAGGTCGTGGTCTTTGAATAATTTTAGATGTAAATCACTAAAATGACAAATGGTCTTAATCATATTTTTTACTTTCTTTTTTAAGTTTCATCATTTTTTTCACTTCTTTGTGATATTTTTCAACTTCATAAATCTTGTCTTCAACTTCCTTATTTTTTTTTAATATTTCCGCAAGTCTACCCGTATAACGATTAATCCCTTGATTTTCCAAAAACTCATCAATTATTTTCTCAGTGATTATCTTAGGGTCAGTTCCAACCTCATCAATAAATTTATCTTTTAAATGTGATGGGATAATTTTATTATTTAACCTCAATTCAATTTCACCAGGTTTAATCACATTTGTTTCTAAATAAAATACTTTATAACCAACATCTTCAGGTTTATTCACAGTTAAATCTACACCATAAACGTTTCTGTTAACTTCAGACCCATCATTGTTGTCTATCACCTCAAATAACCCTCTAACAAAAACATGTCTCATACCTTTAGTTTTGTATTCTTCAGGATTATCCAAAACATCATCCAATAACTTATGAATGTCATTTCTTAATGTTAATTCATCATTAGCACCAGACACGTCTTGAGCCATTTCAGGTGACCAAGTTAATAAAATATGTTTTCTTGGTTCAAACGTTGATGGGTCATAAATTGTTGGTCCAATAGCCGCACCATTCTTAACGGGTTTAAGTAATCGACTTGGGTCGTACATTTCAGGTGTTAAACCTAACGATAATAAATAACATCTACCTTTAAACTCCATTAAATCAGAAAGTTTAATAGTGTTAGTTGTGTAAATTTTATCAGGGTATTTACCCTTAACCAACGGCATCGTTAAAATATCTAACGAATCGCATTTAGCAAATTCATCACATTCTTTAATGATATTTTTATATTTATCCAATTCATTACCATAAAGACAAGTTTCATCAACAAATGTTTGATTAGTTAAAC